>ENA-OWND01000009-OWND01000009.1-metagenome-genome-assembly--contig:-NODE-9-length-148615-cov-66.030843_pt1 | contig 148615 bp, 187 predicted proteins | sample MGYA00245342_ERZ651119 | MGnify/ENA primary metagenome ERZ651119 (study PRJEB26857, sample SAMEA4031756) | metagenome | biome: human; feature: oral; material: saliva | place: Philippines | collected 2014... | reverse complement strand
GAGTGATTTAAATAGAGTGATTTAAATAGAGTGATTTAAATAGAGTGATTTAAATAGAGTGATTTAAATAGAGTGATTTAAAGAATTTTCAATTAATATAGGGAAGATAAACAATGAGTGAGTATCGTAAATGTGATTAGAGTATATGGGTTTAATCACATAAAGGGAAGAACCATATAGTAGATAGTAGGGAGATATTGTAGTGACATACATGTAAACTACTTGTAATATTTTGTAAAATAGTGTAAAGTACAGATAGGTGATAAAATGAAAATAGAAAAAAAGTTGATTGATGAATTAAAAGAAATAGAGAGTGTTGGATACGATGAGGTAAGTGTGTCTGTAGTTAGGAATGTACTGAGGAGGATGGGAATTAGAGTACGGACAGACGCAATGGTACTAGGTGATGATTTAAGGGTTCTATTGAAGAGTATGAGTAAGAGGGTACAGGAGAGGTATGAGAACTCATTAAAAGGGATAGATAGTAGGAGAGAGAATAAGAAGAGGTCATAATAGTATATAGCTTAAAAATGGAAAGGAAGTAGTGAGAGTGAGTCGAGCATTTAATACAGATAGGGAAGTACATACATTATTATCTATTCAAGGTGTATTAGATAATTTTGATGTAGGTGTTAATTTAGTTGATGTAGATAGTAGGGGTGTACAGAGGTTACATAAAGCAGTAGTTGAGTGTAATCAGATACGGATTGGTATAGAGAAGATAATATCTAGGTATCGTGAGGTTATAAACTACGTACAAAGTGTTACAAGTGGTAGTGTGGTATTAGAGAAGACGATTGACATAGAATTATTACGTAAATTAGGGTTAATTAGGTATGGTGTTGATAGTATATATGTCAGTGTGTATGGTAATTTTACTATAACATTTGGTAGTGGTTATGTAGAATCAATGCTACGAGAAGATATACTAAAAGCTAAGGCTATGCGAGATGGTGGTTACGATAGTTGTGGTGGTTACGATACGTGGGAATTATTATTAAAGGATGTAGCACAGAGGGTAGAGAGTGTATTAAGTAGGTTGTATGTAGTGTTTGTACAATACATGGTGTCTAATAGTGTGTCAGATGAGATATGGTCTAGGTATGCTAATCATGTAGTGTCTAGTGTCTATCATGGTGACGTGGTGAGAGCAAGTACGATTTATGCTGATATAGACGTAGAATATACACGTGTGACTAGTTTTAGGATTGATGCAGTGAATACGTTTAGTGTATCTTCTAGGGATAATCAGTATGGTGTAGATTATATTAGGGACAGTGAATTTTGTTATGATATTACTAGAGAAGAACTCAGTAGTGAGGAAGTAGATGGTATATTATATGTACTAGAGACACTAGCGTATTTACATGATATGGTACTAGATAACGTAGATGGTGAGTATGCATTTAATGTACGTGCTGATGGTATTGGTAGTGTAACGAATTCATTTTTAAGGCTACATCGTAATGGGGCATTACAGTATGGTACTACCTATGTAAGGGGTTGTGTAGGTGAGTTTGATGGGGAAGACTATAAGGTTAGTTTAGTTGTACATGTTGATGATTTATTCGTTAAAGTAATGGCATCAAGGATATTTACTTTTAAAACATTCTATGATATGTATTTAAAGGTATTAGAGGGGTTTATGGGGTTGGTGTGATAAAAATGGGGCATAATAATCGTATAGGGTGTGGTAATGGTAGTGACAGTGGCACTAGATTTGGTATAGAGATATATGATGAGGGGTATAGGAGTGCCATGCGGATATATAGGAATGGTGTAGAGTGTTTGTATCGAGATGAAGCTGAATACATTAATAAAAGGATAGCTACTATTGTATCAAGATATAGGGAGATGTATCGATATCAGTTGATGATGTCATCTAGATATAGTGGTGGTTGGAGAGTTGAATTTGATGCTAATCAGATACGAGATATAGGGTTTAAAGGTATCGATTTAGTATACAGTGATTTAGATAGTTTATCTATCTTGTTTAGTGAAGAGTTAAATGAAGTATTAGATAGTGTAGTTAAGGCATATGAATTCAATAGAGGGTGTGATGTTGTTTTTGGTGTTAAGTCAAAGTACGTAGATGATGAAGATAAGAGATATTGGGAAGAGTTGTTAGATACAGTAGTGTGTAGGATAACAGATGTGTTGGAACGATTCTATGTGTACTATGTGGGATTGTTAACTAGTCGAGACGTGGTAGAGTATATGCTACAGAGATATGATAGAGGGTTGGTTGTAGGTCGATATCATAACGATTTATCTATTGGTATATTGCATATGACGATTGATATTTCATTGTATCGGATACAGGACATAAACGTAGATATGGTACATCAGTATCAAATAGATAAAGATGTGTATGGTGATATCGAGATAACTACTATCGATAAAAATCTCTATTATTTACCATTGGTAACAAAAGATAGTGCTAAAGGGTTGTGTGACATATTAGAGATGGTGGCATATGTAAACGATGCAATGCTAAAGTATTATGTGGATAATCAAATGGATTTGACATGTGGTGATTTATGTGGTTATGGTTCATATGAAACAATAGCAGATAATTTTCTAGATGCGGTGTTAAATCGGCATGATATACCAGATTATTATGAGTGTGGTGGTATCGTGTTTAACTATGGTGATTATGCAGATACTATAGAGATGTTTATACCAATAGAAAGGTTAAGTACTAAAATAATGGCTTCGAGGGTATTTGATATAAGTCGGTTTGTTGGTTATTATCGAGATATGCTAGTTGAGTGTGCTGAGAGATTTAGGAATACTAGGTACGACTAATTTTTATAAGGAGATATAAAAAATGAAAGTTACAAGGGATGATATAGATGGTGTATTGGTGTCATTGGATATACCATATGAATTGTATCGATGTGGTTTGATGTTTGAAGATACTAAGAAGTCTGAAGATGGTAGTCTAAGAGGGTTTGATTATTATTTCTTTAGGGAGACTGAGTATATAGGCGATGCTATTGTATCGGTAGCATCACGCTATCGTGAGTTGGCATTGTATCATAATCGGTGTAGTGATTTACATAATGTGGTGAGTGTAGAGATTGATTTCACAACTATAAAACGATATCGTAAATATCATAAAGAGGTATGGTTTCAAGAATTGTTATCTACTGTAGAGAGAATTAGTGTTAATGATAATAATTCTATTAGTATCGAATTTACAGAGGAATTTACAAAACAATATATGGGGTATATTGTTGATGCTAAATTGTTACATGATAGTATTGAGGATACTGTGTTAGATGGGGAAGGTGATATCGTACCATTTAATATGTGTAAAGAATATTCTGATTGGTGTCAGTTGCTAGATAATGTGGTAGAAGGTATCAATAAATTATTGGGAAATGCATATCGTATTTATTTAGATTTCATGACAAATTCTGATGTAGCAGATGCATTGGGACGTAGATATGATGGGGTGGTTAGGTCTAGGTATTATGATTATTTAGGGAATAGTTTGTTTGTTAAGACAACTGTGTATGTAGCCAGTGGTAGTATTGATACATTGTTTGTAGACCCTGTGATGGGTTATGAGATAGATGGTAAAGATGTCAGTCATTGTACTATTGATGATAATCATATGAATATACGTGATATACATTCTGATAGTGATATTAACAGGTTTTTAGATATTCTAGAGATGATGGCATATAGTAATGATGCGTTAATTCAATATCTTAAAAGTAGCTATGAATCATTGGGACGTGAGGTTAGTGGTTCATTGTATATGCCATATCGTAAAGGTGTTCATGATATTACCGATAGGTTTAGTGACCTTGTAGGGGGGAGATTTATATCGTGTTGGTTTAGGTGGTGTTACAGATGGTGTAAGTGTATGTTCTATTGATGAATTCTTTCATGAAGGTTGGAGGTTTAGATTTTCATTACCAGTTAGATTGTTGTCAAGGAAAATGATGGCATCGAGGGTGTCTTGTGGTGTTTTATGGTTTTATATGTACATAAACATGTTGCATTTGTATGCTAAAAAGGTATATGGTATTGATATAGGTAGGTAGTCAAAACATACAAAACTTTACAATATATTACAGTTGTGTTATAATAAGTATGTAAGATAATGACTGTAATAAGGAGATAATAAAATGAAAACATTCGTAGGGTTTGACTTCTATACCAGTCATACACGAGTTAGTAATGATTTATGTTTATCTACTATCGTTGAGGGTATTAGTCATGGCATTGATATTTATAGGGATGCATATCGTTTGTATCGTGTTATGGGATTAAATAACAACGTACAGGATATGAAAAGCTATGAATTAGATATTGGATTGGTTAAAGTGCATATTAATTGCAACGATGGGAATTATGTGGCATTTGACATAACTGATACTGTTGTAGTTGAGATGGTTCAGTCATATGATTTTAAATCTAGAGGATTATCTTATAATGGGAAGTTAGATAACATTGTTGCATATAATCAGATTGTTAAAAAGATAGTTGATTCTATTAACAGTGCTTTGATTCAGATATACGCACAGTTTGTTGATTACCTATTTACAAGTTGGGGTAAGACACAGTTTAATGGTATGTACGATGCTATTATTAGTCGAGTTGGTAGTAATAATTTCCTATATGGAAAAGTGCATACCGATTATTCTAAGTATGTATCTATGGATTTCAGTTATTCTTTAGTTGCATCTGTTGACTTCTTAGATTCTATTGATGTACGTCCTGCTAGGATTTGTTGTAGTGGTATTAAAACTATTGATAGTGTGTTGGATATCTTAGAGATGATTTCTTTTACGAGAGATATGATACGTTCAAATTCTATGTATGATTTTATCAATCAATATGGTAATACAGATGATTTAGATTACTTTAAAGGTAAGGAATGTGTTAGTAAGATTCTAAGGGTGGCTAATCATAAGAATGATTTAGGGTTAGAGTATTATAAGAAGATAGAATTAGATTCTAATATATCTGCTATGATGTCTTATGGTACGCAGACGTTTAGAGGAAGATATCTAGATTGTAAATTAGACTTTCACGTTTCATCTGATGCATTTCTACGTAAAGTAATGGGTAGTGCTTTCTTTGATACTAATCGGTTAGAAGAGATATTGTATACTTCATTGTATTTATTTGGTCGGTATGCTGGTTGTTGGGAGTGATAGTATGTTAATTACATTTGATACAGGTAGTAATGGTTACATACTATCTAGAGGTAAGAATAATTTATCTGCTACTGAGTTGAGTACTTCTTTGGGTAAGTTAATTGCACAGTATCGTGACGTATTGATGGTTGCTCATAAAATTCCGTGGTGTATCGTTGATGTTGGTATGGCATTTTCTTCTAGAGATGGCAATGTATCATTTGAGTGTGGACATAGGGGTGACGATTCCTTTTGTAAGATTTCACTTGTTGATATTACCTATTTAGATGTATTGTTTAGTAATAATAATGTAGATTATGAGTCAATTTCTGTTATAGTTGGTGGGATTTTAGAGGAATCATTTTTTAGTTATATGACTTCAGTTTTTGGAAGGAGTTTTGATTTTTCTGATATTGAGTTGTATAGTAGATTTAGTACACGTGGTAGTATGCTTAAACCTATGCTACATCAAGAGTCAATACAGTTTATTTCTAATAAGATTTCGTATTCACGAGTTGGTGAAAGACTAGAGTTAGAGGGATTTGATTTTTGCATATGTAATATCGGTGATACATTGAGATGTTCTTTTACTGTTATTGATATTTGTAAGCTGTTAGAGACGATTCAGTATATTAGGGAACGTTTTTTGTCTAGTGGATTTTCTTTTGATGTTACTGTTAGAGGTTTTGGCAGTGTTTACCCTATAGACTACTTCTCTTGTTGTAGAGGTGATTTAGTGTCATTACACTATGATAGACGCAATTCTAGTAGTGTGAACACTATATTATCAGATGGTAGTACAGTTGGTGTTTATGCTGTTTCAGTTAATGATGATTATATAACTTTTAGATTTTTGATTCATGCTAAGAATTCTATGTATAAAGTGATGGGTAGTTCTTTCTTTGACGTTAATAAATTCTTTTCTATATTAGAGCGTTCTGTGTTTGAATTTGGTGAGTTTGTTGGTTGTCATAGGTAAACTATCGTTAAAACTTTTAAACGAGCATACAGGTGCAATTTCGTGTGTTAAATAAGGAGAATAAAATGGTCAATATGATTGTGTGTATGGATAAAGGTGATGGCATTGGTGTTAACGGAGGACTATTGTATCATCTTAAAGGTGATTTAAAACATTTTAGACAAAAGACATTGGGTACTACTATTATTATGGGGAGAAAGACCTTTGAAAGTTTACCAAATGTGTTACCACATCGTGAGCATTGGGTTATTACACGAGATGAAGACTATAAAGCACCTAAAGGTGTTAAGGTGTTTCATAGTCGAGAAGATGTATTAAATGAACTTGGTGATAGACGTGCGTTTGTTATTGGTGGCTCTTCTATTTATGATATGTTCATTAACGATGTAACCTCTATTTATGTAACAAAGGTAGATAAGAAGAAAAAGGCTGATACATATTTTAAATTTAATCGTAATAAATTTAGTTGGAGTCAGATTGGTATGCAACAAAATGATATCGATGAGTTGAGTGGTGAGCGATTAAATTATACGTTTGAAGTGTATACACGTAAAAACTTGTTAAAAGTTGGTAATGACTAGTTCTTTACAAAACTTAACATATTGTGTTATATTGTATGTATAAAAAATACTGTAGTTAAAAAGGAGATTTAATTATGCATTATACTACATTTGCCAGCACTGGTGATAATATTGGTGTTGTTGTACATATCACAGATTTTATGGATAGAGATGATGTTGTTGAGCAACTCAATCATTATCGTTGGAGTTACGATGCTGTTAAGATTGATGATGACGAAGTTGTGGCAGTCATTTATTTACGAGTTGGCATTGGACGTAACTTCCAGTCTATTTCTAAAAAGTTGGGTTGCATGGTACAAGTTAATCCTTATACTGTTGTGTATGGGTTGGGTGCTATTACTACATATAAGAATGGTAATTTAATCAATTATTCTATTGATTTTGATGATAGATATGAGTGGTGGTTAGTTTGGGGTGATAAATCTACACTACTATCATTTGATTTCATTGACTTTGATGATGGTGATTCACCGTATTGTGTTGAAGATAATGAGTTGGTTGGTTATGAGTTCTCAGATGAAGAGATTGATGAATTTACTGAGCGACTTAATACAGGGTATAATTGTGGTTTCTAATATTTTAGGTAGGTGTGTTTTCATATCTACCTTTTGTTTTAATGTGGGGTTTGATATGAAAAAGTTTGATTTTATAAAAGAGATTGTTAAGGCTTCAAAAGAGTTCGTGTGTGGACATCATTTTGATGCAATGTATAGGAGTCTTAAACTGACTTATATTATTAATGGTGATTCTGCTAAACATGATATGTTACGATTTGTAGATGATTTTCATCAAGATGGGTATTTAGATTATTTTGAGTGGAAAGAGTTACGTAGGGTTGTGTTAGAAAGTGACTTTAATCATTAGTGGGGTATATTATCATGAGTGGTACTAATTTAATTGATGGTAATAGAGTTGTTATTATTAAGGATAGAGCGTTTACCTTAAAGGTAATTTCTGATATTTATATCTTTGATAATATATTATATGTTCATTGTTATAATGGTGATGTGTCTAAAATAGATGTAGGTAAGATTACTGATTTTAAAGTTTTTAAAGATGTAATTGATGATGTGTCTGCATATCGTCAATCTTTGAATGGTTTAGTAGTCTGTGGAGGTTGATTATATAATGGATTACTTCTTTTTCTTTAAGGTTTTTGTGACATCTTTTGTTATGACTTTTCTTTTTGTGTTTAGTACAAGTAGTTGTGAGTCTTTTTCTAAGGTTTATCGCATTTATGATGCCTTAGCATCAATTTTTTCTGCAATTTCAGTTATTTCTTTAATTATTGCTTTGATATTGTGGGTATTTGACTGATGAAATATTTAAAAAGAAAAATGGTAGATAGGGGTTGTTTTACATTGGATTGTAATGCAACTATCAATAATAAAATTAGGGTGAGTGGTTTACCTTTTGAAAGATATATTCAGTATATCAAGGCTAATAAGCTAATGTGGTTAATAAGTAAGTAATATTTTCGAGGTTTAATTCAATGTATATATTTTGCAGATTTTTAACAAATGAAGATTTAGATGAATTTAATAGGTTAAATGCTGTTAGGGGTATTTATATTCATTCTGATATGAGTACTTATAATTTAGATACTGGCTCATATACATGTAAGAGATTGTTTTCTTCTAGTACATCTAGTACTTTATCTGATACTAGAGATGAATTTTGGTTAGATATGCCTAGATTTCATAATGAATCTTATGAGTATTTCGCTTGTGTAAAATTTACAACTAATGTACTTAGTATTGATGATTTAGGTGAGATATTTTCTCAAAAAATATCTCCTAAAACAAAGAGTGTTAGATTTCCAAAGAGAGAACCTAAAAATCGGTATCTTAGAGTGATTGGTGGTGACAATCCTCAATACCCTATATATGTTGTATCTAGAGGTAGATATGATGAGAAACGTGCTAAAACTGTTAAAGAGTTAAACATGATGAATGTACCTCATTTTGTTGTGGTTGAGCCTGATGAATATGATTTATATAAAAATTCTTTTGATTCTTTGGGATATACTTATAGTGAAGTTCTTAAATTAGATATGTCTTATAAGGATAATTATGATACATTAGATGATAGAGGGGATACTGTAGGTAAAGGTCCTGGTGGTGCTAGGAATTTTTGTTGGGATGATTCAATTAGGAGAGGATTTTCTCATCATTGGGTATTAGATGATAATATTGAGTGGTTTAGATACTTTACTGATAATTTCCAAAGGAAGATGCGTACTGCTGTTTGTTTTAAAGCATCTGAAGATTTTTTCACTAGGTTTAAGAATGTGGCTATGGGTTCTCTGTGTTATACTATGTTCTTAGATTCTAAAGATAAAGCTTATCCTTTTGTCATGAATACTAGGATGTACTCTATTATTTTTATAAGAAATGATATACCTTATCGTTGGAGGGGCAGATATAATGAAGATACTATTTTATCTTTAGATTGCCTTTCTAGTGGGCTGTGTACAATTCAGATGTGTGCTTTCTCCGCCGATAAGATAACGACACAGCGTGTGAAAGGTGGTAATACTGATATGTTTTATTCTGTTGAGGGTACAGATAATAAATCTCAGATGTTAGTTGATATTTATCCTCAGTTCGCACAAAAAGTTTTTAAGTTTAATCGTATACATCATTATGTTGATTATAGTGTTTTTAATATGCAACTTAATTATAGAGATGACTTTATTATTGATAATTTAGATAAGGTTAATGATTATGGCATGCGTTTAGTTAACATACCTAAGGAGTGGGATAGGACATATAAAGATTCTAGGGGGTATATCGAATCTCATTTAGATGAGTGTGAGGAAGTAGATATGTTTAATATACCTTTATAAGTAGAATTTTTACATCTTATATTACGAAACTTTACAACTTAATAGATATAGTGTTATAATGGTTATGTAGATAAATGATTGTTTACATAACCATTTTTATTTAAAGGAGATTAAAAATGTTAGACTTGTATAGACATGATTTTTTGAGAATTCCTGTGTATTGTGGCGATGCTGTTAAATCACATCTACCTAAAACAGGTACATTTGAGGTAGATGGGTATTACTATACTCATTGTTTTAGAGGTTCTTTATTTGAAGAATTAGTGTTAGTAGATGGTGTTGACTCTGAGCAGATTACTGAGTTTGAGTTTTATCAAGAAATACCTAAAATTCTTGATATTCGCACTTTTGGTGGTGGAGGTTCTATTGGCATTCAGCTAGATGGTTATCTAACAGGATTTAATGATTTTGTAGGTAAGACTATTCATGTGTTCTGGGGCGATTATTCTGTATATTTCACCTTTGATACTTGTAAGGTTAATATTAAATATCGTAAATTAGATATTGATATTACTAGAGATACTACAGATACGATTCATATATCTTATATTGGTGTGGTATTAAAGGCTATTCGCCTTTTCAATATTGGTATTTACAAGGAAGTTAAATAAAGGTGTACTATGTCAAGTTTTAATTATATTAATATTAGTGAAGATATTAAATTAAAGGATGCTTATAAATTTCAAAAGTCTATTATAGACAATAGATACTATTCAATTTCAGATATTTGTGGTAAGTACTTACGTGAGTTTAAATCTTATACTAAATGTCTTGTTATTGTTAGCGATTCGTCACATCTTAATAGTTCTTTTGATATAGTAAGTTATACTAACTCAAAGATATTCCTTGATGAGAAAGATTTGAGCATATCGCCTATTTTTTGTGTTGAGGTGTCTGAGCGTTATGATGGTAAGTTTTTGGTTAAATCCGTCATGACTTGTTTTTCTTCATTCAGTGATTTAGAGGATTTATCAAGTTTTATTGCAAACTCTTCTTTTTGTGATAGAGTAAAGCTTAGATGTCGTAGAGATGAGTGGAATAATCAATTTCACCATGCTGATTTATATCTTAAACTTTATGGTAGCGATGATTTATTGGATGTGTGCTATGGTCTTGTTCTTAATCATGAGCAGTATATGTCATTAGTTGATATGGTTAAGGAAATTAATAAAGGTTTAAGTGATTATAGGTTAAGTATTGCTAAGAGCAATGCTACATCTTATTATAATGTGTCGTGCAAAAGGGATATGGTGATATTGTAATGAAGTCTTTATTAATACTTAGAGGTTGTCCTGGTAGTGGAAAGACAACTCTTTTAAAAGATTTAGGGTTAGATATTTATTCTTTAAGTAGTGATAGGTTACGTTTGATGTATAGTTCACCTGTTTTAAATGAGGAAGGGAATTATACAATTAATCAGGATTGCAATAGCGAAGTATTTGATACTCTATATAAGATGTTAGAGTATCGCATGTTTAATGGTGAGTTTACTGTTATTGATGCTACACATTGCTCCTCAACTAAAACTGTACAGAAGCAGATTCAAGAGTATCGTAGATTAGCTAAACGATACAACTATAGAATTTATCAGTATGATATGACTACTGATGTATTGAAGATAGCTGAACAGAATGAGTATCGGAGAGGTACTTATTCTTTTGTACCACATCATATTGTTGCTAAGATGCGTAGTGTTATGGAAGATACACCTAGATTGCATAGAGATATCACTAAGATAGATTCTATTGAAGATTTTATTTCTTCTTATAATACAGATTATCTATGTGATGCTAATGTATACAGTAATGTTAGAGTTATTGGTGATGTTCATTCATGCAACTCTGTTCTTAGAGAGGCTTTATCTGAGTTTGATACTAATACATTATATGTGTTTGTTGGTGATTACTTTGATAGGGGTATTGAGCATTATGATACGCTAAAAACAATTCAAGATTTATCTAAACATAAAAATGTTGTGTTATTAGAGGGCAATCATGAATCACATTGGATTCGATATGCACATAGTGAAGATGGCAATGATTTAGGGTACAAGCGTTTCAGAGAAACAACTCTAAAAGATTGGCTATTGCATTATGATAATGAATCTGATTTAAAGAAAGAGTTACGTATTTTATATCGTAAACTACACTCTTGTTATTTCTTTAAATGTGGTAATACTAGATATATGGTTACACATGCAGGTTTGACAAAGTTCCCAGAAAATGCATTATTGTTATCATCTACTCAATGTATTAAGGGTGTAGGTGGTTATGACTTTGAGGTTTCATTAGAGTACACTAAACAACAGCGTAGTGGCACTGAAGTTCAAGTTTTTGGACATAGAGGTGTATCTTCTTCTAAAGGTTTTAGTTATTCTTTAGAGGGTAGAGTTGAATTTGGGGGTTATCTAAAGGTTCTTGATATTGATGAGAATGGTCAAGAGGTTGTTGATTATAAAAATGATATCTATAATAAGAATTATTTAGATGATGAATTTAAGTTTCAACAAGAATTTGGTAAGGTTGTATTAAATACAGATTCTGTTGAAGTTAATGCGATAGCTAATTCTAAGTTAGTTAGGGTTCGCAACTGTGGTGATATGGTTAGTCTTAACTTTACTGAAAAGGCTTTTAGGCATAATTTATGGGACGATATCACTATTAAGGCAAGAGGTCTTTTTGTTGATAAGGTTACAGGTAATGTTAAAGCACGTTCTTATGATAAATTCTTTAATTTAGGTCAACGAGAAGATGCTAATGAAGAGTTAGATAGGTTAGTTTATCCTGTTAGGGTTGCTAAAAAAGAGAATGGTTCTTTAGGTATTATTTCTTGGGATAGGCAAAAAGGTGATTATATTTTTGCTAGTAAAAATTCCACAATGACTGAGCATGCTGGTTATGTTAAAGAAAACTTTGAAATGGTTGATTTCAATATTCAGTATGCATTGCGTACAATTCTAATGAAGTATAACTGTTCTGCTGTATTTGAGATGATTCACCCTAAAGATGTGCATATTATTAATTATAATAAATCTCATAAACTTTTCTTATTAGATTTTGTACCTAATAAATTGCATTTGGATAATGGTATTCATATTGATTATGAGTTTTCTGAAATGTGTAGGAAAGAGTTTAGCAAGATTTATGAAGAAAACCCTATGCTTGTATTTGATGACGTGTTTAAAGTTGTGTGGTCAACGACTGTTTCTAATAGAGATGCTTTAAATGTGTACCTTGAAAAAGCTAAAACATGTGATTTCGAGGGTTATGTGTTCACTGATTCTAGAGGGCACATGACTAAAATCAAGTCTGATTCTTATTTAGAGTGGAAATACTGTAGGACACTATTAGGACATTATATTAATAATAATGATGTAAATACAGATTCTCTAAATGATTTTGAAAAGAGTTTCTATGGTTTCTTGCGTACACATTTTGTTAGTGATTTACGAGATAAGAATATTTTAGAAGTTAGGGATATGTATAATGATTGGTTAGGTAACAAGTGATGGGTAGATATAATATTAATGATGAAGTTCTGTTAAATTCTAAAGGACAAAATGCTAATATTAAAGCTAATATCTTGTCTGATGAAGATATGCGTAGTTTAGGGTTTACAGACTACGCAAAAGATAGATGGTATTTTTGTAGAAGAGTTGGTGGTGTTAATAGTGATATTAGTTTTAATATCACTATTAACAAGAAAACTAAAGACATTCAGATAGATGTCTTAGATGAGATGTTTTTACAGCCGTATGACTTTCAAATGTATATTGGTACAGTAGCTGTGGCTAATCATGTTTATGACGATGTACAGAATTATATGAAATTTTTTATGGATAATGGTGTCATTTACGGATATACTTTGGGTGATTACATTTAAATGTGAGGTGAGTTTTCTTGTATACTAATTTTTATAAGGTTTGTGATATAATTAATTCTTTGTCAAGTCATATTGATTATGCTCAGGATTGCTTAGATTATATGTTTACATTGGGTGATTCTAGTATTATGTTTGACAGTCGTACAAAAAATGCTACTATTAATATTAATGGTGAGGTACATAGTATTACAGACGAGTTTTTATTGTGTTATCTAGAATATGATGATTATATTTATCGATATGACACTATGTTTGATGGCATATTAGATTTCTTCTGTGCTTTTCTTCATAACTGCAATATTTCATTTTCAGAGATGAGTTCTAATGTTAGTAAGATTGTTGAGTTTAGGAAAGGTTTTGGGTTTGAAACAGATTCCGAGACTGTAGAGTTTTTACAGGAGTTCTTCTTGTATATTCATAATAAGTTATCTGAGTTGGATAACTTATAGGGGTGGTATATTGTGAGTTTTGATGATATTAAATTTAGTAGTGATTATTCTGCTGAGGATATCAATAGAATAACTAAAGATTTCGTAGATATGGTTAAGTATCTTAGAAATAATGAAACTTATTATGGCTCTATCGTTAATGAGTGTGATAAAGCCTTGGGTGATTTATATCACTATTGTGAGTTATATTATCCTACAACAAGAAGTGGTAAAACTAAAGTTGTAAGTCTTATTCGTGATATATCGACTACTAGACGTAAGGCTAAGGATATTTTAGAGTTAGTTGACCCTATCTTGAAGTTAGATACGTCATATATGAATGAGTTAGGTAGGGTATCTAATTCTATTAATAAGACATATAGTAAATTATATATTAATGGGCGAAGGTATACACCTAGAGTTTTAAATGATTTATTTGATGAAGTTGGTGATGATTAGGTGTCTGATGCATCTAAACTTAGGGATAGGATAGATGGTAGGATAGATAAGTATATCTATACCTATGCTGATGCTTATTTTAATGATATTGACAATAAAATATTACATGATGATTTGTATAAGGATTTAGTGTTGGATTTGAAAAGCATTATTGAGGAAGAGTGTAATAGAATTGGTTTAAAGTAGAGTATTGTTTTTATTTATAATCTGTGGTACAATTTATTTAAAGGTTTGATAGTTTAATGAGTTTGAGTGGTTATATAAATTCTCTCTCAATCACTCTCACATAAGAAATAATCTCCGTAATTTCAATGGAAGTTTTTCTTCTGTAATCACTCAAACTCATTAAGCTATCAAACATTCGTAGATGACGTTTGCCACGTTGTTGCATAAATTTCTCCTTAAAAGCGACTCATATATTTCATTGTGATTATATGAGTCGCTTTTTATTTAGTTTAGCGGAGGTATGGGTTGAGCGATTATAAATTAGAGGATAAGTACATCTCTTTCAATGGGATTACACTTGGTACTGACCAGATAGAGTGTGCTGAATATATGTTAGCTAGGAAAGGGTGTATATTGGGTGGTCAGTGTGGTCTTGGTAAGACTTTGATTACATCTGTGGCTAATAAAGTACTATTAGATAAATATAATACAGTTGTTTCTATTATAGTTTGTCCTGTAAAGGCACTCAAAGCCTTTCGTAGGGAACTATTTGAGAAGCTACTTCTTAAAGAAGATGAGGTTGGCATTATATCTGCTGACTATACATTGTATAATCTAGATACAAATAGAATTTTTGTATGTACAGATACTCAGGTAGAGAAGTTAGATAGAATTACTGCTGAATTGAAGTCTAGAAATATTCCAATGATTCTAAATGTGGATGAGGCACATAAGTTACAAGATAAGAAAAGTAAGTTTTCAATGATTATGTCTAGTATTCGTTCTAGATGTTCTATTGTGTGGCTTATGACTGCTACTCCTATTCTTAATTCTTTAGATTCTTTGTATAATATTGTTAACTTTTCTTCTCCTGGTTTTCTTGGTAAGAAAGATGCTTTTGATAACAATTTCACTTTGTGGAATTTACGTGACCAGTACATTAAACGTGGTGGTAAGGCTACTAAGATTAAGGTTAAGGATGTATATGGTTATAAGAACTTAGATATTCTTAGGGAAAAGCTTAATGATATTATTATTGTTAGGGGTAAAGAGTATAATCTTAAATTCACTGCTTTAGAGTGTGATTTATCTGATAAAGATTATGAGATATACAAAAGAGTTTCTAGTGGTATTCTAAACTTTGAGGATGATGCTAGGAATTTTTCACGTAGGATGCACGATTTACAGCGATTTGTTGATAGAGTATATACTGATGAAACAATGGAGGATTTAGTATCTAATTATTGTGATACTGAGTATTCTCCTAAAGAGGAGTTATTACTTAATTCATTAGAGGGTGCGTTTAGTAATGGTTATAGTGTTATCATATATGCTGAATACAAAGAAACAATTTCTAGGTTAGAGTCTATTCTAAAGAAAAATAAGAAAAAGCTTAACTTAGGTAAAATACACAAAGTAACAGGTTCTATTAATATTAAAGTTAGAGAAGCTGTTGAAGAGAATATTGGTTCTAGAGATGTGGTTTTGATTACATCAGCTGGTACTGAGTCTGTTAACTTGCAGAAATGTAATACAATCATTTTCTATGATATCTCTTTCTCCACTAAGAATATGATACAAGCTGTGGGTAGGGTTTGTAGACGTGATTCTAAGTTTAATACTCAGTATGCTATTTTATTAGTTACTAAACGTACTATTGATGAGTATAAGTATCGTATGTTCAACAATAACTTAAATATGGTTAAGGGTGCTGTTGGTGCTGGTAAGGATATTCCATTGTCTGAGGATATGTTATTATCAGATGCTAATGATTTACGTGTTCTTAAAGATGAGTTGTTGTGGGCATATAAGGGTTCTAAGAAACGAACAAGAAAAGCTAAAACTACTGATTATAGGGTTGTTGAAAAGCAACTAGTTCCCTGTACATATGCAGATGCTAGTGGTGAAATTGCTAGTTATCGTTTTTTGGTTGAGCCATGTCTTTCTGATACTGTTGGTTTTGATTTAGATTTAGATTCTTGTACTAAGCTGTATTCTTATATCTCAGACAAAGAAATTCCTTTTGCTGTTATCAAGACAAAGTATCATCAATACTTTACTACTGAAGATGGTAAGAAGATGTTGCTATCTCTTAAAGATGGGGCATTAAATAAAGGTAGGATTTTACTTATTGGTAATAACATAGAGATTTCTAAGATGATACAGAAAGAAGTGTTGAAGCTTTGTAAATAATCTTTAAATTGTTAATTACCTATTAAACTTTAATGTTAAATATATAATGTGCATATCTTTTGGTATGCACATTTTTGCTTTGTTTTATTCAGTAAAGGGGTATCGATGTCTGAAGTAAAATCTAATGATGTATTTGAATTAATTAAGGGTAGCATTAGTGAAGATAATAAGATGTCTTTCGATGTTTCTAATGTTGATTTGAGTTCGTCAAGCACAGGTGTGGTTGTTATTAATTCAAAAGATGACGTATATTTTGCTATAGCTAAGAAGTCTATTCAAGAGTTTAAAGTTGTAGTTGAAAATAGTGAGATTACATCTGATAAGGTGTTAAGTAGCAATGCTACATTCATTAAGAATTTTACTAAGGATAAAGCTAGTTATCGTCATGGTGATAGTGTAGGAATTAGTTTCTCAGTTAAAAATACGACTAAAGAAGACTCACCTATGGTAGTTATTGTTAATTTGTATAAACTTAATCAAAAGGTGGCTACTGTATATAAAGATTCTAACTTATATTTACGTGTTAATGAGACTAAGGATTATAGTGTTACAGTTCCTAATGATATCTTAGATAACAATAGTGGTTATTTACTTTCTGTTGTTGTAGAAGATACAAATGATAATATTGATATTATTAATGATGGTTTTTCTGTAGAGGAAGATTGGACTAAGTTTCCTAGATATGGTGTTATTGGTGGTTCTGGTGATGATAACAATTCTATTTTATTGAAGAATAAAGATAGGTATGATAGTGCATTAGATGTTATGAGTAATATGAATATTAACTCATATTTCTTCTATGATGCGTATAAATCACCTCAAAACCCGTTCCCTGTTGATAAAGAGCAGTTTAGTCAGGATTGGAATACATGGTCGCATAGTGTGGTTGACGTAGATATGGTTAAACATTTGACTGATTATGTGCATAATAAAAATTCAGTTGCTATGTTATATAATATGTGTTTTGCACGTTCAGTTGATGAAGATGAAGTAGTACCCGCTTGGGAGTATGCTTATAATCATGATACATATGGTTTAAATAAGAAAGGAACTCCTTATATTAATTACATTGATGGTAAACCTTTCCAATATTACTATCACCCTATGAGTACACAGTGGAGAGAGCATATTTCTAAAGTTATGATTGAAGCTATGGAAAATGGTGGATTTGATGGTTGGCAAGGTGACACTATTGGTGACCGTACTATTAATGCTTATTACGATGCTGATGGCGATGCTCATTATATGAGTGATTATTATGGCGATTTCATGGCTGATATGAAAAAGCGTATGCCTAATAAATATTTAACAATTAATGATGTTAATGGCGAACATTTAGATAAGTTGTTAGATTCTAATCAAGATGTTATCTATAATGAAATATGGCCGTTTGGTCAATCTGCTTTGGTTATTGATGGTCAATATCGTTCACAGACTGAGTATGGTGATTTGAAAGCACGTGTAGATGATGTTAGACGTAAATTAGGTAAATCTCTTATTGTTGGTGCATACATGAATGGGCCAGCTACTGAGTGGGTTGATGGTAAACGTGTTGCTAAGAATGGGTCTGGTCAGGATTCTATTAATGGTGGTACATACAATCTCCCAGCAGTGTTGTTAACAACAGCTACAATTTCTGCCGCTGGTGGTTATCACATGAGTTCTGCAGTATTGGCTAATAGTATGAATAAGGAAGGGTTGGATATTGGTATTTTAGAGAAAGATTACTATCCAACTCAGAGCCTACGTACTACAGCTGAGATAACACGTAAGGTGTATGATTATAATCAGTTTGTTACTGCATATGAAAATATCCTACGTGGTGATGGTTTAGAAGATGATACTACAGAATTAGAAGTTATTAATAGTTTTGGTTTCAAACAAAATTGGGATAGGTATGGTACTAGAGGTTATCAAGTGTGGGCATGGTCTAAACAGGGTAATGGATTTAGAACTGTACAGTTAATCAATTTGTCTGATGTCGTATCTAATTGGAAGAACGAAGAGGGTACATCAATTAATAAACAGCCAACGTATATGAAAGATTTCGTTGTTAAGTATGTTGTAGGTAAGGATAAAGACTTAGCTGAAAGATTATCTAATAGTGTATATGTAACTTCTCCTGATGATTGGTCTAAATCTATTATGGTTAAATGTCATGTTGATGTTATCAATGAAGATGGTAATTATGTTTTGAATATTCATATTTCTGATTTAGATATTTGGGATATGATTTATATTAAAGAGTAGTTATTGAATAGAATATAGTGTATGATAAGGGTATAGATTTTTCTCTATACCCTTATTTTATTGTGGAGGAATTGTATGAATACTAGGAATAAGAATAAATTAAGAGCATTGATGTTAGTTTTAGTGAGTCATAAATATGTGGTAGACATCATATCTTTTGAAGATGATACTATCAATATTAAGATAAAAAAGATTTAATATAGTATATTTTTCAAAATCCTCTTTACAAAACTTTACACATGTGTTAATATGATGTCAACAGATAATATATTTCTATTGTGAGGTGATTGATTTGTATTTTCGTTTATATCATTTTAACAGTGGTTGGGTTAATGTGCGTAAAGCTATTAAATTTCTGACTAAGAGTGATAATTGTAGTTATATGGGTGTTGAGTTTCATTCTGATGGTAGTTTTACTGTTTGTGTTTGTTTCGTGGAGGATGGTGTCAATGAGTAATGTGTGATTACAGTGATGACTTTATATTAAAAGCGTTGAGGTGGTATTATCCACGAACTAAGTTTTTTATTTCAGAGGATGGAATTTTAATGGGTAAAGACTTTATGTTTGATGGTATCTACAATGTTTTTACTGTTTCAGATGATATGAAGGAGAAAGCAATAGTATATTATGGGGATAGACAGAAACATAAAGATTTAAAGATTTAAAGTTTTTATATTTTTATTAGAAGGTAGATTTAAAAGGAGATTTTATTATGGATAAATTTTGTGATGTAAGAGTAGTTTCTATGGTTAATTATTTTGCCTTGCCAACTTCTTCTTTAGATTGTCGTATTGTAGGTGATAACCTAAAAGTTGTAATACGTGATGAGGGGTTATATGCTGGCATGCCACGTCCTAGAGGTGGTTTTATTAACAACAATAATTCTTACCGTTATATTGAAGCTATGCTTGATACTAAAGGTGAGGTTGTTGAGTTTGAAGGTTATATTAATGCTGGGTATGGTTTTGAGTATTTTGAAAAAGATTCTATTTATGCATTGGGTGCCATCACTAAAGAGTCTAAGGTTAATACAACAACTATAAAGAATTTTATTAAAGAGTAATGGTATATTTTTAAAGGTAGATTAAAAGGAGATTTTATTATGTTAAAGAATTTATTTTACGATGCAGATGGTTCTATTAAGACTTGGGTTGCGTTTTTGTCTATTTTTGTTGTTGGTTTTATGATTATTGGTGGTTTGTACTGTATGTTAGCAGATAACCCACCATCTGATAAGATTTTATCTAAACAGTATACAAATGTTTTGGGTAAAAATTTAACATTAGATGAGAGTTTACATTATGCTAGTTATGGTTTCACTAAGGATGCAACTACTAAGGGTGTGTCTAAGTTTAGGGATGTTGATTTAGATTGGAAGAAGATTGATGCTAAAGATTTGCCTAGAGAAGTTAAATCTCAATTATCTCAGTCTGATGTAGATTTAAAAGTGTATGTTGCAGACGTAGATGAATCTTTAACTAAGGGTGTCACTGATGTTAAACATTATGTCATCATTAGACATTTTAATGAAAATAATTCTGATAGATTGAGTGGTGTATATACTGTTATTAAGATGAAAGGTAGTAATGGTAGCGAGACTAAGGTTCAGACTTTAGAGGATGCTGTTAATTTCACAACAGCGTATTTGGTTACAAGAGGTAAATAAAAACTATCGACAAAAGTATGCTTATATAGTAATATATGCATATGTGGTTGGTGCAAAATATGGTTACATATGTAACTACAAGATTAAAGTTTCATCTAAGATATTTAATACCTACGTTAAAACAAATAAAGGAAGATGCTAACATTGTTAAAGAGTTTTAAGACTGAAATCAATCCGACAGCAGAACAAATTATAAAAATAAATAAAACTATTGGTGTATGTAGGTTTATTTACAATTTCTATATTGCTCATAATAAAGAACTTTATGAAAAAGGCGAAAAATTCATGTCTGGTAGACGTTTTAGTGTTTGGCTCAATAATGAGTATCTTCCTAATAATCCTGATAAAATATGGATTAAAGAGGTTTCTACTAAGTCTGTTAAAAAATCTATGGAAGATGCATATACTTCTTTTAATAGGTTCTTTAAGAATAAGAGCAATTTTCCTAGATTTAAGAAGAAAAATAGTTCTGACGTTAAAATGTACTTTCTTAGAGAATATAATAATGGTTGTTTAGTTGAACGTCATCGGATTAAAGTTCCTACTTTGGGATGGGTTCGTTTGAAAGAGAAAGGTTACATTCCAACATCTAAAGATGGTTTTATTGTTAGAAGTGGGACTATCTCACATAAAGCTGGACGATACTATATATCTGTTTTGGTTGATATACAAAAACAAGATACTGAGATAAGTAATAATTTTGGCATTGGCATAGATTTAGGATTAAAGAGTTTAGCTATATGTTCAGATGGTTCTACTTATCAAAACATAAACAAAACATATAATATTAGAAAAGTAGAAAAAAGTTTAAAACGAGAGCAAAGAAAATTATCTCGTAAAGTTATTTCAATAAGGAGAGGAGAGTCTACTCAAAAGAATTTTGTAAAACAAAAGTTAAAGGTACAGAAGCTTTATCAAAGATTGACTAACATCAGGACTGATTATCTTAACAAAACAATACATAGCATAGTGAAAATCAAGCCTGCTTTTATTGTTATTGAAGATTTAAACATATCAGGTATGATGAGAAATAGACATCTTTCTAAAGCTGTAGCACAACAAAAGTTCTTTGAATTTAAAACTAAATTAATTAGTAAATGCAAAGAATATAATATTGAATTAAGAGTTGTAGATAGATGGTATCCGTCATCTAAACTTTGTCATGATTGTGGTCACATTAAAAGAGACTTGAAATTATCTGATAGGACTTATAGATGTTCTGAATGTGGCTATACTGAAGACAGAGATATTAATGCAAGTCTTAATTTAAGGGATGCTAAAACTTATACAATTATACAATAAACATAATGTGTAAGTGTGTACCGAAGGCTTATTTGGGAATTTAAGACTGTGGAGTATACAAGAACTTGTGAGTATTATATTCAACTTTGTTGAATTATGAAAGCATATACGTTGAAGCAGTAAGTAAAAATCGTGAGGTTTTACAAATCTCATTATAGATGTATATCTATAATTTGAGTAGCAGGTAAATAATGAGAAAGTACATTAAAAAACCAGTAACTGTAAAGGCATTTCAATTCTTTTATAATGATGATGCATCTACAGAGGTATTGAAAACAGAGGTAGGAATTGATAACTGTTTTTATGATTGTGATGGTAAATTATACCTACGTACTTTAGAAGGTGCTATGGTTGTTAGAGATGGCGACTATATCATTAAGGGTGTGAAAGGTGAATTCTATTCTTGTAGAAAGGATATTTTTTATAAAACATATTATGCTGATGATATTGTTACTAAGTATGTTGTACATTTAGAAAAGCATGATGTATTCTCTCCGATGTTCTTTGATACATTTGAAGATGCTGTTTCGTGGGGAAGAGCAATTTTTGAAAAATATAAGGACATTAATGATTGTGAAATTTTCTTATATCAAAGCTATGAGCATCTAGTAGATGATACAATGACAACTTTCTATGTTTCTAAATGTAAAGAATATATTCCTTATGTGTGGGATGAAGATATCTTAAATCATATGCAGGTTGACTTAGACGATACTAGAGAGTGTTGTTGTATTGCTGATTATACAACAGCTGATGAAGAAAGAGATTTGGGATTAATTGTTAACGAATCTATTAGGGGTTGGGTATTCAAGCATAATCTGATTGATAGAGTGTGGGGTTATGATATTGAATATGATACTACAGTTTCTGTTTCAATTAAAGATTAAGTAGCTTAAAGGGGTAGTATTAGTACTACCTCTTTTTATTTTACTTTACACTTCTTTACATATATGGTACTATTTAATTAAAGATATTCTATGTATTTATATGAGGTAGATTATTATGAAATTGATAAGTTATAAGATATTAGATGATTATCTGGTTGTCAATGATACTTTTTATTATGAGTTAGGTTCTTTACGAGGTATTCGTTTAGATGACAATTACTTAAAATTAGATAAAGAATCTTGGATGGGTGAGTGGTTTAACTTGGTTGATTTTGGTGGAGATATGTCAGAATTAATTAAGTTTGTTGAAAGTACTAATAAGCTTGTCAAGGACGCTAAGTCTAAAGAGTATTTAGTAATTGAGTGGGGTATTTTCTTCTTTATTATGTTGATGGTAGCTGTTGTTTCTTGCTTTGTTGGTATGGTTATTGGTGTTAGTTGTGGTATACATGTATGAGTGTTTTAACTGATATGTTTTGCAGAGATTCATATAATTTGTACAGTGGTGATAGGGATATAAGCTATTCAGTAGATTACATAAATTCATGTATTCATATGTACTTGTTACAGTTGTATTATGGTATGAGTGATGATGAAATAGCTAAGTATATGTATTATTATGGTGATATGTATGGATATTAAAAGTATTTTATTTACATTGGTGTTTGTGTTGATGTTTCTTATTTTTTGTTTAATTGATTTGTATGTAATTTATTTGTATGGGTATTAGGGAGATGTCTTATGTATAAACGTGATGATTTTTATGTTGATAGTGAGTATGGTTATTTTATTATTTTTGGTAATAAAGTTTTCAATGTAGAGGATGTCAAAGACGTATATCTAAGAGATGAAGCTATGTATATTGTAATGACTGATGGTAGTAGGGAGTATTTTGATATTGTTGTTAATATGTGTAATATTCCTTTGTTACTAGATTTCATTAGAGAGTTTAAGGTTGCTAAGAAAGTTAATTCTTCTAAAGATGTTTGTACATACGAGCGTTCTTTCCGCTCATTCGCTATTTATATGTTATTAGTTATGTCTATTATGCTTAATTTAGTTCTTATATTGGTTAAGTAGGTGTGTTTTTATGAATGTTGATAGGTATGACTTTGGTTTTGAAGATGATTATTTTTATTATCACATTAGTTATATAGGTGGTAGTTTTGTTTCACCAGAACCACGTTCTTTGAGAGGGGTATATCATGTGAGAGATATATCTTGTGTACAATTATGCACACAAGATTATGGGACTATGTTAGTTGTTAATGTGTATGGTAGATACAGAGATGATATTAGCGTTAAGACTTTCTATCTAGATGACTTTAAAGAGAATAGAGCATATTATAATACATTAGTACATAATGTTAATAATCGTATTAAGAACTATAATAAAGTTAGAGAGGATGCATCTAATTCTTTTGTAGGTAAATTTTTTTCTATTAGTTTGATTTTATTTATATTATTTATGGTTTATCTGTGTGGTATATCTTAAATAATATTACATAAAAATATTAAACTTTACAATTCAATACATATATGGTATTATTTAAGTAAGATATAGTGAGTGTATCTAAAACACTGTATGGTTGTATTATATTGTACGACTTTATAATGGGAATATAGTTATTATATTAAGCATAGGGGCAATACATTATACTTTTTACAAAACTTTGTTTCTTATGGTTTTGATAGTGATTAATTATCTTGTTCTATTGTAAGGTTGTGTAATGTTTTACGTCATACTTATTTATGTCTTTTTATTTTATAGAAAGCTAACACTATTAGAATACATCAACTGATACATTCACTATATCGAATATTATTAATCTAGTTTTCAAATATTACTTTACACAGTATTACTAAACGATACAAAGTGATACAAGATAGAGTAGTTTATTATAAAGGGGTATAAACATATGGATTATTATATTAAAGAGTTTTTAAAGACTAATAAACTAGGTGTAGATAGTATCTTTAGAGTTAAGGAGACAGGTAAACTTGTTAAGGTAGTCAATGATGGTTCTTTTATTGATTGTACTACTGATGAAGTATTAAGTTTGGGTGAAGTATTTAGTCTTTTAAGTGGTGCGTATCATGTAGAGTTAGATAATACAAAGTATATGAGTGGTGATATTTATTACTTTGTATTTGATGCAGATACAATTAAGAAAGCTACATGGGGAGATAATATTTATGATTATGCTTTATTGAGTATGGGTAATGTATTTACTACACGATTTGATGCTGATAATCATAGGGAAGAGATTCTTAATAAGTGTAGAGAGATTAATACTAAGGATACAGAAACAGTTTCATTAGATACTTCTGATTTTGTTATTCCTAACACTACATTAGGTGGTACAGTAACTAATAATGTTATTAGGAATAACATTAAAGATAAATTTAAACCTTTATCTGATAAGGTTAAGAATATGGGTGATACAGCTACTATTCTTAATAAAAAATATAAAGATAAAGTAAGTGGTATGGCGATGTCTATTGATAAAGATAGCATTGATAGTGGTAAGTATAAGGGTTATACATTACATAATGGGGTTAAGAAAGATTTTGATATTAATGCAACTTCATTAGGTGAGGCTATCCAAGAGGCATTAAAGAAAAGCTTTAATTGATATAAGGTAGGTGAGTGTAGGTATGTTAGAGAATACAATTAAGATGTTAGTAAACACATTAGATTATTATTATAAAGATAATCTAATTGATGGGGTAAGTACTGATACAAGTGGTAGCAATTATGTTATGTCAGTTGATTATTCATTAGAGAGTGCTAAGTGTACACTAACTGATGGTAACGTAACAATGGATGCTACTCTATATTATAATGATAGGGTATGCAACTTGTATATTAGGAATTATACAGAGGGATATAATACTTCTACATTAGATACTATTATTCAAGGTATTTGTCATTATGAAGAAGTATTACAACGTGAGAGTGATATTGAGGTTAATGTAACACTTATTTAATATAGAGGTGTTACTGTACTAAAGATAATTATTGAGATAAGGTGATTTATTTATGGGTTTGATTCAATTCAAGTTGCGGAGTGGTGCTTTACAGAAAATCATACAAAAACGTATGATTTCTATTAGTGAGTTATCTAGGTTAAGTGGTGTAAGTCGTCCAGCTTTGTATAGCTTGATTAATGAAAATGTAAATTATGTTCGTATTAGTACATGTAGGAAAGTAGCAGAAGCACTTAAAGTTGATGTAGATACATTATTTGAGGTAGCTAGTGATACAGCTACAGAAGTTGATAAATAGATGGAAAGATTTTATAGTTTAGATATCAAGACACAATATGTGTTACAAGATAGTGTTAGGAAGGATACATTTAAGAGTATAACAACTATTGAGGGTGTTCAGTGGTTGATGTGGACTTTTTATCATTGGGGTATTAAGTATTTAACATATGATGCTACTATGGGGTTACAACTATTTCATGGTAGACCTGTATATGACGTAAATACTAAAAGATGGTATGGTACTAAAGTAGTTAAGACTGTAGAAAGTAATACTACAGGTAGTACGAATGGTGAAGTGAATAATACAGGTGAGGGTGATATTCATGGAGATGTTGTTAACAATAGTGGTAATAGTAATGGGGGTAGTCATGCTGAAGTCGGAAACGTCACCAGTGAGGTTCTTCCTAATACTGTTCCTGTGGTTGATAGTATTAGGGAAGATGTAGAGAGAGGTAATACAAATGACAATGGACATGGTAGTAACAATCATTCTGATGGGGTTGGGGTTAACACTCATAGTAATGACAGAGAAGTGGTTAATGCGGATACTCATAGCATTTCTAGTGATGGTGGTATACAATCTACTGTTCTAGGTGCAACATCTACACGTGAGATAGTAGAGTATACAGATAAAGGGAATGAACCAAAAGGTTTGTCTTTTTATTTACATTCATTGATTTCTAGTGTGTTTGAGTTGTCTGAGGGTACCGCTATAGAGTTAACTACACAAGCGATTGAGGATGATGTAGCTAATAAGACGTTAACAGATGGTACAATAGTAGAAGTATCTAATAATGGTATTACGTGGTTTAAGCGTTATTTTAAATCGATTGAGCCTAATTTATCTACTAAGTATTGTGTATATGGTGGTGGACGTACAAAAGACACTGTACGAGATATGGCTGATGTAGAGTATTATCAGTATATGCGTTATACAGATACTACACAAAGTAACACTAATACATGTAATAATGGATGTGGTAACTGTAATAATACTACAGTTAAATATGAGAGTGTAAGGAATACAGTAGATGGGAGAGTTGTTTTTGCTGATAGGGATAGTTTAAATAAATAGGATATCTGTAGTAGATATAATATAAAGGTTATGGGTAATAGTAATAGTTGTAATACAAATACTAAAGATGAGATTAGGTATCTTCCTGAAAATGTAGTTAAGGTATCGATTGATATGGATGAATATCTAAGACTTAAAGCAATAGAAAAAGAGTGTGTAGGTCTTAGAAAAGATATACTAGCATATAAAAGTAATTCTATTTTTGTAGAAGAGCATGAAGTGTGTTATGAGCGATTACATGAGAATTTATACAATGAGTTAGAGGTGTTGTATACTAAGTATCGTGGTTCTGCTATATGGAATTTAGATATTACGCTGTGTGGTGTGATAGCTTTCTTTGTTAGAAAGTATTTAGAGGATAGTCCTGAAGCATTTGATTATGATGAGAATTCTAGATTACGTTACAATACATTAGTACATGCTGTTACATCATTAGAATACTATTTTGATAAGGCTAATAATGGTGGGGACAATTTAAATCAAGAAGATAGGGAATTAGTATTAGAGGCTTTATCTGAAGTGAGAGAGTATTGGTTTTCTATGTGGACATAGGAATTTGATATGTGAGAGGTGATTGGGGTATATGCGTTATGTATTAATTGGGATTATTTTATTAACTTCTCTTTTTATAGGTGGTTGTGGTGATTGCTTTGTTGGATGTGGTGATACATCTGTTGATAAGCAGTCTAGTGTTTCAACTAGTAGGGAAGATAAGTTAAATCTCTATATTACTGAACAGAGTGATAAATTGATTGAGCATTATAAAGATTCTGATGTTTTTAGTCATACCTATTCTGGTAATGAGGTTGGTACAGAGGGGTTTTTATCGAAGACTATTGAATATATGGATAGTCGAGGTTATAGGGTTGATACTATTAAGCATGACGATAATACTGCTTTATACTTTGTTTCTAAGTCTATGTATTTTTATAGTAATGTCAATAAGGGTATTACTGTGCAGTATAGGAAGAAATGATAAAAATATACTAAATAAGATATGTAATTTATAGGAAGTAGGTATATGGGTAGGAAAGTTATCTTTAAGTCTGTGGCATTTCTTTTGTTGTTTATAGCATATTATTATGTAGAGAGTAAACATTAGACTTAGAGTTTTAAGGTAGGAGCAAAAATGGGGATAAATAATATAAACATCGAATTGTGTAGGTGGAAGAGTGAGCGTACATTCCAATACATTCTAGCTAAACAATTATATCTTAATAATATCTGTATTCCTAATGTTACAATGTATACTCCTAAGAAGAGAGAATATGAGGCAGATTTCTTATATTTTAATTTAAAGAGTAGACGCTTAACAGAGGTTGAGATTAAAATCAATAAGATTGATTTTCAGAACGATTTCAATAAACCTAGATATCATGATAGTGCGGATGTATCTTATTTATATTATGCATTGCCTAGTGATGTATACGAAAAGCATAAGGTTTTCATTGATTCTAAATTAGGGGACGCAGGACTTATCTTAATTGATAGGAAAGAAGATAAGGATGGTGTTTATTTTACATTTGGTGGGTTTAAAAAGAAAGCTAAAAAACGTAAAGATGCACTTCCGTTAACAGATGACAAAGTTCTTAGGTATATGCGTATAGGGTGTATGAAATGGGTTTAGATTGAGGGAGATTATATACAATGATGTTTAAATTTAATGATATTCAATCACGATTAGATGTATTGTCTAGTGGTGTATTAAAAGATGAGCATTGTTATACGTATATCTTTGATAACATAAGTTTTAATACGTATAATTATGATGGGATTGAACTTATCACATTTTATGTATGTTGTAACAGTCATATTAGAGTTACCTATAAGTATCTAAATGCTATTATGACTAAGACAATTAAGTTAGTACAGCAAGAGAATACTAGAGAGTTGGTATTTTATTTAGATTCTTTTTCAGTGTTGAATGAGTTATTTTCAACATTACCTAAGTATGTAGATTATATTGATGTGCATACTTTATATAATGGTTCTGATTTTGTAGAGAAGTATATTGAAGTGGTTGATACTTATCGTAAAAGTATGTTTGTAGAGTCAGGTAAATCATTCGTAAGAGGGTATCTTTCTTTTGCACGTTTCTATACGATTGATTTTGATGGTTTAGATGCACAGGATGAAAACAAATGTTTTGTAGAATCATTGTTACAAACAGATTTATTCAAGAAGGAAGAGACTAGTATATCTAACATGAGTGAAGTTATTAAGTACGTTAGTGATTTGTAGATTGTATGAACTTCTAGATATAAAAATAGTAAACGATGGTTTTTGGTGTGGTATATTCTAGTGTGTATTATATATCACACCATTTATATATTTCAACTTTGTTGTAGTAGGGTGGTATGTATATGGGTGATAGTGCTTTGTATTTCATAACTTTTATTGCACTAATTATGTCTTATTTCGTCTATAAGGATGCTAAGGAAGAGTATGAAGGTCTAAAAGCTATGCAGTTGTATTATAAGATAACTACAGAGTATCTACTAGGTAAACTTGATAGGGGACATTATATTAAGTATAATGATAGGGGTAATTTTGTATATCTTGGTAGGAAGTACGTCATATTTGGGTTAGATAATACTTGTGTGGATTATGAGGGGTATCCGATTATGGTAGTACATAAGAGAAATCGTGAGTTAGAGGATTCTTATAAAGGTGTCATTTCAGATACATCACCATTACATTTTTATATGTTTGTATATCGTTATAAAGCAGATGAGAGTGGTGAACTTGTAAATTATTTTCGTATTAAGCATATGTTATACGGAGGGAAACATGGGAGAATTATCTAAAAAACAGTATTTACATTTTAGAAATATGTTATACTTCTTAGCTGATAGCATTTCTGACTCATCAGTAGATATGAGTATGTATCTTTTCAGATGTTCTAATACAAAAGGGATAAGCTTTAATATAGGTATTGATAATGAAGATATCATAACATTGTATTCTTTCAAAGGTGATGCTACCTACTGTAGATTTAATTATGAATATCGTGGTATACAATATGTCTATTCAGCACTTAGTGGGGATGATAAGAGTATGAAGTTAAATGATGTATTATTAAGGTTATACAGTATTTTAGAGCATCATGTAAGCCTTGTAGTATTACGTTTTACAGATAAAGATAAAAAAGAGCAATTCATTGATAGATATTCTAACTATTGGGAAATGCGAAAAAATACTGAAAATAAGATTAAGATTGGAAATTATACAGATGTCCTATCTTTATATACTGTTAGTTTTGATGATGACGCTCATAAAAGCAATATAAAGTTTATCAACGATTTACTATTTAATGGCATTTTACTGCTAAGTGATATTGATGATGTAAAAGTGTTGAATAAATATTTGATTGGTGGTAGTATAAATACCTAGTTACTAATGAGAGTGTATTATGTTTACATGTGAGATATTTTTAATACAAGTCACACTGTGTATTTGTGTAGTGTTATTCATATATGGGTTATATCAGCTTATGTTACCTTATATAAAGCTTAAAACATATTTACGATTTGAGAGTATGTATCGTAATGGTGAATTATTTAATTCTTGTAAGTATGATGTATACTGGAGTGTAGATTCTACGACATATGTAAGTGTAGGTGAAAAGTACGTTGTATTTGGTATAACTGAAGAAGATGATAATTATGATGGTTACTCCGTTAGGGTTGTACACAAAAGAAATTTGTATGAGGCTGATATGTATAAAGAAGACTATCATAGGAGTTATGGTAGTGTATTAGATTTTGTATTTTATATAGTTGCATATCGGTATCGTAGATATGGTAAAGAGATTGTTAACTATTATGAAGTATCTTATGAATTAAGTGGTAAATAGGTTTATTAGCTGTTAAGGGGTTTATAATATAGTGTGTATTCATAGAGATGTAGAGCATAGGACACGTTCATATACAGAAGATAATGAAGTGATTAGTACTCATAAAGAGGTACTAAAAGATTTAGAGTATATTTGGGGTTGTTATCCTGAGTTACGTTTAGGGCAATTACTATGTTATATTGCATCTGAGGTATTGGGTACGTCTGACCCATTCTATTTAGAGGATAGTAAGTATCAAACATTTAGGGATACTGTAGCAGATAGGTATAGTGATATATGAAAGATAAAGATAGCAGTTGGTTAGATATATTTAAATACACGTATTTTGTACTACAGTTGAAGGTGGAAGTATTTCTATTAAATCGTTTGATTGGAAGTTCTACTGGTTTATATCAACAATGTATCAATAAAGGCATATTAAAGTTTTTAGATGCGTATGAGCGTGCGAATGAGGGTAATTATGATAAGTTTTTAAAGTCTGTGGAAAAGTCAGTTGAGGATTCAGATGATGAAAGCTTTAAAGATTATTCAGATGTGTATCTAAATGGGTTTAAAGCACATTATAATGTAGAAAGAAATATGCGTGTCATAGCTACTAATGAATTAAAGAAACAAACAGAGGAGTTAAAGTGTAATGAGTATATTGTTTAAATGTGGTGTAGTTGCGTTATCTGTGTTAACTTTATTGGGTACTACATACGTAGGTGCTATTAGTACCGCTAGACCTGTAGTCATTAGTAGACCATCTGTTGTAAAATCTACACCAGTAGCAAAACCAGTAACTAAATCTAGTATCCCTAAGAGTTCTACATCTGAGACTAAATCTTCTACAGAAACTAAGACAACTAGTGTAACAAATAACTATTATACTACTAATAAGAGTGGTGGGTTCTTTGATAGTTTCACAGGTGCTTTTGCTGGTACGTGGTTCTATCATACATTATTTGGTAATAATGATAACAGTAGTTCTAATGTTAATACTGAAGCTACACAAGAAAATACTGAAAGCGAAGATACAGAAGAGGTCTTTAGTATTAGTTATTGGATTACTAATATTTTAGAATACCTTAAAAACTTGTTATTTGGAATTAAGTAGGGTAGATGCTATGTTACAAAATCTAAAGAATAGGGACTATATACAAAAGTTGTTAGATGCTGAGAGTTGTGAAGTGGTTCATAGTTTGTGGTGGAATAAGCCTGATGGTTTATTTATTAAGTGTGTAGATACTATATTTGAAGATGCAGTAGGTGATTCTACTAATACTCATAAGAGATATATCTATAAGTGTGTAGATGGTAAGTATTATGAGTATTCCTATTGGGAAGATTATTTTGGTGAGACTGATTGCTATAGATTTAGAGAGGTTGTAAGGCAACCTGTTTTAACATATGAGTGGGAGTAAATAATGGTTAATGTACAAAAAGAGGCATTAGATATCACAAGGAAAGTATTACAGGATAGTTGTGGTTATACGAGTGATGTTGTTGCTGAGGATAAGATGTTTGTAGTGTGGTCATGCAAAACATTACAAAATTGGAAAGCTATTGTGAGTGGTACTGATATTAAAGAACTAATTGAGGTAACATACAATGGTGATAAAAATGAAGCATATGTAGATGTATATGATAAGAAGTTAAACGTAGCAATTACATTATAGTGAGGTTAAAGATATGGAAGAGTGGAAACAGAATTTATTAGAAGAGTTTAATACATTAGAAGAGCGTATTCATAACCTAATTGCGTTTTTAGATGAAAATAAAGAGCATGATGATTATTATGTATTGTGTAAACAGTTAACAGCTATGGTTGAGTATCGTGAGTGTTTACATACACGTATTGTAAAATATAATATTGCTTAATTAGGGGTATAAAAGTTTTTATGGGGATAATACAAATAACTAAAAAAGTTTGTATTATCTCTTTTTTCATATAATAGGTATACTATATGTGTAATAGTAGTTCTTGTGAGGAGATGATAAAATGATTCCTAGTTACGATTTAATGTATGCAATCAATAAAGAATGTATACTCTATCTACAGAGTGTGTGGGGTAATGATGAGTGTGAGAGTTGTACATATGGGGAAATATACTCTAATCTAATGGAAGAGGTATGTGATGGTGCATTAGATATTCCGTTGTATATTAAAGAGTCAAAAGAGTATTATAAGACAAATAGGGATGTAAATTTTAATAAGTACATGTTAGATATCTTATTGAAGATGTATGAAAAGAATAAAATGAAGTATACGTATAAAGTAGATAACGTAGTACATATTTCTGATGAGTTCTATGTGTTAGAAAAAGAATTAGAAAAGTTGGTAAAGGAGAATTGATATGAAAAAGAATAAGACGTACAAGAGATTTGATTCTGATACATATCGTAGAGTTATGAGTATCTTAATCTATCTTGAAAGTATTGAGGTTAAGAGTATTGTAAGGCATGTAAATCATAGCAAGGTTTATTACAGAGTTAGAATTGATGGTTATTTTCTTAAACTTGATGACGTTAGTAAGGTCATGAAGAATTTACCTAAGAGATATGTTGTAGCATTTGATACATTTATGGGTAAGGTATTTAAACGTGTTCTTCGAAGAGTACATACGTTTTATCGAGATGAGTATTATTCTATTAATTTCTTAATGAAGTATCTACAAGATAATAGTTATATTGTACCTATTGGGTTGGAAGATATTGAGTGTGTACGTATGTATGCTGAGAACTTGTATGATAAAGTGGATGTGTTGAAGTTGGTTGATAGTTTATTAGCTAAGAAGTCAGAGGTTGAAAATATTCTAGATGATACTGAAGTAGTCAATAAAAACACTACATTAGATATAGAGAGATTAGGCAAGAATTTTACCTATTTAAAAGAAACATTATTACGATTGTATATGAAAGGGTATAATACGATTGAGGTAGGTGATAATATTATTGCAGTAGTACAGGACTATACACAGAATGATGTAGACAATCATACAATTAAGCGTAAAACATATTTAAATATTACATCTACATTTGATTTATTAGATTTGTATAGACCACTACGTAGAGGTGTGTACTCTATTAAAGAACTACTTAATTTACCTAGTGAGGGTGATATCGTCTACATGGGAGATAAGCCTTATTATTTACATAGCATTTCTTCTAATGATGTAGGTACGCAGTATTTCTTATATCCTAATCATTTAAATAGAGAGATGTATGAATTACTAGGGGATAGGAATTTAGAGATGACATATAAAGTTCGTTTAGCTAAGAAGAATAATACATGCAATATGTTTACATGTGGCTATCAAGAAGAATGGGATAGATTTATAGGGGGTTAATAATGGTAACACAATATTTTACTTCTGATGTTATTACAGCTGATGAGTATGTTGGTTATGTACGTATGGTATTTCAACTACAATCAACTATTGATATGGTTGGTTTAGATGGTGGTATTCAAGTAGTTGATAATAAATTACGATTCTATGATAATGAAGATGAAGATATCACACCTAAATATAAAGATTTAAAGATATTGGGTGTGGATACAACACTTCTACTTAAACATAATAGTGTTATTTCTGATTGCATTGTACATTTAGAAACAACTGTAAAGGAATTGTATGATAAGGTATGTCATGCTGTTGTTAGTGATTATGGTAATATAGCAAGATATTATCGTGCGAATGAGGATAAAAATTTAGTACCTAGCTTTGTGTATTTATGTGAGTTTGATAGTCAAGATGTATCAGATAAAGTTAAACTTTTATATGAGTATCAGTACCTATATGACTATATTAACAATTTATGTAATATGAATACTGGAAGAGGTATGGATGACATTATTATGACACAGTATGATGTGCATAGGGATTGTGTTAATTTTGTCATACAACATAATAGTATAGTTGCAGTTACTCCTAACACTCTTATTAGAAATAACATAGCTATTCGATTATTACCAACAGTTGTATTTAGTGGTCATCATGATGTAAAAGTTATAGATGTGTTGAATAACATTGATACTGTTATTCGATACTTAATTAGATTACATGCTGGTTCATTTAAAGTTGCTTATCATGGTTTGAAAGATGCTACTGATAAGGTGATACACAGTATAGGGTTACAGTCAATTAATTATGTTACAGAGAATAATGGTTTTGTAGCGTTCGGTGATAATGTGTTTTCTGTATATGTTGCTGATGATAGAGTTAAACGCTTAGTCAGTCAACTAAATTATGTGCATAAGGTTGAGTGCTTTTTTAAAGCTATTGAAAGCCATAAACATTTGTTAAATACACCTATTATTGATAACTATGTGACAGTTGCTAGTGCTATACAGTCTTATTTACGTTATCAGTATGAAAGTGTTATGGGTTCTAGTGGGTATAAGTATTACATGCCATATGTATGTTTGTTGCTATCTGCTACTAGCGTTAGTTCTGTAGGGTATATTCATATTCATCAGAGTGTTAACATGCAATTAATTCATTATCATAGTTATCTTGTTGATACAGGTAACAGTGATAGATTGGATATGATGTTGTCTTATATCGATTTCTGTAAAGATAACTATAATTCTGTTTTTACATTGGACAATGATAGACATGCTATGGTAGTTCGGCATAAGCATAAAGAAGATGAAGTTCTTCCATTACTGAATTATATTGATGACAATTCTATTGGTATACGTTTAGATGTAGATGCTGTAGTAGATTTACTAAAACTATCTAGAGGTTTAGTAAAGAGTTTCTATAATACATTAAATGCTGATAAAGATGTTGTATTTATTGATGCTTTGAATGGGTTTAGAATGATTTCAGATATTGCTAAATCTAAAGACGATACATACATTACATTAGATTATGAGATTGATAAATATCTTAATTGCAATACTAATTACTTTGGTACTATTAATAGTGACTCTTTATTAACATGTTCTGATATGGTATTCCCTTTAGATGGTGTACGTTATTATACTAAGGATGTAAGTAACTATAAACCTTTAGTATCTATAGTTGAGAAACGATATAAAGGGGTGAGAGTTGTATTACGTCTTATACTTGATAAATTGTATGGTATCTTTAGTGAGATTAGGGCTAGGGACATTAAAACAGTATCTATTGGTGTAGAGGATTTCAAAGATTATAGTAACTTATCATTCATTGTTAAAACATATGATGGTAGGGTTGAAACATATCCATTACCTGTTACTGATATGTTTAGCTATGCTGTGTATAGTCTATTTCATGAGGATAGTGGGTATCAGATATATGATGCTACATTAAAGGAAGTATATGATATTCTATCTGAAGTCAAGGATATGATGGTAACTAGTTTTAATTTCATTGATTTTGATGAAGATATTTTTGTAGTAGTTGATAGTTTACGTACAATGTCTGTAATAGTTGATTCGTGTGAGGTAGAAAAGATGAAAGTAGTACATACTAAAGAAACAAAGCTAGTACGTTCTAGTGAATCTAGAAATCTTATGTTAGCTAAAGACTTAGCAATGGAATTTATTGATAGTGGGTATGATGTAATTATGCGTGATGGTGATGATTTAGTGGTATATTCTAGTACAGATAATAGCTTGCAAGAGTATGTACCAAAGTCTTTACAAAACATTTTCTATGACGTAGATAAGTTAGACTTGTTACCGTTGACATATTACGTGTATATGTGTAAGTAGTTTAAAGGAGATTAGATTATGATATACAATACAGAAGAGATACGATTAACATCTGAAGAGTATGTGAGATGTATAGAATTATTCTATACATTAAAACATAAGGGAATTAGTTATGGGTATGATACTAAAATTACCTTTATTGAAGAGGATGGTATAGACTTTCGTGGTGTGGATTATCTTGTGTTCCCTTTAAGTGGTGGTATCGTTGAGCAGTTTGAAATGTTATCTAATATGACGATTAAATCTGTGTTAGATAAGTTACGTTTTATTATGACTCATGCTATCTATAGTTTGTATGAAGTACAGGAGTTATTGAAACAGAATAAAACAGCATATCGGTTGTGTCCTAACTTTACTCTTAATGCGTACTTAGAGGGAAATACTTTTAAGAATGTTCTTAAATACTTATTAGAATGTAATAGATTGTATAATTACTTTGTAGATGGTGATTACTTCAACTGTTGTATTCGATATGTACATGATGATTTTAAAAATCCTTTTCATATGTACAATAATAAAGGTGAGGATGTTGCAATGACATCACCTATTATTCAACATGTAGCATTTACATCTAACAAAGAAATAGCAGTTCATGAAGTTATGGAAAACCTACATGCTGTTATGTTTATGTTGTCTAAACTACATCTTGATAAACTTAAAACACTACGTAAGACATATCAAGATGAATTAGAGAGTGTTAGCAATGGGTATCAGACTCGTGTACTTTACAATGATACTAGAGATGTAGGATTGATTAATACATTGTATATCAATTTACCTAAAGAGATTAAGAGTACAGATGTTGAACATATTGATACTGTTAGATTGGTTAAAGACGTAGTCGATGCAATTACTGTTGGTGTAAGTTGTAATTATTCTTGTGAAAAGGATAAGATAACTGTGTTTGATATCGTGAGTGCTATGGTATGTCATTCTGATACAGTATTACGTGATACATATGGTGATGGGTATACAAATTACGATGCAACTACTAAAGTGTTCTTAGATAAGATGGGTTGCACTAATCTCAATAAACATATTTCACAGGCTATGATGTTATATATTATTTATTACTATAGACATAAAATCAAGAATAATACATATCTTCGACTAGAGCGATTGAAACATGCATTAGAGTTTGAGAATGGGACAGTAGATACAGATGTAGAATGTAAAAATGGGCATATATTAACTCTTAATCGTAGATACGTTGAGAGAGAGGAATTAATAGGGAGTCTTATTAATTTTGATACATTACCGATTAAATCATCTGATTATAGTACAATGATTCCTAGTGTATTGATTATGATGTTAGATACATTAAAGGTTATCGGTTCTACATGGTATTATCATGCAAGATTTACTACTCCTATGCATATGGTTCAGCTTATGTATGAATTACGATATGAGAAGTATGATAATTTATTCTGTGAGTATTATACAAGTAGTGATACATTTAAATTACTACCAGATACATATTGTAGTAATAGTGACGATGACATACATATCAGTTGGTATCGTTGTGGGAATACTGTATTACCTACATATGGTACATATGGCATAGACAATATCTTAAAAGATACTGTGTTTGTTAATAGTGGGTATCTCACAGAGGCTAGAATGGGTTTAATTACTTTGTTGAAAGTGGTTGATGATACATTACAAGATGTTACTAAAGAGGTAGATAGCATAGAGTTACGATATAATATGACTGACTATAATTATAATATGGAGTTCTATATTACATTCACAGATGGTGAAACAGTAGTTAAATATACTGAGTTTAATCTAGCTGATTTCTATTATCTGTATGGGTTATTATTGTATTGCGAAAGTGAAGAGTGGACATCTTCTTTATTTAATTATAAGATGGATATCTATTCTTTAAAAACAACGATTAAAGACATGGCTTATCGAATTAATGCTGTTGCTAAAGAGTTTTATACTTTTAGTGGCGATATAATCGATAATGATGTGTATGATATCTTGGAATCAGTTATGAGTCATGCTAAGGGATATAAAAAATCTTTAGGTTCTAGTCAAGTTGTAGGGGAAGATAGAGGGGTTGAAGATATGTGTACAGAAGTAGTTGACCCTGTTGTTGAGGTATTAACTAAGTATAGTAACGGAGTTGACGTTAAATACATAGCAAGGGTATTATCTAATGAGTTCATGCTTAATGGCTATGATTATATCGTGGTTAAAGATGATAAGATGAAAGTATATTCTACAGATGGGAGTAAGTGTCAAGTCATTGCTAAACCATTACATCGTTTCTTTTATAATGCTGATACGATTGATAAATTACCATTGTTGTATTATTTGATTGACTAGGTGTGAGATATGGATGGTGTTAATGCTATATTAAATTATGCATATGGTGTGTATTCTATACTAGGGATTTCATTATATGTATTTGTTGTGTTGTTGATAAGTGTTGTGTGTGGTATTAGTAAGTCATATCAATTAGATGTATTCTGTAGAGTATATACTAAAGTATCTATATTGTTATCATTAGCATTTGTTGTGGTTGTTTCTATTATTAATACCATATCATTTATATTAGAGTAGTATTAGGGGGAGTGTATGAATAGTGTTTCTACAAGTGTAACAGATGTATTACAGCATTTAGGGATTGAATATATCAGAAGAGATACAAGTAATAATTACTATATGGTTACAGATAGTGGTGAGAAGATTTCTTGTGATGAGTTCTTTAAAGTTGTATGTATGCATCTATTACAAGATAGAGATGAGATGTATGTAGACAGAAAATAAATAACTAAAAGAGGTAGTGAAAATCTACCTCTTTTTATATTATTACTTTACAATACTTTACACATATGTTATACTATATATGTACCAGTTAGGTAGTAAATATATTGTCTTTCAAAAGGAGAAACAAAAATGGAAATGTTAGCAATGTTAAGTGGATTACCTTGTGTATTGTTTTTAGTTTGGTGTTTAGCATATGTATGGTTTATTTCAAAGGGTTATAGACCTACAAAATATTATAGATTAATTGGTATCATTTTAGCAGTTCTTATGTTATTAGATGTGTTTGTTGTTAATGCTGATTTATATCCTAAGTATTAATTTACTTAGGATATAGCAAAAGGAGATATAAAAATGATTGTAGTAGCTTTTATCGTAGTTGTAGTTATGGTGTATGTAACTATGATTGGTAGCAAAATTCATGAAGAGTGTGATAGATATGATTCTATTAAGACGTATAACACTCTTAAAAATGATAAAGAGTTTCTTAAAAAGATTGGGGGTTAATTATGTTTTTACCTGTAATTGGTTTATGTGTGTTGTTGTTACTTATTTATGTAGCAGTAACACTATTTAAAATTAGAAAGAATTATCATTTTAAGGATGCTAGTTATTTTGAGGTGGTATCAGTTGAGAGGGATACAAATTTAATTCCTTTCATTGTAGATTTTATTGGTAAGCTAGTATTACCTATGGCTATTCTAACAGTAGAAAGTTATACATGGTGTGCTATTCTTTTGTTTGTATTTGTTATCTTTGGTTTCTATTCTATTCGTGTAGATATGAATTTCTTATATGCATTAATCTTTAATGTGTATAAAGTTAAAACAGAAGATGGCATTGTATATACAGTTTTCTCTTTTGAAGACATTACAGCTATTACTAGTGGTAAATACTTGGAGGTAGCGAATGGGGTTCTCTTATACAGATGAAGTAAATACTAGGCATCATGTTGTTAATAGTGAGATAACAAGACCACATCTTGTTAAGGCCTTAGATATAGATGATGCTACAAAAGAATATATGGGTTTCTATTATGGGTATGTTATTAAACACAGTCATTTTACGGATGAGCGTAAGGATTATCTGTTGCTTATAGATGAAGCTACATTACAAAAAGATGCTAGTGTATCTAGGGTAGAGATTGATTATAATACGATTAGACAGTCTACTGGTGTGTTAGATAGTAATGATAGGTTATTATTTGTTGGTGATATCATTTCTTTTGTTAATAGGGATGACGTTAAATATATTATTGTTAAGGGTTGCAATGGTTTTTGTTATATGGATATAGATAACAAAGATACAACAAAGATTCCTTTAATGTGTAACAAATATAAAGATAATGTTAATACAGATATTGTATATGTGGAGGGTTAAATATGTCAGTTGAGTTAATTACATCACAAATTGGTACTTTGGAAGAGAGAATTAAGGTTTCTAAAGAGTTGTTGTCTAAGATTGATAATCTAAGTGATGCAGATACAAATACAATGAAGAAACAAATTAATGACTGTATTGTAAGTTTTGAGGTTTTGAATTTCTTGTTAATGGAACGTCAAGTGATAGAAACAAAAGAGGAAGAACTTAATTCAGTATTAAATAGTGTAGAGGAAGTAGAAGTTCCTACACAGACTGTTGGGTTAGATGGTGAGATAATTGAATAGTTTAGCGTTAAGTATTATAGGTGGTTTTGTTTTAATCATACCTACAGTGTTGTTTCTATACGTTATGATTCAATTATTGTTTAGAGTATTAAGAAATGATATAATATTTTCTAGTGGATTTATACATTTATTAGTTGTATATGCTATCGTATTTAGTATTTGTTTTGTTGGTGCATATGTTGTGTACATATGTAATTAAGAGGTATATAGTTAATGGCTAGTAAAGATTATATTTTTAAGATGTTAGCCGCAAGTTCTCACAGTAAGGATGCTAGGGAAGAACATGATTTTTATTCAACAGAGCCTAAGGCTGTTGAGTATTTGTTGCGTTATGTAGATTTACAGCATAAAGTTACCGAGCCTAGTTGTGGTAATGGTAATATTGCTAATGTGTTGCTTTCTCATGGTCATGAGGTTGATGCTTATGATTTAATTGATAGGGGTTTTGGTTATACAAAAGACTTCTTATCTGATAATACTCAGATTGATGGTGATATCATAATGAACCCACCATACAAATATGCTATGGAACATGTATCACATGGTATGAGTATTTTAAAAGATGGTGGGAAGCTATGTGCTTTTCTTAAAGTACAGTTTCTTGAAAGTCAAAAACGTAAACCTTTGTTTGATGCATATCCTTTAAAATATATGTATGTGTTCAGAAAACGTACAAATTCTTATCGTAATGATGATAGGTCTTTAGGTGGTAGTGCTGTGTGCTATTGTTGGTACGTATGGGAAAAGGGTTACACAGGAGAACCAACAATTCGATGGATTGATTAGATAATTAAGTATTTGTATATGTGTAACATTCAATTTTGTGTTATAATATGTACAAATACTTTTTATTTTAAGAGGAGATTAATAAAGTGGATAGATATGGACGTGTAATTTACGATAAAAACTTTCATACTAAGAATTTTATTCTGCATTATAAAAATCTAATAGATGTAGATAAATTTAAAGCAGATAGGGTAGCGTATGGTAAGCGTATAGATACACTATCTAAACAGTTGTCAGAGATTGATATGGGTAAGAATATTTTATTTATCGGTAGTCATGATATTCATCGTGAGTTATTCTTAGCTATGTTAAGTCGGTTTGAAACATTACAATCATATTACTATTGTAGTATGATGCAACTACATGATATCTTTTGGGGTAATAGGGGTAGTGAAAATACTCATTTAATGGATGAGGATAAGATGTATTCACTACAGGATATTACAGAACGTGTATTGTGTGTATATATCAATCGTGAGATGATTCCTACACGTAATGCTAGTGTAGTTGGTACAGTGATTACCAATCGTTGTATGTTACCTAACAAAGTAAATTGGTTGTATTTTCATGGCTTTACGTCTGATATGTTAGATAGGGATGGTTATAAATCTATCTATGATTTATTTAAGTCAGGTGATAGTTTTACTATTATTGATTTAAACAAAGATATGCCGAATGTATTTAGTAGTGATACAAAGACTACTAAGACAATAACTAAAAAGCGTAAAAGTGTTAAGACAGAAGAGGTTGTAGAGACTTCTAACAATGTTTCTGATTTATATTGATAAGGGAGTGATTCAATGAGGAACGTAATATATTCATGTCTATCTAAGTCAGACCCTTATTATGTGGATTATCTTAGAATCTTTAAAGAGGAAGCTGATAATTATAAGAAACAATTTAAGATTGATGGTGTTCTTAGCGATGTAGAACGTAAATTCATGGACTTTATTATTAAGTCTTATGAGGTAAGTGGTGAGACTCCTAGTCTTGATTTGTTTGTTAAAATGTTTAGTGAGTATCCTGTAGAGGATGATTTACGGATAGCAGAAGAGATTGGTATCAATGACTTTAGGGTATATATTTTTAATCTGATTGATAAGAGGGTTAATAAATATATTGCTAATCGGTTAGATGAGTTAAATGCTAAAGTAAAGAGTGATGGTATTACAGATGATATTGCACAAGAGTTTACTAAGTTAACTTCATTGTCTAATAGAAATAAAGCTAAAGACATTAATATTGAAATAGATTCTAAGCAAGAGTATGATAATAAGAAGTTACGTCCTGTAGGTTTAGTTACAGGCATACCAGAGATTGATGATAAAATCGGTGGTATGAGTCCTGGAACTGTAACAACGATTGCGGGCTTCACGTCCCAATACAAATGCGTATCAGAAAATGAACGTGTGTATACTAATAGAGGTCTTTTAACAATGAAAGAGATTTATAATATTGGTGTACATAGTGGTTTGATGGTACAGTCAGAATTTGGTATGCGTGAGTTAGTAGCTGTGCATGATGAAGGTGTTAAGAATTCATATATCATTTATATAGGAGGTATTCCTGTTGAGACTTCACCTGTACATAGGTTTAGGGTTTTAACTGATAATGGTTTAGAGTGGGTTGAAGCACAAAATCTTAAATGTGGCGATAGAGTTGTACAATCATTGAAGAAAAATACACATGATGGTTGTCGTGGCAATGAGTCTTATTGGGTAGGAAAGGCTAAGTTAATTGCCAAGACACGAGAATGTTTTGATGATACTTTATTTACTGAAAGTTTAAATTGTTGGAAGGCTTTTATCAGTGAGTTATTTAGACATATAGGTCATGTAATTAAGGGTGGAAAAACCTTTATGTATTTTCTTAATGATAAGAAAGCATATTCTGTAAGTCGTTTATTATCAGCAATAGGGATTTCTACTGTTTTTGTAAATAGTAAGTTATTTATTAAAGGTTCTGTGTCATTACAGCATTTTATTAATGTAGTTGGTGCTGATACATATAGTGAAGTTGCTAATAATTTTTCTTTATCTGAAATGTATGATGAAGATTTGGGTAACAGTGAATTTATCCCTATCTCTAAAGATGATATCTATGAATTCTTTGGTTCTGAGTTAACGTGGAATACTGTAACTGATATAGAAGAATCTAAATGTTATATGTATGATTTAACTGTTGAGGGTTCCCCTACCTATTGTTTAAATGGGTATGTAACACATAATACAACGATGTCATTAAACATAGCACATCTTAACGCTTATGAGTTAGGGTATAATATCTGTTACTTATCACTAGAAACACCTAAAGAAGATATTAATTGGAACTTATTATCATGTCATAGTTATAGCACTAAATTCCAACGATATAACTTTGTATCACATGCTAAGATGCGTTGGGGTACAATGACAGCTGATGAGGAAGATTTTATCTTTAATGAGGTAGAACCTGATTTAAAGAATGATTATATTGATGATGAGGGTAATACACGTAAGCGTGGTAAGGTTATTATCTTAGATGAGTCTGATTTCAAGACTTTCTCTTTTGGTGAGATTTCTAGTGTCATAGAGAAAGTAGACGATAAATTAGGTGGTAAGCTTGATTGTGTTATCGTAGATTACATTCAGTTGTGTAAGTTTAGCGGTCAGGGTGTTACATATGATGCTAACTCACAAATTAATAGCTATGTAACATTCTTTAGACGTTTAGCACAAAATTTCAAGAAAGAGATTAAGGAAGATGGTACTGAGGAAGTACGTCAGTTAACGATGATACTGTTAGCACAGATTAATCGTAGTTCTTGGCAAAAAGCAAGTCGTAATGATGGTAGATATGATATTACTTGTTTAGCAGATGCGAATGAGTTAGAACGTGGTAGTGCTAGGGTATTTACTACGTATACATCAGAGGATTTGAAAGCTAGAAAATCTGCACAAGTACAGATATTAAAAAATCGTGCTGGTCAAACAATGTATGACCCAGTAACTGTGTATGCAGATGGTGAGGCTTATGTGTTCATGTCAGAAGATGGTATGAATAGTAGTTTTGGTGGTGATGGTCTAGCTAGTGTTGAAAGTGCGTTCGCTAGTATGGATGATTCATTTGATTTCTTATAGGGGTATAATAATATGAGTTCTTTTACGTATAATGGTAAAACATATAATTTTGCACAAGATGTAGAGGTTCATTCTAATGGTAAATGTGTGGCTACATTGACAGATGAGAATAATACAACTTGTGAGTTAACTTTTGTAGACGGTAAATTAGTATCTATTACAGAAATTAATTAGTTATATTGTTTTATATTATAATTGTGCTATAATTTATGTATATAATAGTAGTGTTGTTAGATAAACTAGTAACACTACTATTTTTAGGATAAGATAATTAAAAGGATATACATGATGGGGCAGTTAGATAAATTAACTAAAAGTTACGAGCAACATATTATTAAGTGTAGAGTAGAGGGTGATAGGGCAATTCTTGCCGTATTATCAGATGTACATCAAGGTTTAAATGATAGAAAGTATTTACAAGATACTGTTAAATTTCTATTATCATTAGGTGATAGGTGTAAAGTTATTCTTGGTGGTGATTGCACTAATACAACAACTAAGAACTCAAAAGGTAATGTACTTGAAGAGTGGTGCAGTGGTAGTGAGCAGATTTACACTTTAGTAGAGGATATTAGACCTTTATATGAAAGTGGTCAGTTGATTGGTATCGTAGAGGGTAATCACCCTAAACGTGCTTATAATGATGCGTATATTACTATTGAAGAGATGATTGCTAGTTTATTAGGTGATAAATCTTTGTATAAAGGTTGTATGGGTATTGTTTACTTTAATGTAAATGATAATCTATACGTACATCAGATTTTACATAAACATCGTTCTACTGAAGGTGCATATGATTTCTTTAATGCTGATGTAAATTGGTTTGAACATAAGCATAAACCGATGACTAGAGCAAGGGTTAAAATTGAACATAATAAGTTTGTTAAAAAACCTGTAGCACGTCAAGTGTGGGATATTTATCAATCTAGTTTTCAAGTATTCCCAGATTATGCTAAGAGTGCTGGATATAAACCTAGTGTGAGTGGTTATTACTTATGTGAGATGAGTGGTAATAAGCATAATCGAATTGCTACACCTTATTTTGATAGTGATTTTAGAAATTTAATTAAAAATGGTTATGAGTTTTAGGTGATGATATATGGTAGATGAGTTCTTGAAGTGTTATCAGTCTAATACTTCATTGAGAGAGTACAATATAGTAGCTAAGCTTAGTATTGGTAGAGAGGGTGAATATGGTGAATATCCGTCTGAACCTTATTTAGATTATTTAGGGTTAGATTCAGTTGGGTTTGATAAACAGTTTGAGGATTCGTATATTTATAACAATATTTCTCTTAGAGACATAGCATATATGATTATGTATGCATGTCTTGATGATAATTATACGTATATATTACCTTGTAGTGGGTTTGTTATCAAGGTTAAGTCATTAAGTTCATATGAGGGGTATGAGATTCATATCACAATACCTTTGAAGGCTTTTATGACAAAGTGTATGGCTAGTTTTGTTTATAGAGATGTGTCAGTTGTTATAGATTCTATTTTTAGTATGTATAGAGATGTAGATATAAAGGAGAAGATAAAGGGTGTTCAAAGAGAAGTCTAAGTTAGATGGTTGGGTGGATACGATTGATAGTTTTATTGAGTTAGAAGATGGACATGCAGTAGCATCTAATGTAATTACTAATGCTAAAGAATTTATTAAGTCTGTGTACGATTTAGATAAGACAAATCCGTGGTATCGTAGATGTGGTGTTAGGATTGTATCTTCAACTATTGGGAGTATTCTCATTTCTATTGAAGCTGTAAATGGTACACATCTTGATATTGAGTTTTTACCTACTGATATTATTAGTATGTATCATTATGATACATTAAGTGATGAGCATAATGTGGTAGATTTGATGTATATTGATTCTATGTCAGTTGAGGATGCTATTAAAGAGTTTACTGAAGTATTAGATAATAGTGGTATTTAGATACTATTTTAAGGGGAGATTAGATTATGGTAGTACATTCAGAAGAAGATATTATTGAGTTGGTTAAGTTCTTTAAGAAAGAATACAATACACTAGATTTAAATAATCAATGTAAAAATGTAGTAGATTTTGTCAAGGGTACTAAGTTAGAAAGACCTATGTCATGTACTGATGTTGATGTGTCTGTACATGAAGATAGCACAATTACAATTAGCTATATAGTTAAAGAGTGGGCAATTAATTTTATATTCTTCTCAGATAATCAAGTTCATGTTCAAGAGTGTGTTAATCATATTACTAAGTTTGAAAATGTAAAACGTGCAATTATGTACGCTAATAGGTTTTTGTGTATATAGGTGGTCTATGGAATTAGTTTCTTTTGTGTTAGTATTGACATTAACTGTGTTAGTGTTAGCAGTTGTACAAGATTATTTTGTTGATAAAAATATATGGTATTATCTTCTTTCTGTATTTACAGTTCTATTATTTATGATTTTATCTATGGTTGGTATACAGATATTTTTTAGGGGTTAGATTATGATTTTTATCATTGTTTTTATGTTTCTTATTGTGTCATTTTTGTATACATTTTTTACATTTTGTGATACTGAAAAATTTAATAGCAATAGAGAGTGTTTAGCATATGTGTTAATATCTTATGTTGTTATAACACTTCTATCTTGCTTGGCATGGTACGTTACAAAATAATATTTGAGTGTATGATTTCAGTTCATACACTCTTTTTTTATTTACAAAACTTTACAGTATGTGGTATTATTTAGGTAGATAGTTTATTTCATATAAGGAGATTATATTATGAGATATCATTCATTGTATCGAAAGCATTTAATTGTAGGGTTTATTAGTACGCTACATGAGTATGGTATGCGTACAAAAGATATTTTATTTGTAGCGACCAGTATTGGTAGCTTATCTTGGGAAGAGTTCTGTAAGATTGCAAGACATGACTATTATGATAGTGGGTATGGAGCCCCTGAGGTAGCTACAGATTTAAAGATTTTCACTACAAAAGGGTATTTCTATCGTCAAGAGATATGTGATGGTATGGAGTGTTGGGAATATGAAGAATTTAAATATCACCCAATCTCTACAGAGAAGTTAGATACTTCTAAAGTTAAAACTTTTGTTGGTGGTTGTTGGTCTACATTATCAGATATTATTGAGAGAGGTAATAAAGATGAGTGATGGTTATAGAAAGATACGTGCTGATAGGTTTAACTATCTATCTAAAGAGAGTAATAAATTATTGTCTAGTATAGCAACTTCTATTATGTTGCGTGAGATAAATCAGTGTGATGATATGTATAGTTGTATGTCAGATAGTGGTGACGGTTGCAATTTTCAGTATGGTATATCTAGAATTTACACAGGTGGTGGTTCTGTTAGCATAAAGATAGGTGCTAATATATTACCTATTCGTCAAAGTGATAGATTTGTATTTAGTAATGGTACTTTAGATATTTATATGAGTCATGATAAGACAGAATTTGTTAAGATTAAGGTTCATAAAGGTTTAACTAGTTGCAAGGTAACAACTTCTAAGGCTCGTAGTGTGTCTTTTGATAGGGAGAGGTTGTTACTTAAAGATTTATTAGGTAAATATATGAGTTCTGCTAACATACCTATTGATTCTGATTTATATGGTGGATATGAGGACTATATTTCTATGTTAGAGGGGATGAGCGTTATTTTAGGGTTTTGATATAAGTAATTTATATATAGTAGTTGTACATTCTTTCTAGAAAGTTGTATAATATGAGTGTATTATTCTTATAAGGAAGTGTGAGAATAACGACTGAACAAGTAGAAGTAGTGAAGCGTATGTTTATTATCTTAGTTGTATGGAGCATGTTTTAGCCGATTACAATGATGATGGATAACAAAAGCATAACGAAACGAAAGGGGGCCGTTTAATCTATGTCTAATAAGATTAGGGCTGTATTATCAATTCTAACATTTTGTGGTGTTCTTTTTGGTTTTGTAGGTAGTGCTGATGCACGTATGGTAATGACTACTGCATACACCCCACATGAGCAAGCTGGCTATATGGCTAATGGTTTGTGGATTCAAGAGGGATATGTTGCACTTGATTTTTTACCTTTGGGTACACAAGTGTGGTTAGATGGTGTTCCGTACATCGTTGGTGATAGGATTGGTAGTGGTGACTATAACCATGTTGATATTGTAATGAATAGTTATGAAGATGCTATTCAACATGGTAGACGTTACATGGATTTACAATACTAGTATTGTAACGACAACTGAATAAGAGTATATACTTTAGATAGTTTAGAGGTATGGTGCATTGACATCATACCTCTTATTTTTTGAAAAAAATAACTTAACAAAACTTTACAACTTAATATAGATATGGTATACTATGAGTGTGGTAAGGGTGGTAATTTAAAAGGAGAAAAGATATGAAAAACTTTAAAATTTATGCTGTTAGTGGCGAAGATAATTCCAAATATGAAATCTCTTTGAATGAGTTAGTTACTAAAGGTAATTACTCTGATGAAGAGGTTTGTAAGTTGTTAGATTATATTGAATCTACAAAGTACAAAACTTTCAGATGGAAGCTTGTACATAAGAATTCCGTTCATGCTATGGATGGTGATGGAATTCAACATTATCTAGTAGATTTAAAATAGTGTGTTATGGTAAAGGAGATAAATAAAATGAAAAAGGGTATGTATCAGTACAATAATTTTGTTGGTTTAAATATGGCTGAAGTAGAAGACTTTATTCATATTTATGATTGTGGGTATTGGGACTGTGAAGCTATAAAGGTTGATGCAGATGTTTATGTCTTAATCAGTGGTAGACATGCAATGCCAGTTGATGAATACGTTTTCACTGAGGTTGAAGATATGTTCAATTTTGGTGAGTTAGAGAGGGTGGCAATGAATAGTATTGTTAAGACATCTGACACTCTTGTATTATATGTTACTGGCTTAACAGTGGCTACAGTTTCTGTAATTAACGTAGCTAAGAATTTAGGCTACAAACAAATTGCATTAAAACATTACAATAGAGACAATGGTCTTTATGAGTGTCAATGGGTATACTAATTGGAGGGATTAAATATGGAATCAGTTGAGACTGTGTATGGTATTTATCAGAATGGGAAGTCAGTGGGATTTCTTTCTCATGACAGCTTTTCAGAGTTCTTTAAGGACGTATGTATCGACTTAGTATGTCCTACTGAGGATAGAGAATACATTACTGATAAGGTAAGTACAGATGTGTTATATTTTGAATTTGGGAAGTTTTTCTCAGATGAGGATGGGACTACATTATATAGAGTTGTAGGCAAATTCCCTAAAAAGGATATGGTAGTATTGGGTAAAGAGTTTTATTTCAACAGAGGAAATTAATGGAAGTAGTTTTAGATATAGTAAAATGGTTATCTTCAAAATATAAGATTAAAGGTAATGAGGTTAGTGTTGCTGAAATTTTATATCATTATTTTAGCGATAAAGATTATAGTAGTATTAATACCTCATTAAATATAGAAGAGATAGTGTCTTATTTTGATACTATCTCTTTAGAGTATGATTGCTTATTAATTGGGAATGTGTATCAATCATTATTAGATGCTAACCATCGTCATAGTAATGGTGTTCATTATACACAAAAAGAAGATGTACATAGGATTATTGATTATTTATTCTATAATGATTTGTTAGATAGAGTTAAAGAGTCAGATACTAATGTGTATAGTGATATAAGGGATTTAGTATTCTTCGACCCTGCATGTGGTTGTGGTAATATCTTAGTATACATATATCATTTATTGTTAAGTATGCAAAAAGATGGTGGTTACATTGACTACATTAAGCCTAATAATTTTTATGGGATAGAGTTAGATAGTAGGTCATCTTATATAGCTAGTTTATCTCTTTCTTTAGAGTATTATAGATTTAGTGGTAAATTAGTTTCTTGCGATACGATTACATGTGCTGACTCATTAAAATTGGATTGGGGTAGTGTTGTACCTAAGAACAAGTTATCATACATAGTAGCTAATCCACCTTTCTTAGGCTCTTCTAATATGAAGAAGGCTCTTAAACGCACAATAGAAGATAACTTTTATAACTTTGAAGGTAGAGATGGGTTAGACCTTTGTTGTTTTTGGTATATAAAATCTACTGAGTTTATTCAAAATAGTGATATTAGAGTGTCGATTTTATCTAGCGATTGTGTAGTTCATGGCACTATCTTATATAATACTTTTAATTATATTAAGTCAAGATGTCATATCTATTATGATTTTATGTATGATACATTTAAATTTAAGTCTTTAGAGACATATTGTTGTGTATTAGGGTTTTCTTCTAAAAAAAGCAATAAACCTAAATATTACATTGATAGGTATGGTAAAACTCATATATATGATAACTTAAATATTTATGGGTTAGATACAGATGTAGATATTTTAGTAAGACCTAAGTGCGATATTAGTTTAAATTCTGTTAGCATATTAGGTAGTTCTGATGTATATGAAACAGAGCATTTATTCTCTAGTGAAGAGATGGATATTATTTTAAAAGAGAATTCATGGTTAGAAAAATATTTTATATTGGTTATTCGACAGGACTTTACATGTTCTAAGTGTAATGATTACTTTGTGTTTGATATTAGTAATTTCTTGGTAGCAAATACTGTAGATTCTGTTTCACATATAGGAAGTATATATAAGATTGTTAAAGAGCATATTGTTAAGGGGAATAGTACTTCGTATAAGGTTAGATGTTTCAGAGAGTCTTGTTTCTGTATACCTAGATTTATACGTGATAATGTTTCTTTTTTATCATTTAGGTTGTATGAGGGGGACTCAGAATTTCTAGGGAGTCATATGAGTTTTATATTAGATTGTGATTATTCATATTTAGCAATATTATTGTCTGATGTATATTTAACTTTTATGAGGAAGTTCTGTAGCACTTCATTTGGTAACATTAATTACAACAAAGATTTCCATAGTTGTTTCTACATTCCCAAGTTAGATGGTGTTAGTAAAGATTTACTTAGAGATAGTTTTAAAAAGATTTCTAAGTTAATAGATAGCTATATTCAAAGAGGTATTACTGTGAATAGTTTACAGAGCGATACTCCTGATGATTTAGTTGTTCTTCTTAAACATAATAATGATATTGTTAGGGGTATATATGGGTTTAGCATTGATTCTAATTTAGGATTAGATGTGTATAAAATGTATGTAAGTGGGGTTATTAGTTAATTATGAATTCAATTATAGATGCTATAAGAGAAGCTAAGGAAGTTAAAGACAGTTTCATTGGTAGTGGTAAGATTGGTAAATTGAAGTATTCTATTGTAGGTGATAGAGAGGGTTATACAATTACATATAAAGGTTCTTATAATTCTGTTCTTTCCTTTGTTTTCGGTGTTGATGATACTGAAGTTTACTTTGGTTTTGAATCATATCTTGGGGAGACTCTTGCTACTGCTAAGATAGGTAATGCTAATTCATCAAGTGGTATTAAGCAAGATAGAATGATTCGTGTTAATAGCATTAAAGATTCTGATGATTTAGCTAAGGAATTACTTGTAAATATTAAGGAAGATGACTACCTAAGTATAAAACAAGTTTTATACGTAATGGAAGCTGATATGGGTATATATAGGTTGTAATATTATGATATTAAGAGATACTAGATATGGTATCTCTTTTTATTATGTTAAAACGAGTTATATATAAATGTATGATTTTGATAGACTATTTATGCGTTTATGGTGGTAATATATGGTAATTTTAACAAAGAAAACGAAGTATGATTCAATCTTAGAGGGTGTTAAATCTACAATCAATGAGACAGTAATGGGTGATTTACGTAAGATTGGTAATAGCAAGACATTTACTCCTTTAAAGAGAGTATTAGGTGGTAAATTCTATAATGTAGAAACAGGGTTTAGGGTTCATAAGATTAAAGACAGTACATATACTTTGGATGTAGAGTATTATGTTGAAAATCATGATTTAGATGCTAGGCTTAATCTTATTGTAAGGTGTGATGGTACTTATACATCTGAAGATAAGACAAATGGTACGACAACTGTTACTGCTAAACAGATTATAGTACAAGAACTAGATGCACCTGTAACTACTTTAAATACATTTAAACCTTTTAAAGTTAAATGCAGTATAGATGTGGTAGAAGATTTACAATTCATTTCTACTGATTTTAAGTCAGTGGCAGAAAAAGTTATTACTACTTTATTTGATGAGTTATTAAAAAATAAAGAATTAGATAATAAAATTGCTAAGAGTACAGGAAATGCTAAAGGTTTTAGTTCTGTAAAGGAATTTATGTTGGTATCATCTAGGTAGGAAATATATGGCTGATGAGTATGGTAAAGATTGGCGATATCAGTTAGAGAGACAGCATAGTGTAAATAACCCTATCATTGTAAATGAAGATATTGAGTTACAGAGAAGAATGTTTTGGGAATCTGCGTTACATACAGGGATTACAGTAGATTTTTATAATTGTGTGTATGAAAAGCAAGATTTCAATCAAGACTTAAACCTTATGTGGGATGATGCTATACGATTGCCTGTTATCTTTGACGATGCACCTAAAGTTAAGGTTCTTAAAAATTTAGGTTGGTATACGGAAGATGATGAACGTCCTGAGTTGGTATATTTACCTATGTATAAGGATTGGATGACTAAAGAACTTTTAGATGTCAAAGAGAATTCTATTATACGATTGTATTATTTTGGTGGTATAACTACAGCTGACTTTAGGGTTACTGATAAAAAACTAGATAGTGTGTATGGTGTATATTGGATTTGCAAATTAGCACCAGAGCGTATGAATGATTTCACTATGGTAGAGTTAAATGGTGAGCATTTCTTAAAACGTAGTGAGGTTAGACCTAGACATACTGAGTATATGAGTAAACAGTTAGAGGATGGTTATAGTTCTGATTATGAAAATACGTCTGATTATAGGACGTATGAGCATGATTCTTATGTTAATCAGATTGTAGATAATGATGACAATGGTGGTTCTGCTGATAGTTTAAATTATTCAGATACAGAAAGTAATAATGTTGGCTATGAAGAGTCAGAGGATAATATGTCTACAACTTTTGAGTCTGTAGATGGTAAAAAGTATATAGATAATTTTGACGTTATTGATGATTATAAAATACCAAAGAAAGATAAAAAGGATAAAAATATTCGTGGTGGTAGGTTTAATATAAATTAAGGATTATAAGGTATGAGATATATTAGTGATTTGATTGTAGAGTCTTTGCGTAGTCAACTAAGTGAGAGTACTATTAATGAGGCAAAAGTAGTTACATTTGATGGTAAAGTAAATCCTAACTTTGGTCATGCAGTTATTATGGCTGGTGGTGCGGGTTCAGGGAAGGGGACAGCTTTAAAAAGCGTTATTATGTTACAGGGTAAAATCTTTGATGTTGATGAATTAAAGAAATTATATGTAAAAGGTGCTAAGAGTGGTGTCTTTGATGATGAACGTAATGGTGATTACAACTTTAAAAACTCTGATGACGTTTCTTTGTTACATCAAAAAGTAAAAGACTTAAAACTTAAAGATAAACGTGAGGAAGCTTTCTTTAAATCTATTATGGCTGATAAGTTACCAAATATTATTTTTGATATTACAGGTGATGAAGAGTCTAAGATTACAAATATTGCTAAAATGTGTAAAACTATCGGCTATAAAGTATCATTAGTATGGGTAGTAGCTAATAGGGAAGAAGCATTTATTAGGAATATGAAACGTGATAGGACTGTTCCTGATGAAGTATTCCATTCAACGCATAATAATGTTAAAGCATCTGTATTTGGTTTCTTAGAAGGTCAAGGTGCTAAGTTCTGTGATTATGCTTGGATTGTGTTCTCATCTGGCATTGATGCTAAGAAGTTATCACCAGAGGAAGAGAAAGCATTAGAGCAAAATAGAGTTATTGCATTAGAGAAAAAAGGTTCTACATTTGTTGTACCTGATAAAGTATATCGTAAAGTTATGGTTGTTACTGGTAGGAATGAAGTTGACCCTAAAGCACCTAAGAATTATTTAAGTCAAGGTGATTTTAGGAAAGACTTTGATAAGAAAGTGGATGCTGTTCGTGGTGGTTCTATGACAGTAAGGAAACAGAAATTCTAGTAGAGGAATCAAATGAAGATACTACGTAGTGTTGTTGAGATGGAGCATATAGATGGGATTTATATTACTGTTTCACAGCATATGTTTAAATTAGGTTCTAAGCGTATACAAAAGGAGTTAGGAAGTCTTTATTATAAAGATTTCCTAATCTTTATGGCTGTAACACTAGCTAAAGAGTTTGAACGTGCTATTGATACACAGAGGTATAAAGGTACAAAATGGTCGCCATTATCTGTATCATACTTGACATATAAAAAGCGTATGGGTTTCTCTTTAAATACGTGGGAAGCCACTGGGTATTTAAAAAATAATATTACTATATTCAAAAAGTTTAATAACTTTATAGCGGTTGGATTTCAACAGAAACAAGTATATCCTAATAGTGGTGTACAAGTTAATATTATTGCTAGGTATGTTGAGTATGGTACAAATAGGAATACTATAAATGGTAAAAAGACAATGCCTCCTCGCCCTCTATTTAGACCTATAGCAAGTTACATTTCAAAACATATATCTAGGTATTATAAGATGTATTTAAAAGAGTTAGATAAGATTAAAAATAGTAGAGTTCCATATTTGTATCTTAGAAATAAATCTGTTATTAAATCTTCTAAAGGTAGGAATAGAAGGTAGTAGGTGTAGTATATGCATAGTCCTTTATATCAATATGATTTAGCTATGTACGATAGGGTACATAGTCTATATGATGAGGTATTTTTTGCTGACGTAGATGAGCAATTCATTACTAATGCAAGAGAGCATCAAGGTAAAGTAGTTATGCCGTTTATTGGTATAAGTCGATTACCTGATTTCTCTATTAATTATGAATTCTATAATGATAGTCAAGTTAGAAGAGGTTGGACTAATCAGAAAGCTAGAAATGAAGATGGTGTAGAGTTTAGGGATAAACGTGTTATGGTACACTCATTACCAGTAATGTTGCAGTATCAAATAGATGTATATGCTACTAAACGTGACGTGTGTGATGGAATCATTTCTGAGTTGCTAATGGAGTTTTCTGAGCGACCATATCTTAAAGTTCAATTTATGGATATTGGTGACCACATACAAGAGTTTCAATTAGCACTTGAAGATGGTGTTAGTGATAATACTGATGTGAGTGGTTTTGCTGAGACAAATCGTTTTTATAGAAAATCTATAACAATTAATATTGACCATGCATATATCTATCGTATAGATAAAGCATTAGAGGTTGATAAAATTATTATAGATATTCATGATTTACCACTAGATGATAGCGATTTAAATAAAATTAAACCTAAGAATGGTAATAATTCTAATGGGTTTGATTTCAATACAGATGGTATTAGTCCTGGTGTTAGAACTAGAGATGAGTTAAATCTTGCTAATGATGAGACATCAGATGGGTATCATAAAATTAAATAGATATAGTAAGAACGTATTCAAGTATTTGGATACGTTCTTTTATATATAGGTTTTGAAAACATTAAAAACAATAAATATCTGTGTATACTGAAGAGAAAATTATATGTACAAAAGATGGGTAAAGTGAATAACTTATATTATAATATAAATTATCCGTTTTCGAGGGGGATATTAATGGCTACACTAACAATGTTAAGTCCTGGTGTATACATGAACGAGGTTGACAAAAGTCAATATACTACAGACTCCTCTACTTGTATTATTGGTATGGTAGGTGGTGCTAGGTTCGGTCCAGTTGGTGTTCCTACACTTATCTCTTCACAACAAGAGTTGATTAAAACTTTTGGTGAGCCTGTTGAAGGTGAGTATGGTTTGTATAGTGCATTAATGGCACTAACACATGCAAGTCAAGTTATCTATACACGTGTTGTACGTGGTGGTACTAAAGCTACATCAGGTAAAATCGGTACTGATAAAGTTCTTTATCGTTCTGCTGTAATTGGCGAGGCTAGTAATGGTCTTAAAATCATTCAGTCTGCTTTGACTGGTGGTAAATTCAGTGTGACTATTAAAGATGCACAGGATGTAGAGAAAGAAAAGTTTGAAGATTTAACTTTGACTTCCTCAGAAGAAAACTTTGTAGAAGCTGTAATTAATGCTAAATCAAAATTGATTCGTGTTGAATTACAATCTACAGGTGATGTAACTGCAAAAGAATTTGTGTTGGGTGACGCTGTAAAAGGTGGCAACACAGGTTCTAATGCACATGCAGGTAAAAAGGGTACAAATAAAGTACTCTTAGAGTCAAAATACTTTGATTCTAAATTAAATGGGTGTTCTGCTATTTTCAGTGCTGTTGATGAGTTTACTCAAACATTTAATGTAAGCATTGTTGATGAAAATGGTAATGTTGTTGAGCAATTCAGTACATTATCTTTAGACCCTAAATCTCCACGATTTGTTGAGACTATTATTAATAATGGTTCTATTCGTGTTAACGCTAAAGTAGATACTGATACATCTGTTAATTATGCTGAAGATACTTTAATCTTTAGTGGTGGTGATGATGGTATCTTAGGCATTACTGCTAGTGATATTATTGGTGATGTTTCTGGTGGTGGTTTACAAAGTTTCTCTAACCCAGAAACAGTTACTATCGATGTATTAACTGCTAGTGGTTGGAGTGATGCTAGTGTTATTAAGGCTGGTTTACATATTGTTGAGAATCGTGCCGATTCTATCTTTATCGTAGACCCACCATTTGGTATGGGTGTACAAGAGATGGTTAATTGGTCAAATGGTAAGGGTTCATATACTAATCAAAATGGTCTTGATACATCTTATGGTGCATTGTATTGGCCGTGGTTACAAATTAGTGATAGTTTCACTAATAAAAATATTTGGCTACCACCTAGTGGTTTCGTAGCTGGTCAGTATGCATATAATGATAAGGTAGGTTTCCCTTGGTTAGCACCTGCTGGTTTGAATCGTGGTAGGATTACTAAAGCTATTAATACAGAGTATTCACCTACACAGGGTGAGCGTGATGCTTTGTATGGTCATAGGAATGTAGTAAACTGTATTACAAACTTTATCGGTCAAGGTATTGTTATTTGGGGTAACAAAACGCTTCAGCGTCAACCAACTGCATTGGATAGGGTTAATGTTCGTAGGCTAATGAGTTTCTTAGAACGTAGCATTGCTATGAAATCTAGGTACTTTGTATTCGAGCAAAACTATGATGCTACTTGGGAGCGTTGGAAAACTCTTATCGAGCCAGTTTTGATTAATGCTAAAAATAATGGTGGTTTATATGATTATAAAATTGTGTTAGAAGCTACTGCACAAGATTATGAAAACAATCGTATGCCTATCAGTATTTACGTTAAACCAATTAAAGCCGCTGAGTTCATTAGTTTGACTTTCAACATAATGAATTATAGTGCTAGTTTCAACTAATAAGGGGGATATGATATGAGTCAGTTAAATGCCGCCTTTATGTCTATGGACTCAACGTATGAGGTTCAACGTACCAATAACTTTAGGTTTATTGTAGATTTAAGTGAGTTCTCTAATAATACATCATCTTCGAGTGGTGATATTATTGAGTTGGCTTGTGATAGCACAGGTCTACCTACTGTATCTAATGACCCTATTGAGTTGGATTATGGTAACTCACAAATCAAGGTAGCTGGCAAAGCCACTACTGATGATATTACAGTTGCTGTAAAAGACTTTATCGAACCTGACGTAGAGAATATTCTATGGCAATGGAGGATGAAAGTTTATAATCCTAAGACTGGTAAAGTTGGTTGGGCGAATAACTATAAACGTACATGCATGATTGTTCAATATGGTCCGAATGGTGAAGTATTGAGGAAATGGCAATGTGATGGTTGTTGGCCGACTAGTTTAGACTTAGGTGAATTAGACTATTCTAGTGGTGATAAAAAACAAATTAGTATGAACTTATCTGTAGATACTGCGTATCTTGTACGTGATGGTCAAAATACTCATATTTATGGTACAGACTAATTTAGTTAGTTTTATAGGACGTAACTTTGTTACGTCCTATTTTTATGTTATAATATAGATGTGTGGTAATTTTAACTTATCTCTTTGTTAGATAGTTGGAGTTAGGTTTGATGTTGACATAATTTAAATATGGGTATATAATACTTATACATTATTATTTTGACATCAGTCATGGGTAAAATAGGGACTAACATTTATTGTATGTGTTAGTCCCTATTTTTATATACAATTTAGGGATGGTTTTTCTGTTTGGGGGTTTACTTATTGTCTTTCTTGTGGTATATTATACGTAGTAGATGAGAGTGGTTACTTATCTACTATATGTGAATGATTGCGTTACATTCACATATACCTCCCTGTACTAGTACGTTTGTTTCTTTCCTTTCATAGCGTACTAGTTATATATTTACATATTGTCTTTCTTATTGGAAAAGTTTCATGGTAGTTTTTCATGGTAAGTATGCAATTTCATTGTGTTGCATATATTTTTCTCCGCTAGAGTGTTATACTGATTACTTCGGCTCTTATCAGTATAACACTCTTTTTCTTTTTACATGTCAGTTTAATAAAAATTTAATTGTTTATATTAAGTTGTAGTGTTTTTGATGGTAGAGTTTTATATATAAGTTTCATGTGGTTGAGGTATTATTCTTGTTGTTTATATCTTAACTTCATCTTATATACATAATCAGAGGGGTTTAGAGTAGATAGAATAGCATCACAATCTACTTTTACATTAGATGGTTATATGTAAATTTCAAAGTACTTTTCGATAGAAATACTAAAGCTAGTTGCAGATAATCATGTTTTCATGTAGTAGAGGTGGTGTTTTATGAATTTAATTGAGATGTTATCTGTGTTGGGTATGAACATAAGTATAGGTGATGTTTCAATAGCAACATTACTTTTACTGACAATCATACAAATATCTCCTATTGAGTTCAATCCTTTATCTATTATATTGTCTATTATAGGTAGAGAATTGAATAAAGAAGTAATTGATAGGGTTGAGAAATTGGAAAAGTTAGGGGAGTCTAACAGTAGGGGAATAGACAAGCTATCTTATGAGGTTTCTGAGACTAGGGCAATTAACGCAAGGTCTAGATTATTGGAATTTAATGATGATTTACTGCATAATGTAGCTAAATCTAAGGAAAGTTTTGACCATATAATGACAGACATTACGTATTATGAGCATTTCTGTAGAAAGCATGCAGATTTTCATAATCATGTTTCAGATATGGCTATTAAAAATATAGAGGACATATATCGTAAGCGATTGTCAAGGAATGATTTCTTAAAATAGATTAATGGTTATATTGAATATAGTAGAGATAGTAATACTTTTTACTATCTCTATTTTTGTGTTAATTGTTAAATAGTTATACAGTATATATATGGTTAGGTGGTTTCATTACTTTTAGATAGTTTTTTATTATACAAAAGACGAGGTTTTTAAAGTGGAAGATAATAAATTTAATTTAGGTGCAGATGTTTTTGGTGATACTACATCTGAGGTTACATCTACTGTTGTAGAAAAAGATATTACTTCATATTCTGTTGAAAGTATTCCTACAAAAGAAGAGGTCAAAGTGGAAGATACAAAGAAAGAAGATTTGATTGCTAAAGAATTAGATAGGGAAAATACAGAGGCTGGCTCTAAGAAAACTAAGTTAGCTTATGAATCTACTGTATTGTTGCCATCTAAAGGCATTTTATATAAAGAGGATAATATCCCTGCTAATATTACATTACGTGGTATGACTACTAAAGATGAGAAAATCATGTATGCTAGTCAAGGTGCCGATGTATTTAAGAAGATTTTAAGGAATTGCATTGTTTCTCCTGAGAACATTGATATTAATCGTTTGATTAGTGCTGATGAGATGTTCCTAATCTTGCAATTACGAATGGTTACATTTGGTGATAAATATAAAGTTCGTTCTACATGTCCTCATTGTGGTAGTGTTGATGAGCATGAGATTAGTTTATCTGATTTCGATATTATGTATTTAGACGATAATTTCACAGAACCGATTAATGTTGAGTTGCCTGCTAGTGGTGATACTTTGTCATTACGTTTACTTAGAAATTCAGATACAGAATATGTAGAGAAATATGCACGTAGGTTCGCAAAACAGTTTAATCAAAACTATAAAGAAGTGATGTATATTTGTAGGATGGCAAAATACATTACAGCTATTAATGGCAAACCTGTTGATTTTGTAGATGCACGTAGTTATGTAGAGAATATGGTATCTTTGGATAGTGCTAAAATGCAGACAGTTATCAATAGTATTATTGTTGGTGTAGATACAATCGTAGACCATGAGTGTACTTCTTGTGGTGAGTTGTATGATTTTGCTATGCCAATTACTAGCGAGTTCTTTCGTCCCACAATTAAGTGAGTTTAATTCAGACGAATATAATAAAAAGGCTAGAGATATAAGATTTACAGCTTTTCGCTCTTTAATGAAAGAGGAGTTTCAACTAGCGTATTTTGGTAAGATATCATACGAATCTGTTGAAAATATGAGTTCTTTAGAGAGAAGGACGATGTATCAAATACTAGTTGAGCAGAAAAAAGAAGAGAAGAAAGCACAAGATGAGGCTATCAAATCCGCCAAAGAGAAAAAAGCTTCTAGGGGTAGGAGAAGGTAGCCTCTTCTCTTTATATTTTAGTATAAGGTTGTATATATGGGTGAGTTACAAGATAAAAAACAACTGAATAAGCGTATACAACAGATAGAAGAAAAAGAAGCTAAACGTGTTGAGAAGAACATAGCTAAACGTGAAAAGCGTTTTGCTAAGATGTTAGATTCTCAGATGACGATGTTAGAGTCATTCTATAGTACTTCAAGTAAAACAGCCAAAGGTATGCTTAAAGACAGCATGGATGGTCAACAAGCTATTTTAGAGGATAGTTTGGCAGACATGAAGCGTGAGTTTAATCTTTATGCTAAGTATATGGATAATACAACACGTAAGTATTATAAGGGTATGATTTCAGTTGCAGATGAAAGTCTGACAACTATGAAAGAGACTGTTGCTAAGCGTTTTGGTGAGATATCAGATGAATTTGATGAAGAGATGGTTGGTATGACAGCATCTTTCACAGATAGGATTAAGCGTTTCTCTAAAGGTATTAGGGACGCCGCTGTGGCATTAGAATTAACTGATATGGCTGATAGTGTTAAAAGCAGTTTAACTGATATTACTGATTCATTTATTGATAATTTCCGTGAGAGAAGTGCTAAGTTAAATGGTAATATCACTAAAGGTGATTATCAAAAGATGATTGGTAGTGTAGTAGATTCTTCATATTCTATGGGTAGGAATGAGGCATCTGAGTTAGTTAATGGTGTCATGGATGAGTTGGGAATGAAAACTGCTAAACAGTTAGACCCTTATCTTAAAGAAGTTGCTAGTTTACATACTGCAATAGACGCCAACATTAGTGATTTATCAAGCATTATTAAAATGGATATTAATAGTGGTGGTAAGGGTGAGATACTCAAAGAGATGTCAAACATAGCTACAGGGTTAGGTTCTGATAAGGATTTAACTGTAGATAGTAATGCTATGTTATCCTCAATGAATGAGCATATTGAGGACTTATATGGTCTTTCTAAGAAAGATTCTGTTAAGTTTAAGGGTATGACTAAATCTCTTGCAATAATGGAAGGTATTCAACAACAGCAATATAACAAGGGTGTTGAAGAAGCCGGTGGTAAGATTGTAGAGTGGTCTAAGATGTCTGTACCTGAACTTCTTAAAGATGATGACTTCATGAATTTCATGGCTAGGTCTGGTATGAGTGCCGAGGAATTCAGAGGTGCTATTGATAGTGGTCAGTCAGATGTTGTAATGAAACAAATGCAAGATTTGTTTATAGCTAATAAGGACGACCAATATGCTTTAAATCAGTTAAGGGAGTCTATGGGTTTCAGTTCTGATGCTGTAGCACAGATGTTCGCTGATGCTGATTCATTAACAGGTGATTTGAAAAAGGTTACAGATAATATCAATAAGAATTCTGATAAAAGTGGTTCTAATGCTGAGAGTATGGCTGGGTATGCTAGTGGGCCGATAGAAAAATTGAGTAATTGGTTATCTGATTCTTTCCCTGTTAGGATGGTTTCTGATTTCTTTGGTGAGTTAGATATTAAAGCCGCCAATATGGCAAACTACGCCATCATCGCATATACTATTTCTGATAGATGGGGTGATGTAAAGGATATGCTTAAAATGGTAGCTACGCCGTTTAAGAGTTTTGGTAAGTTCTTGTCTGGTGGTGGTTTCAAGACATTATTCAGTTCTAAGGGTGCTTTAAGTCAAGGTATTGAGAATGGATTAAGGACTTTATTTACAGGTAAGGGTTCTTTTGTTGCAACTATTGTTGATAAGTTCAAGAGTGTGTTCTCATGGATTGGTAAGGTATTCTATGCTAATGCTCCTGATAAGATGATAAAAGCGTTTTCTAAGGTAGGTTCTAAGTTAGGTGGAGTATTCTCTAGTTTCTTTGGAAAGATATTTGATAAGATTGGTAGCACAGGGATTGGAAAGTTAGCATCTAAGTTATTCAGTGGTGGTATTTTCAAGGTGCTAGGTAAAGTCATACCTATTGTTGGTGGTTTCTTTGATGTGATACTAGATTTCTTTAGTGGTCTAGGGAAAGCAGATGAATGGTTTGGTAAAGACCATAATTTACTACAGACTGTTATGGGTGGTCTAATCGGTGCTATTTTTGGCACAGGTAGTGGTATAAAGTGTGAAAACTTTATGGACGATTTATTTACTGTAATGGGTGGTGCATTAAAAGGTGGTGCCGCTGGTTTTGTAGTTGGTGGGCCGTTAGGTGCCTTAGTTGGTGCTATTTTAGGTGCCATAGCTAATGCTATTGGTGGCGATAGGATAGCTAGTGCATTTAACTCTTTAACAGAATATATTTCTACTATACCTGATAAGATTATTGGTGTATTCACATCGGCATTTGACGCCGTACATGATTTGATTGCAGATTCATGGGTAGGAAGTTTATTAGGTATGACTAAAAATAATCCTGACGCAAGTACAGGTGATAACACTAACACATTGATGAAGACTATGGCTTTAGCCACTCCTTTTGGGATGGTTTCTAGTCTTATAGGTTCTTTTGGTTCTCATGCTGATGGTTTATCGGAAGTTCCATATGATAATTACCCTGCTTTCTTGCACAAAGGTGAAGCAGTTTTAACTTCTCAACAAGCTGGTGCTGTTAGGTCTGACGGTGGTATACCTATTACAGGTGGTAACAGTTTAATCGAAGCTTTAGGTATTGATGGTGAGGTTGGACAAGGTAGGTCTGTTCTAGAAAGAGTATTTAGAGGTGTGTTCGGTATTACAGGTCAAGATACTTATGGTGAGGGTGGCTTATTTGGTAATATATTTAAGCATCTGCTCAACTTAGGTAGTGGTGGCATCTTAGGTAACTTGATGGGCGATAGTGGTTCTATCTTTGATAAGCTAAAAGAATTCTTAAAAGGTGGGGGTTCTTCATCTAGTGGTGGTTCTTCTGGTGGTGGAAAGCCAGCTAACATGTCTACTGGCAATGGTGATGGCAAAAAGATTTGGGATTTCTTAGCTAAGGCTGGTTATTCTGCTGAGGGTATTGCTGGTATTCTAGGTAACTTGCATGAAGAGAGTGGATTTAGAAGTGGTGCTATTGAAAATGATGGTGGTACTACTAATGAGGACTTAGTAAAACAGATTACAGCTAGTAAGGATGCTTTTCTTGCCGATTCACGTGGTTTTGGTTTAGCACAGTGGACTGATAGTGGTCGTAAGAGTGCTTTGTGGGATTATGCACAGTCTAAGGGTACTAGTGTTGCTGACTTCCAAACTCAGTTAGAATTCTTGTTAAAAGAGTTACAAGAAAGTTATTCTGATACATCAAATGCATTAAAGGGAAATATTACTGTTGACCAAGCATCTGATATATTTGGTACAAACTATGAGGGTTTTGGTGCTAATTCTGCCGCTAGTCGATTAGAAAAATCTAAAAAATTCTATGAAGAAAACACTAAAGGGACACCTCAGTATGCACAAGGTACACCGTGGGTGCCAGATACACAAGTAGCGTTAATTCATGAGGGTGAGATGGTAGTGCCTGCTGATAAGAATCCTTTAAGTTCAGATAGCACTTCTAATGCTGTTGGATTACCTACAGATAATGGTGGTTCTGATGATATTGTTGATGCTATTAAATGGCAAGTATCTAGGTTAGAAAGCAAGTTAGATGCATTAATTAATGTAGTAGCTAGTAGCAATTCTAATTATAGAGGTAATGGTTTTGGTTCTGATTCCTCAGTTAATAATTTATTGAAAGTATAGGTGGTGATTGTAGTATATGGCTAATGATTTCAGTTCTGATAATTATTCAATGTCAGTAGGTAAGAGTGGTGTTACCACTATGCAGTGGAATCCTACTACAATTATTCCTTGCTATATCGTTAATTTAGTTACAGGCACTAAGATTAATTTTGCTACACTACCTACAGATGTATCTGAGGATTATGGTGCTAGTTTTGGTCAACAACAGCCGATGGGTAGGTCATCTCCTTATTTTAACTATGAGGGTAGTGAGGCTAGAACAGTTTCATATAGTGTTACACTTCATAAAGATATAGTTCCTGATATGGAAAATGTTGTATTAGAGTGTAAGAAATTAGTATATCCAAAGTATACAGGTAGTTTAGTTACACCACCTTATTGTTACGTTAGGTTTGGTGCTATGATTAATATTACAGCTATTGTAAACTCAGTGAGTATTGAGTGGGGTGGTGCCGCTGGTACTATTCTAGGTGATACTCTTGATAGTGAATCTTTAGGTGGGAATAGTTCCCCTACATATTCTGACGTTCAAATAAGTTTTAGTTTTACAGAGATTAGGGCAAGGTCATTAATGCAAGCTGATAATGTATTTGATGAGGGGCCTGTTAGGTAGGTGTGTTAATGAATAAGCCGTCATTGATAAAAACTGATATAACACAATCTTTTACAAGTAGACAAGATAAGATATCTAGATATTCTAATCTAAAGAGGTTAGTAAATTTAGATGGGAATACATACATTGAGACACCTAATAAGATAGAGATTAGGGAAAGTAATAGGGACATATATTATTCAGTAGAAAAGGGTTATGAGAATAGACTAGATTTGATATCTAATAAATTCTATGGTACACCATTAATGTATTGGGCGATTGCTGTTATGAATCGAATTGATAATCCTTTAGATATACCATCAGGTGTTGTTCTTAGAATACCTGCTATTGAGTCTATTTATGAAACAGGTGCTATTCAGATATGAGTGAGTTTAAAGAGAGTCAAATAACAAGAGATTTGAGTGGTCATCAACCTCTTTATGCTTTCATTGATTTGACTATAGATGGGCATAATATTTCGTATTTTGGTAATAAAGACTATAATGAATCTGTAATGAGTTTAAATGTAGAACGTAAAGGTAAGTCTAATCAAGACTTATCTGGTTCTACGTTTGATATAGAATTATATGACGATACAGCACTTCGTATTGAGGAGTTGTTGGCTAATGCTATCCCTGTAGGTAAGAATTGGAAAACAGCTAAACAATTAAAAGATACAGGCAATGATGTTACTAAAGGTAATATAGAATGGAAACAGTCTGAGGAAAAGAAAAAAGACGAAGAGGCTGAAAAGTCAAATACATATACAAAAGATGACGAAAAGAGAGATAAAGACCATAAAGAGGGTACTAAGAAGAATGTAAAGGCTAAACAAGAGGGCAATGTTAGATGTAGGTATGGTTGGTGTAATAGAAAAGGTCAGGTAATTGAAGATATTTCTTTGATTGGTAAGGCTTTAAAGTATACATTAAACTTTGAGGGGCCAGCTTTAACTTTAACATTAAACTGTGTGGCTGAAGCTGATGTTACTTCTACACAAAAGTTGAATATGACATTTGATGTTGCTACTTATGGTGGTAAGCCGTCTGAGATTGTACGAGCAATGTGTCAAAAAGCTGGCATTGAGATTGGACGTATTGTAGAGACTAAACCTATTTTAGGTGAAGATGGCAAACCTAAAGAGTTTAAGACTGAAACTAAGAATATGAGGGAGTTTATCTCAGATGAGTTATTAGAGAAGTCTGAACCTTTAGATTCTGATAAGCCTGGCTATAGGTATTTTACACAAGTTGTGGATGGTGTTGAGAAAGCATATTTTGTTCCTAATGAGATGTATGGGGATATGACAGTTGTTACATACAAGAAAATGGAAGAAAATACAACTTCAACATCTACAACAACTGCAAATGCACAGGGGAATACGAGTGGTGATGCATATTTAAAAGTCATGGGTGTATCTACTCCCGTTTTAGGTTCTAATACTTCAAGTGATGTTAGTGTTACGGGTAGTGGTAAAGTTATTTTTGTTGGTGATGCTAGGGTTAAGGATTTAAGTGAATCAGTACCTAATAATAAAGATATAGTCTATGTGTATGATGATAAAGCTAACTATAGGTGGTTAAAAGATAACATAGATAAGATTAAGTCATTAACTACATTGGGTAGTAGGGTTTACATGATGTTGGGTCTTAATGATTTAGATAATATTATCAACTATGTAGAGTACTACAATCAGTTAGCAAAAGAGTTTGAGAGTATAGGTGTTCAGTTCTTTGTAGTATCTATATTGCCAGTATTCATGGCTAAATCTAATATTAAGAATAGCAAGATTTTTGCATTTAATCGTGCCATAAAGCAGAATAAGTGTAGGGAGTTGCATTATGTTGATATCTATAACTCAATACTTTTATCTTTGAAAAGTAATAATACTAAGTCCGATGGCATTTCTTATAACAAACGATTAATGCAAGATGTGTATAGTCGGATTGTATATTATAAAGATATACAAGTAGAGACAGTTACTAATAGAGATATTGCTAATAAGGGTAGAGTTATTAATGGTGTAGAGTTTACTACGCATAGTGTTCCTGATATGTTAAGTCGTTCTGCATATCAAGGGAATGTTTCTGATGATGAAATGTTTGGTGACGATGCTTTTTTAGAGAGTACAATCACAAAGTATCTAGCTGTTGCTATTGCTGAAGCTGATAATAGTGATATTGCTGAGTTAATTTCTGAGTTGAAAAACTATGAGTCTTATCTCATTTCTGATAGAGATAATACATTACATCATGATGTTTTAGGGTTAGATTTAAATAAAACTGTTTCTACTGCATTAGCTTTAAAAGAAAAGCCAGACATTAATAATATTACTAAGGCTTTTCTTAAAGTTATTGGAAAAGATAAGATATCAGATGACGTTACTAAGTATGTGGATTTAGTGAATAATTTCACAGGTAGTGTTAAAGGTGATAAAAAATCAATAGATACATATGTTGGTGCTGTTAGTAGTTTATTTGGTAATAATAAAGATGTTGCTAAGATATCTTCTACTGTAACGGATGCTATTAAATTAATATCAGAAAATAGAGATAAGGTATTAAATAACAAGAATACTAATAAAGTGGAGTTGTATGGTGGTATTGCTGATAGTATTGTAGGTAAATTATTCCCGAATCAGAGTGCTAATATAGGTAAAATTAAAGATAAAATAACGTCTGTTATGTCTTTAGATAGGGATAAGATTAAGAGTGGTGATTATACTGAGATAGAATCTTTATTATCTAAAGAGTTGGGTATAGATAATACAAAGTTAGATAAGTATGTTTCTACTGCTAAGGCTTTAGTTGAAATTTATAAAAATAAAGAGTATTTTGATATCAAAGATACTAAGTTTATGGCTAAAGATTTATTATCAAGTGTTGTTGGTAAAGAAAAAGTAGAAAAAGTACAGAAGTATGTAGATACTGCTCAGAGTATTTATAGTGCTTTAAATGGTAATAAAGATGTTACTAGTATAAGTGGTGCTATTCGTAACTTGTCTGATGTGTTGGGTAAAAAGTCTAAAATATCTAAATATATTGATAGTGCTAGTTCTATGTTAGATATTGTCAATAAAGGTCAGATAGGAACTAAGATTTTTGATACTAATAGTGGTATTGGTGGTATAATTCAAGAACGATTACCTCAACTAACTAAAGAGGGTTCTTTGGGTGGTATTATTGCATCAACTACAGGTATATCTAATACTTCTACTAGTGAGGTTCTTAAAGCTAATTTACCTAAAGATGTTGCTAGTGGTGTTACAGGGTTAAATGGTGCTTTAAATAATGCTACAAATGGTGCTAAGGTCGATATTGATAAAGATGGTATCACCGATGAGGAAATGAAAAAAGGTGTACGCTCTATTACTTTTGGTGGTAAAAAGCAAAAGATGGAGATTTGTGGTGAGTTTGAGATTTATACAGGTAGGAGAGATAGTCAAGTTATTAGTTTCTCACCTGAGTTTGAGTCTGATAAGATTGCTACAGATAAAGTACCTACAAATGCTTTGAGCATTGATTCAGTTAGGAATGAGATGCTAGAATGTACTATTGAGGGTATTGGTGGTAGTTTAGCCAGCGATGCTTATAAAGATAGGGCAGATAGTTCTACTGGTGTTGGTGTTGTTCTAGGCATGAGTGGTTCTTCATTTAAGAATTTAGAATCATCTGCCGCTAGTATGTGGTCTAGGTACTTTAGTTCAGTATATGGTGCTAGTCTAGAAATAATGGGTAACACTAAAGTTAAGTTTAATGGTCATATAAAAATTGCTGTATATACTAAATTTGGGTTTTTACATCATACAAGTGGCATCTATCATATTCAAGGTATTACAGATACTATTTCAGATGGTATGTTTACTACGAGTTTAGATTTACAGAAAAATAGTGACCAAGCTAAGAAGAAATTGAAAGGTGAAGGTGCTAAGAAATTGGACGAAAATAAGATTAGTGATACAGATGGTAAGTATTGGGTTAAACAGGGTTCTTGGGTTACATTAGAGGGGTGTATAGCTGGTGTGCCAAACGCTTTAGAAGATTTAGGTAAGTGGTTCTTTGATAGGACTGGTAAGAAGCTAGTATGTACAGCTGGTACTAATGGTGACCACGCAGCTGGTGAGCATAGTCATGCTACTGGGTGGAAAATGGACGTTAACGACTGGGGTGGCCCAGAAGGTTTGACAGGCGGTTGGATTGTTACTCCTGACGAAAGTTCTTGGGGTTCTTTGTGTGTTGAATTTATTGAATATGGTAGGTCTTTGGGGTTAGGCATGAACTATGAGTATAACCATATTGATATCTGTATGGACGGAAAAGAGTGGAATGAGGACAATCCTGGTGGTGCTAAAGATAATGGTGGTTATAGAGGTTAAAAACCTATGGCTATAAATAGTAATGACTTTTATGGTAGTCTACAAGCCCCTACAGAGTTAGGTGGTATATTTCGTGCTAGGGTTGAAAATAATGTAGACCCTTTGGGTATTGGTAGAGTACAGGTACGTGTACCTATGATACATCGAACTGTTGCTAGTGGTGGTACTGCTACAGAATCACTTCCATGGGCATCTTATTGCTCCTCTATTGGTGGTGGTTACAATTATGGTTCATTTATTGTACCTGAGATAGGTGAGTATGTATGGGTGATGTTCGAGGATATGGATTCAAATAAACCTGTATATTTGGGTTCTGTATTTGGAACTGATTCTACTCTAGAAAAGAGATATGGTAGCGAGAAGACTACTGGTATTTGGAATGGTGTAGTTGGTGCTAATGAAGTTCCTTTGGAATCTCAACGTGAATCACCTACACATAAGATGATATATAAATCTAGGCATGGTTCTATGTTATATTTCGATACAGATGAAAAAACAAATTCAGTAGGTATTGAGGATGCTAATGACCAGAAGTTTAAGATTTCTTCTGCTGAGGGTAAAGAATTTATTCTCATGGAGGGTGAAAATAATGTATTAGTTAAGATACATAATGGTAAGATTGATATAGGCTATGAGGGTGGTAGAGGTATTCAAGTTATACCTGATAGTGGTGATATTGTGTTAAAGGCAAGTGGGGCCACTATTACATTATCGGATTCTATCACTATGAAAGCTGATAGCGTTAATGTTAAATCTAGTTCATTTAAAGTTAATTCTAATAGTATTCGGATGCAAGCAGGTAGTATCAGGATTATAGAGTAGGTATTTACATACGTATATTTTTATGTTATAATTTGTTTGTAGTTAAGTTTTTCTTTTCATTTTTCTTAACTATGAGGAGTTCTCCGAACGAACTCCTCGCTCCTTTCGATTATATAACATAATACAATCCTTAAAATAGCGTACACGTTTTTATATATGTGTACGCTATTTTTTGTGTTAATTTCACTATATGAATTAATTATATATTAATGGGAGAGGTATATGCGTATAATTTAAGTGGCATATGTATAGGTGATAATATGGCTTTTTATTACAATGAAGAGTTTAAAGATACAATAGCTGGTAGTGGATTATCCCTATCAAAAACATTTAAACAGAATTTACGAGATGGTAAGGGTATAACAAATGTAATTAGTGGTGAGGATAAGATTAATGAAAGTATCTACACTATACTATCTACAAGGGTTGGTGAGAGGTTCTTTCTACCTGAATTTGGTAGTCGATTACATTTAGTTGTATTTGAGCAAAATAGATTTGTAGCACATGACCTAGTTTCTATTTATGTTAAGGAAGCTTTAGGGAATTGGGAAAAGAGGATTGTTGTAGAAGACGTTAGTATTGGTAATAATTGGGAAGATTCAAATATCGTACCAGTGCATATAACATATAGGTTAGCTAATAGTAATATCATAGGTTCATATGTATATCCATTTAATCGGACGATTGATGGTGTAGATATGTATGAATTTGGTGGTGCTGTTAGTACTACATCATACTAGAAAGGGGGTTAGTTTTTGGCTAATAGTAATAATACATTGTCTTATACAAATAGGGATATTGTTAGTATTCGTAAAGAATTGATTAACGCTATACCTAAGTTGACAGATAAGTGGACTGATTTCAATGAATCTGACTTAGGTATTACACTTATTGAGTTAATGGCTGGTGTACAGGATATGCAAAACTTTTATCTTGATGCACAGGCTTTTGAGACATATTTAGATACAGCTGTTCAAGATAAAAATGTACGAGCGTTACTACGTTCTATGAATTATAGAATACCATTAGCAAAATCATCTGAGTGTAAGGTAAGGATTGTATTTGTTAATAATGATGATAGAGAGATTACTATACCTAAGTATACCTCTTTCACGAGTAGCATTAATTCTAGTATTGTAAACTTTGTAGCTAAAGAGACAATTACACGTAGTGGTCAATTTGATTACATCGATATTCCTGTTATGGAAGGTGTAGCAAGGTCTATTACATGGTCTAAAGATGATTTCACTAGTAATAAGAATGTTGATGGCGATATTTCAAGACGCATCTATTTGGGATACAAGAATGTTTCAGATGGTTCTGTTGAAATAGTACAACATGGTAACGTATGGAAAGAGTGTAATGATGCATTACTAAAATATGAAGGTGGTAGATGGTATTCTGTACATGTTGATAGTGATGGTCAGGTATACGTTTTAATGTCTGTAAACTTTCTACAGTTAATTGAAGATGGTGAGAGTTTAGATATTAATTTTGTAACAACAAATGGTATTAATGGTATTATCGATATGGATGTGATAGATACTATTAATATGAATATACAAGATGTACAAAGGATATATAATACAACAAAATCATATGATGCATCAAACTCACCTAGTAGTGCTGATTTACAAAATATGAAAGTTCTTGCTAGACGTAATGCTATCACAATGGATAGGTATATTACTTTAGAGGATTTTGAGACGGCAGTATATGAACAGCCTTATGTGTTTCAAGCTGTAGTTAAAGATTGGAAGTATTCAGATTATGTTACAGAGCCTTATATTGTTAAGGTGTGGGCAGTTAATACTTTGGGTGAGTCTTTAGGTGAGTTAACACGAGAAAAGTTAAAGAAAGAATTAATGTCTAAGGCTATTGCTGATGTGACTGTTCATGTGTTAGAGGTTGAGAGTGTTGACTTTAATATTGATGTTGACGTTGTATTATCTCTAGATAATGAGACAGCTAGAGAAAGGCTTAGGTCTGAGATAGCATCATACTTGTATATGACATATCGTGCTGAGAATATGTCTTTTGGTAGAGACATATCTTATTCACTTATGACATCTAGGGTTAAGGCTTATTCTCCTTATATTAAAGATGTATTGGTAAGAACACCTAATAAAGATGTTGAGGTTGGTAATATACAATTCCCTAAATTGGGTAAGGTAACAGTTAGGGTTGTAGAAGAGTTGTAGGGGTTATGTATGAAGCTAATTGATAGAATAAAAAATAGTAAATACATGACTTTAATACCTGAGAAGTATAGAGAGAATGAAAATTTCTTAGTTTTCTTCTACTTGTTAACACAACAGTTTGATATTAATGAAGAGAACATACGGAATTTCACCTCATTAATTAATAATGATAAAGTACCTATGAAATTTCTACAGTCTTTGGGTGCTTTTAATAATTATACTTATCAGCATTTAGCTAAGAATGATTTCAATAGAGAACTTTCAATGCGTATGTTTAACATTTGGGAGCAGAGGGGTTCTAAAAAATCAATTATAGACGCCGCAACGTGGGGTGATAATGTTGGTTGGGTTGGTGGTGACTTATGGATTCCTGGTTATTATCAGCCATCACAGTCTGCTACATTTGAGTTACCACGTGATAAAATCTTTAGGCATAGCATATCTAAGTTTTCAAGTACACATGTATTTGAGGATGGAAAAACATATATGCCTGGTATTATATTGTTGTCTGTTCCTAATTTAACTAAAGAAGTAAAACGTAGAATTTATGAGGTAACGCCTGCTGGTAGGAAGTATATATTTCAGATTGAGTCGTCATTCTTCCCTAATGATGGGATAGATAATTTAGAGATAGGTTCTTTTAATGAATTATCTTTCTACAAGAAAATGAGGATATATCCTAAGAATGTGTTTGAAGAAAATCCACCATATGATAGGGATACTGACATAGATTTCACTTATGAGATAGATATGTTAGTTGATATGGAGGAACTTTGGGACATTCTTATTCATAGTGAGACTAGAGGTCGTAGATATCATAGTGGTCATTTGACTAATATTACAAATAACGAATATATTATGAATATGGCATGTTCTACGTTACCTATTTCTGTATTAACACATAAGTTTTCTGTTGATGGGAATGATAGTTTAACAGATAGTAGTTATAAAAAGGCTGACACTGGTGAGTATTTAGATACTTATAATAATAAGGGTATTGACTCTATTACACGTGATATTAATAGTGTTTATAATAACAGTTTAGACTTAGACGTACATAAAGAGGTACGTCTAACTGCAATACGTAGTGAGAATTCATCAATAAGGTCTAAGCATGGTAAGATGAGTGGTATAACTACTAGTGTTATTGATGCTTTTGTTGAAGCAGAACCTATTCTACCTAGTGACTCTTTATATTCAGTTGATGATGTAGCTGATTTACATGAGTGGGATTATAGAGATGAGTTTTATTCTCATGGTGTTGAATTAAATACAGACAAAGGTTTACCTGTTAGATTAGAGTTTACACATACTTCATTTAGTAGTATTTCTTAGGTGTTCAAGTAATATATAATAGTATAATTTATTTTAGTATATAGAAAATATATTTAATGGGGGAACATAGTTTTGGCTATTTGTACATTAAAGGCACATGTTTCTAGGGCATTAGATTTTTACAATAAAGATGACATCTACTTCGCTATTGGTAAATCTACTCCGTGGAGTGCTAGTGATATTGATAATTTTGATACAGCGAGGGATTATGAAAATAATCCACCAGTACCTAAAAATACAGATGACATGAAAGAGATTGTTGGTTTTAAAAAAGCTGAGTTTAAAGCTATGGTAGTTCAGGACGATAATGGTTCTTTGGAATATCGTGGTGTGAATTGGCGAATCGTTTCACCTACAGATGCTGTAACAGAGGGTGCTAGGTGGGTATACATCTCAACTGAGTTGTCTTATGATGAGTTACCAACAGATAAACCATATCGTCAGGTTGGTATTTACACTGGTTTAAAGAAAGCTGGTTCTGTTCAAGGTAATGTGTACAATCTTCTACCTAATCAAGTATCAGATAAAGGTTTATTAGAGGTAATTGACTTTAGGAAGCCTGTATATCGTGATAGTGATGTTAGGGAAAAATTGAAAATTATCTTAGAGTTTTAATTATAATGTTAGGAGAATTCGATGAGCGTTGTTTCACAAAGTCCTTATTATGATAGGTATGATGACGTAAATTCAGAGCATCGGAAAGCTGGGTATACTAGAGTTTTAGCTATCCCTGGTAGGGCAGAACAGGCATCTGAGTTTAATGAAATTCAGTCTATTCAAGAGGATTATTTATCACGTATTGGCGATTCCTTATATAAAGATGGGTTTGTCATTAGTGGTTGCGAAGTAAATATAGCTAATAATTTTATTACTATTGGTGCTGGTAGGATTTATTTAGGTGGTTTAATTCGTAACACAGAAGAAGTTAAACTAGCGATTACAGGTGTTGGTAAGGAGAGGGTTGTAGCTACATTAGTTACTAGTGTTGTTACTGCTACACAAGATAGTTCTTTACGTGACCCTGCCCAAAATGCTGAGAACTACAATCAAGTTGGTGCTAATCGGTTAAAACAAGTTGTAGCTTTCTCAGTTATTAGCGATTCTAGTGCTTTGGGTGATTATTCTGCTGTAGTATACAACTTAAATGATGGAGTTGTAGTAAAAGAGGCTAAAACAGATAACTATTCCATTTTAAATGATGTACTTGCTAAACGTACATATGATGAAAATGGTAACTATAAAGTAGATGGGTTAGACCTACAGTCTGTTACTGAAGATGAAGGTGACAAGATTCGATTGTATGTGAGTGCTGGTAAGGCTTATATTCGTGGTTATGACGTAACTAAGCCAGCTATGAGTAGTATTTTATTGAATAAATCAAAATCTACTAGGGTAGTTACAAGTGAATCTCACTATTTTAAATCTTCAATTCGTAAATATAAGCTTTCTAATTCGCCAGTAGCATCTATTCAAAACTTTACTGCTAGTGTTCTTGTAACAGGCGAACGTAAGTTTAGGGGTAATGTTAAAGGTGGTCAAGAGGCTTTAAATAATACACCTGTACAAAGTATTGTTAGTGTATACACTAAAAACGCACAAAACAATAAAGAAACTGTATATGTAGCTGGTAGGGATTATTCTTTGTATTCAGACCAAGTGGATTGGTCTTTAACAGGTGATGGTGCTATTGAGCCTGTTCAAGGTACTACATATTATGTAGATTACATCTTCAACTATTCTATGCGTGAAGGTACTGATTTTAGGGTTGAAAATACAGTTGATGGTTCATACATTGTATTGCTAGACAATGGTAGTAAACCTACAGAAAACTCTTTGATGTACTTTACATATAATTTCACATTAGCTAGACGTGATTTAATTCTATTGGATAGTGATGGTTATTTGAGTGTTATTGAGGGTACTCCTGATAGGGTTGAAGATTTAATTATTCCTTATAATGGTTCATCTGCATATTTAGAGTTGGGTTATGTTGACGTATATCCTACTGATGCTTTAGGTACAAATACAAGTGGTACAAAATTATCTAGTGTGACAAACTATGATGGTGTTAGGTTAACACAAGATAACTTATTACTTATGATGCGTAGGATTAATAAGTTAGAAGATAGCATTGCATCCTTAGATATGGAACGTAGTATTGAGGCTGGTGAGGATTTATCAAGTCTATCTGGTTACTTTACTGATAGCTTTGAAAATATCAATAAATCTGACTTAACATATACAGATACAGCTAGTAGATTATCCTATACAGCTTGTATTGACTTTGATAGAGGTGAGTTGACAACATCTGCCACTATTGGTAGTGTTGATATGACGATTGATGATAGGTCAAGTGATAGTTATGCTACATTTGGTAATATTATTTCTGCACCATATCAAAATGTATTGGCAGTTAGTCAAACATATGCTACAGGTACTATGAATGTTAACCCTTATGCTAGTTATGGGCCGCTTTGTAAGATTGAGTTAGACCCTGCTATCGATAATTGGGTTAACACGAATAAAATTAATGTATTTAATACTGTTGAGGATGTTAAATACGATACAACAACTAAAGTATATAGTCATGGTTATTGGTCTAGAAATGCTACTAAAAATCTTAGGGGTTATATGCGTACTGAACGTAAGGAAACAACAACTAAGGGTGAGGTTACAACTTCTAATAGTGTTTCTGAATCAGTAGCTAAGTCGGTTTATGAGTATATGCGTGTTAAGGATGTAAAAGTTAAAGGTTTTGCTTTTGGGCCGAACGCTAGAAATATTAGAGGTTTATTCAATGGTAGACCTATTAGTTTAACTTCTACAGGCACAAGTACAACAGGTACATCTTATGTTGTTGAGGGTAAAACATATACAACAGTTAATGCAGATGGTAATGGTACTGTAACATGTAAATTCACCGTACCAGATAAAACTCCTTGTGGTACTGTAGCTTTTCAAATGCAAGCTACAAATTCTAATGGTGAGGTTCATACAGGTACAGCTAACTATACCGCTAATGGTACTATCTTAACAACAACTGTTACAAATACAACTGCTGTTACACAACATTATAAAGTGTTGGTTGAGGTTGATAACTTATATGCTAATGACCCTTTGGCACAGTCATTTATTATGGATAATGTATATGATAGGAACTTAGTTAAGTTGGATTTATACTTTGCTAAAAAATCTTCTACAAGACCTGCTGTGTTACAAATTCGTAATATGGTTAATGGCTATCCTGGTGAAAAAGTTTATGCTGAGGTAGTTATTGACCCTAAAGATGTTAAAATTCCTACAGATAAGAATGTTCCTGTAGCTACTGAGGTAGTATTGAATCAGCCTGTATATTGCTACGCTAAACAATACTATTGTTTTGTAGTACTTTCTGATAGTAATGACTATGAAATGTATGTAGCTAATATGGGTGATAAATTCTTAGGTAAGAATGAGCAATTAGTTGTTAACCCTTATGCTACAGGTGTGTTATTCAGTTCTTCTAATGCTAGTACATGGACAGCACATCAAGGTACTGATTTGATGTTTAAATTATATCGTACTCAATATACAGGTAATGGTGAGATTGTATTTAATAACGTACCTTTAACTGATATTACTGGTGTTATGTTGGATGCTTCTTATGAAGTTGATAGCGATAGTGATAGTAAAGACGTATCTTCTAGTAGAACAGGTTTGAAATGGTTCTATCGTTTCACTAAAACAGGTGCTGGTGAGGTTCCATCTGATTGGTTAAGTATCGATACTTTGGTGTTTAGGGATTTACAGTCATATGCTAGGAATATTGACTTAAAGGCTGAAATTACAACTGATTTTAGTACTTCACCATTTATTGCTAGAGATAGGGTGGCTTTGCGTACATTCTTAGATAGTAAACAATCTACTTATATCTCTAAATCTATTGATGAGACAAACTTCGCTAACCCTTATCAAGCATTGAAGATTAGTTATCAAGCCGCTTTACCACAAAATACATCTATGGAAGTATTTTATATGGATAAAGAAGATGGTGATTGGGTAAAATTAGCAACTGATAATACTACTGTTAATATTAGTGGTAATACTGTTAAAACTGTATCATTGGATTCTATTACAAATGTAGATGAGGAGTTTAAACAGTATACATGGAATATTAATAAGATTAATAGTATGGTTACTAATAATGCATCTAGGGGTTCTAAGTTCTTCAAGATTAGAATTGACTTAAATACTACACAGGCATTTAATCGTCCTAGAGTTAAAAAGCTTGCTTGTATCTTTAAAGAAAAAGAATATAGGACTTAATCTATAATTTTAGTTTAAGATTTCAAGTATATATAGTATTGATAGTATAGAGATGTGGTTATTGCTACATCTCTATATTTTTATTACATAGGATAGAGTGGAGGGTTAATATGCCTGAAAGAGTACAAAGAATGTTCTGTACGATGTTTAAGAAGACAGATGAAGAGCAAAAGAATTATGATGCTAGGTTAGAGTTGGCTAAGGCTAAAGAGGATTTAGCTGTAACAACTGACACTTTAAATAAAGCAATGCAGATGATAGAAACTTTATCTAGTGAGTTATCATCTATACGAGAAGAGTTAAAAGATACAAAAGAGGACAACAAATAATGGGTGTTTTAAAACGATACAATTCTGACAACATTGATTGGAATATTGGTGCGTTATATTCACATGATGATTATATACAAAAGTTATTTATTGTGATGAAAGAGTTGGGTTTAGATAACCCTATAAAGTATGTATTTGGTACTATACCAACTGTTTTAGTTGGTGGTAGGGTTACACCTAAAGATGCATCAATGGAAGATGCTTTTAAGATTATTGATAGATATAATCAGTTAGGTGTTGGTTGTAGGTTGACATTTTCTTCTATGTACGTAACTAAAGAAGATTTGAAAGATAGTGTTTCTAATCAACTAATGCAACATTTAGAGGATAATAATCAAAAATATGGTGTTAGAATGAATGGTATTATTTTGACATCTGAGTTGTTGGGTGAATACATCTACAATAATTACAACTCTTTAGAATTAATTTCATCACAAGTTAAGCCGTCTGTTGAAGTTGGGTTAGGTAACGATACAGTAGATTATTATAATAGATTGTTTGATTTATTTGATATTGTGGTAGTAAATCCTAATAAATGGAATGATGCTAATATAATTCATGGGTTAAAGCATATTGATAGGGTTGAGTTTATAACTAATCATAGGTGTTTCCCTGATTGCCCTAAGGCTGGCGAACATTATATTGCTCAGGTAGATTTAAGCAAAAAATTACTCAGTGGTGAGGATTGCTCATTAGAGAAAGATAAATTAGATACAATTAATACATGGTGTTTAGATGTTAGAGAGCGTTTCCCTTTGTTGGGTGTTTCAATGTCTGAATCAGAGATTAATTTATTAATAGATAATGGTGTTAAGCACTTTAAGTTAGAGGGAAGAGATAATGATACTTTCTGTTTTTTGAGAGATATTGGAGATTATATTTTTAATAATCAATATTTCTCTAGGATAGCACATAGTATCATGGGCGAGGCTATATAAGTATGTCAACAAGAATAGAATCAGAAGATGGTGAGGAACTTTGGGGGCCTGATATTTTTGGTAAATACTCTATTGATAAGATAAAAGTAATTGCTGAAATATTAAAGGGTGTATTCAAAGATAATCCTATTACATTTATCAATCAGTCTAAGGCTGATGATGATGTGTATACAAAAACAGAAAGTAATACTCTTTTCATCTTAAAGAGTGACTTTAATAATATTGCTGGTGATTTAGTAAAATCATTAGCATCTAGCTACTTAAAAGAGTTGGCTAGTACACAGGGTGTGGCTAGTGTTACAGATGTTAGGACTTTAGAAAAGGTTTCTAATTACTTAACTAGAGCATGTTTTGGTCAGACCTATACAGAGATTAAAGACTTAGCTAGTATGAGTATCGCTCCTTTACCTGATAGGGTTCAACAAGTTGAGACTCAGATGGTTTCTATAGATACAAGAATAAATCATACTATGAATGTTGTGTTTGAGACAAATAGGGATGGTTCTTTTTCTAGTGTTTCAAAGATAGCAACTAAAGAAGAGTTAAAGTCTATTAATGATAAAATGGGTAGTGGTAACGTGACAGTTAGGAATTCAAAGAATGTCATTGATGCTGTTAATCGGTTAGATAAGAGCATTGTGGCTTTGGAATCAATTTCTGATTTTGTAAATACATTATCTACTACTGTAAATACATTATCTAGTACAGTTGATAGATTATCACGTACAGTTGATAGGATAGATACATTAGTTGGTAATGATGCATTAAGGACAACTAGTAAAACAATTACTGGTGCTATTAATGAATTAAAGGTATAAGTGGGGTAGTAGTTAGTGGAAATTAAACCTTTTAAGACAATAAATGGGAATGGGTACTCATTTAGGGAGATATGGAAGATTTATGATGAACAGTTCAATATTCTTCGAGATATCATACTATCTCTAGGTGATAAGTATCAGGTTGAAAATTTTAGTGGTAGTGACAGTAAGGTCATTACATTAAATACACCTTATAATAGTAATCAAGTGTTCGTGTATTGTAATGGTGTACTTCAGTGGAAAGATAGGGATTATCGAGAAAATTCACCTACAGAGATTGAGTTATTATTTGATAGAAAAGCAACTGATGATGTTCGTATTGTTACGATTAAATCCAATGTAATTAAGAATGATTTACATCAATATTTACAAGATATTAGTTCTGTAGTAGCTAATGCTAAAGAGCAGTATGATTCTGCTAGGAATTTAGAATCAAGGCTTGTTGAATTATACTCATCTTTACAACAAACTCATTCTTTGTATACAAACAACTCAACTGCAAGTCTTGTTACTGATTTGACAAGATTAAAAAGTGAGTATGAAAAAGTAAATACAAGTGTTACTGCTTTAGATAAAAAGCTTAAAGATTTAATCGGTAGTAGTGAGTATATCTTAACAACTTTAAATATTGATGAATTAAAAGAGTTAGTTAAAAATATTAAATCTAAGTTAGATGAATTGTCAGCTGAGAAGTCATTAGATGTTATTTACCCTATGTTTGGTTCTAAGCAAGATGGTGGAGATGCTAGTGTTTATGATGTGGGTGATTGTATCTTTGTTGGTATTGATAAAAAGTATTGGTTTATGATTGATACTTTCTCTAAATCAACAGGTGATGGTGGTTATAATTCAATCAAACGTGCCATGCAGAGTAATGGAATTACTAAATTTGAGTTTTTGTTAATTACTCATTGGCATAGAGACCATTATGGTAATGCTGTACGTTTGATGAATGAGGATTTAGTTAGCAAGGTTTATGTACAGGATGTAACAAAATACCCTAATGGCATTAGTGGTGCATTTGGCATGCCTTATAGTGCGTTAAAGACTACTTATGATGAACATAAAAATGTAGCAACAGCTAGAAATATTCCATTTAGTTCAGCACCTACTGGTGAGGTTGATTTTCATGGTGCTAAGTTGCTATTCCATAATAATGATACAACAGCTATAGCAAAACATAATTCTAGTTGGGTTAATGAGAATTATAACAATACATCTATTTGTTTATTAGTTTCATATATTGGTAGGAATTTCTTAACACAGGGTGATGCTGATAAGGAAGTAATGAGAGAGTATATAGATATACTTCCGTCCAATATTGATTTGTTAAAGTCTAATCATCATTCAATTGCAACAATGCCTGTTTCATTTAGGAAGCTTAGACCTACTGATGCTATTATTACTGCTAATAAGTGGCAGTTAGTAGAGAGTACTCCTAGATTTAACTATCAATCTTTCTTATTTGATATGGGTTCAAATGTGTATTTTTTAGCTAGTCAGAAAGAAGATATACACATTTCTTATAGTTCATTATATGGTGTTGCATATAATAAAAAATTAGAGGTTGGATATCCAGATAACTGTGCTTATTTAACACCTGACCCTAATGGTCATATATTTGTAGATTGCAATTATAGTGGGAATGATAGCACAGGTGATAAAGATAAACCTTTTAAATATTTATCTGATGCTATTAGGGTTGCACATATGGGTTATATGAAAGAGGTATGTGTTAATATCGCTCCTGGGGATTATACAGGTGATATCAAACACTATAATTTCATAAATCCAAATATTGGTACTGCAACATTGCTTAACTTTATTGGTTTGAGGGGTAAAGTTCGGTTTATTAATAGTGGGACTTCAACTGTATATCTACCGCCTATTTATGTAACAATGTGTGATAATGTTACATTTGAGAATATTACATTTAAAGTTGGTAGTATGTATACACCTACAGTTGTTAGTAAATTAGGTAGCTTTATTAATGCTAGTGTAACAAACGCAACTGCTATGTTTAGTAGGTGTACATTTACTGTTGATAATACAGATATCACAAATAGAGAGACATCTAATTCTTCATTTAATACAATTCATGTAGATGCTTTTGGTTCAAAGGTTAAGATTGATACATGTACTTTGAGTGGTAAAGTTAGGTATGGTATTAGGTCTGCTGAGGGTTCTGTTGTAACTGTTGTAGGTTCAAATAATATTAATAGTAATGTTGCTACAGTGTATTATGCTACTGAGGGTGATATTAATGTTAATGGTACAGCAACTAAAAATACATCTAATGAAAGTACAGCAGGTGGTAAGGTCAGTTTCTTAGATGTAGATACTACACCAACATATCCTAATACTACACGTGGTCAGGTTATTGGTACACGATTATCACAAAAGTATGGTGGAAAGTTAGGTTATGTTTCTGATGGTAATGGTGGGTATTCTTCTATAGACCATTTTAATAGAAATGGTGATTTAAATAATAAGCCTGATTTTGAGGGTCAATTCGCTTATGATAAGACAAATAAACGTGTTGGTTTTGCATTAGGTTCTTCAAATAAATCTGATTGGTTAGATTTATCATCCAATAATGGTATTGGTGGTGTTAAAGAGTGGAAATCAGGTGGGACTTATAGTTATGGTGATTTTATAAGTAATTCACAAGGTAATCTATTCTATTATAGAGGTGAAGACATTTCTTATCGAAGTGGTACATCTGTTGATAGCCAGATTAGTGGAGATTTAAGAGTTGTTGAGTCACAGGGTGGAAGATTTGTAAATATTGACCCTAATAATCACGCTCATACATCTTTTGCTATGTTACATAGTAAGCCTGAAAATTTTGAATTGCCAACTACTAATAGTGAGATGAGTAAGTTGGGTATGTTTATTACATATTACACTAAATATGTTTTTAGTGGTCAACCTACAAAGTATGGTCAGTTAATCAATATACCTCCTGGTATTGACAATACAGAGGAAGCAACGCAGATTTGGATTGAGCAAAACTCTGGTCAGATGTATGTTAGGGGTGGTAATTGGCAAGACCCTATTGCTTCTAGAAATTTCCAACCTGTATATCCTGATAATTTTAATACTGTTGATTATTTATTTAAAGGTGTGGTATCGTCTGTAGCTGATGCTAGAAGTAGAAATCTACAGTTAGCTAGGGTTATAGATAACTATAAAGTAGTTACATTTTATTTAACACCTGATAGTAGTAATGATTTTTGTGTTTCCTGTTCTTTTGATGTGTCTGACTTTAAAAATATGTTGAATACTCTTAAAAAGTCTGGTGTTCCTACAAATTGTTACTTATTGAGTAAGCATCAGTTATGGTGGGGATTAAAGTTAAATGAGGGAACATTATCCTCAACTAGTATTGCTGATATTACATGGGATGAGAATTGTAAATTAGTTGGTGTTACTGGGTGGCCTAGGAAATTTAATTTAGACTAAGGTAGGTATAGATGTATAAAATTCCGTATAAAATGGTTGAGATAGTTACAGAAAGTGGTGAGACTTTAACACTTGAAGATGTGTTAAAGTCATTACCTACTGTACCTATGTCATTATACACTGGAAATGATGACTTTACTAAAGAGAAGATAGAGGACGTTATTAACTATCTTAAAGCTAATGGTGGGGGTCAGTTTACAATACCTGAAAATCCGCCTATTCATAAGTTAACTATTGATGTACATAGAAATAAGTTTCAAGACTATGTAGTACATTTTATCTACAATGACTATCGTTACCCTATTGGTACAGAGAAACGTCCTTATACTGATGAAAATTGGCAAGCAGGGGATATTATCTATAACTTAGATATTTTAAATTCTGATGATAAATGTACTATGTGGTTCTGTAAAGAGAGTGGTACTGCTACTTCTAGTGGTAAATGGTCGCAACAGTCTATATGGCAATTATCTTCTAGTGAGATTGATGACTTGGTAGTATCTCATGTAGGTTCTTCTGTAGGGCCGCTTGTACAGAAAGAGGTAGGTTTACAGGGGCCTGCTATGATGTCTAGTGAGGTTACTAAACAACTTGACGCTAAAGTTCCTAGTAAAGTTGAATCTGAGGTAAGTAAGCAGCTTGCTAATACAGTACCAACACAGGTTTCTAGTATTGTAAATGACAGTCTTTCTAGAGAGGTATCTAAGAGGGTTGATACAGTAGTTACACCTATCATTAATAGTAGGTTAAGTAGTACATTATCTGATACAGCTGTTACTAGGATGATTAATGAGAAGGTAGACCCTAAAGTATTATCTATTACTGAGGAAGCTAAGAGAGTTGTAAATACAAAGGTTACAGAAGCAACTTCAACTTTATCTAATACAGTTAATAACTATATAGATGAGGCTAAGAGGAAGTTAGGTGCTATTACTACTGTTACGGCAAAAGACGTAGATGATAAGATTAAAGAATCGTCTAAGGCAATTAACACTAAGATAGATAATATTGTAGATACTAGGTTAGCTAATCTTAGGACTGGTCATAGTGATATTGTGGCTACAGAAGAGTATAAGATGGGTGCTGATGGTGTTGTTGACGATACTGCTAAGTTTGAGCGGTGTGTTAACGATGCTAGGGGTAAAATCTTAATTATTAGTCCTGGTGTATATAAGTTGTCTAAGAATATATTTATTGGTGAGTGTAAAGATGTTATTGTGTTAGGTTCTTTTAATAATAAAGTTCCTTTCATTAAGAATGATGATATGTTTATTACATCACCAACTAATATTGAATACGTTAGGTCTTTAGGGTTAGATACAAATAAGGTTAATCAATGTCAAGGTTTTGCATATAATTCTAATAGAAATGAGTTTGTACTAGCCGCTATTAATTCTGATAATACCAATCAAGTATTGTATATCTTAGATGGTGATGATTTAAATACTCAAAAACGTAGAGTAGATTTTAGTGATGTAGAAAAGTTAGGTCATTGTAATACGATGACATATAACAAAGATACTAATACTTTGTATGTATGTAATGGTGATACTAATTCTAATCCATTTAGGATGGCTAAATTAGATAATAACTATTCTATTACAGGTGTACATACAGATTCTGCTCAGGTTAAGAAATATAACTTCGCATATGACCCTATCACTAAGTGTTATTGCTCTATCATGCCTGGTGATAGAACTACAGGGGTTAGACATGTATACATTCTTGATAGTAACTTTACTGTTATCAAAGAGTTTGACGTTGATTTCTTAACTAAAGACTACAATAATAATGGTGCTATGTTCTATAATGGTACGATTATGTGTGCTAGTTTACATTCCATCTTCCAATTCGATGTATTTGGTAATGTTAAGACTGTAGTTGATATAGATAAGGCTTATGAGATTGAGGACTTTGATATTAAGAATGGTGTAGTATATTTTGCTGTATTAGAAGGTCATAATGTTCATATCTTTAGTGGTATGCGTAATAAATTCAATTCTATACATATTAATAATATGAAAGTAAATCGTCTATTACTTGCTAATAATTCTCCTTTATTAGGTTTAACTGCTGAGGGTAAAGAAATTAGTTTAGCTAAAGTTGGTACGTCTGGCTCAACTGAAATTGGTGACAAAGCTAATAATACGATTTTAATTGGTAAAGATGTTAAAACTTGGGATGGTGGCGATGCATCATATACATTACTATCTACTAAGCATTATGGTAGTGCTATTTATTCTAAGAAACAGTCAGATGATACATTTATTAAGAAAGCAGAGTTAGTTAAGTTATCTATTGATGTTAAACCTGACTTTGTTGGTCAGTTAGCTGTGAGTGGTGGTAAGTCTTATATAGCACTTAATAATACAGGTACAGATGGTTGGAAGCCTTTAGGTGGTGGTAGTCCATTAGATGCAGTTGATAGGATTAGATTTACAAATGGTGCTGAATTGTGGATTGATTAGATTTAATCTTTAATTCATAATCATTGTTTGTTGGTAAATTATATATAGATAGTGTTACAAAGGTAGGGGGTAGTTCCATGAAAAGCAATACTTTCTTTAGAGGTACTACCCCTACTCTTGAAATTAGCATGGGTAGGGGTATTAGTGTTGAAAATATAGACAGTTTGATTGTCTATTTTTCACAGGGTATCACCATACTGAAGAAAAAACTTGAAGATGTAAAAATTAATAAGACGACTAACATGGTGTATGTATCTCTAAGTGAATTAGAGACATACATGTTTAGTCCTAGTGTTGTTAATGTTCAACTTCGATATAAGTTACTGAATGATACAAATATTTATAGCACACAGATTTATCCTTTCAGAGTATTAAAACAGATATGTGATGAGGTATTTACAGAATGAATGAGGGTGTAATTAAATCTAGTGGTACGTTCAATAAAGTTAGTATCAACTCAAATTATGTTAATATCACTTCACATAATGGGATAAATACTAATAATGGTACATTAGAGACTTCTAATAGAGTTAAGGTTACTAAAGATGAAGTTAAAGATATGCTAAAGGAAAAACAAGATAAGTTAATTGCTGGAAATGGTATCTTATTAAATGAAGAGACAAATGTGATATCAGTTTCAACAGAAAAGATTGTTGTTAATGAGGGTGAGAATATTTCTGATTTAACAGCGTTGTATTTATTGGCTAAGGGTGAAAATTAATGGCAGATTTAAAGGATAATTTACAGAATCTTGCGACTCAGTTGGGTACGGATGTAAAAAATATTAAAGCATCTGTAAAAACTACAGATGATAAAATTGGTACGTTAGGCTCTTTGTCTACGACTAATCAATCTTCAATCGTTGAAGCTATCAACGAGGTTAAAGCTAATATCGTTACTGCTCAGGGTGGTGCTGTAACAGAGCAAGCTGTTGATACAAAGTTACAAGCTAAACAGGATAAGTTAACTGCTGAGGGTAAAATTTCAATTAATAAGGATACTGGTACAGGTTTAACTAAGATTACTGTAGACTTGTCAGATTATGTTGAAAACAGTGCTTTGTCAACTAAGTTAGGTGACTACACAACTACAGCAGGTTTAAATACTAAACTAGATACTAAACAAAACAAATTAACAGCTGGTAGTGGTATTACACTAGATGCAGATGGTACTATTAAAGCTAGTGTTGATTTAAGTACTATGGCAACTAAACAAGAGTTAACAGATAAAATTCAAGAGGCTGTTACTAATCTTGTTAATGGTGCTGATGCTACTATGGATACATTTAAGGAAGTTCAAGATGCTTTAAATAGTGATAAGACTGTTACAACAGCGTTGACTACATCTGTTGCTAACAAATTAGATTATAGTCAAGCACAGTCTTTATCAACTGTACAAAAACAGCAAGCATGTGCTAATTTAGGTATTGGTGACCCTACAGTGGATTTAGTGAGTGTATATACAACCGCAAGAGATAGTTAGTGGGTGATTGCTTATGGCTGATACTAATACACAATTAGTGCAGAATATACAGACATTAGCACAGACTGTTGGTAGAGATATCAAAGATATTAAGACAAGGGTAAATTCTATTTCTAGTGGTGGTAGTGGTTCTAATGTTGACACTTCCAGTCTAGCGACTAAAGAGGAATTAAAGGTTGTAGAGAGTAAAATACCTAAAGCTAGTGGTGTTCCAACTCTTGACTTTACTGTAGAAAATAATGGTGATGTGTATGTTGACATTACATATCCTGAGGTAAGTAATACACCAACAACAAATACACAGACTGGTACTATAGCTTATGGTACTACTAAGATTTATGATGTTGTGTGGGGTGTTGCAGTTCCTGGAGCAGCTGGTACAGGTAGGGGTTATTTAGAGTATAGTCCTATCAGTGGGTTTGGTAAGCTACACTTGGATATCAAGATGACACAGAATAGTGGCAATGGTGGTACTATTGCTACACTACCAGCTAATGCTCCTGTACCTACGAGATTAATAGAGACAGCGGTTGATGTTAGTAACAATAGTATTTATGTTGAACCTAACTCTAGGAATATTAAGGGTTGGGGTGTTACAGGCAATAATAAGAGGTATATTTTTGATATTATAGGCTTTTGGAAGGAGATTAAGTAGATGGCAAGAGTTAAAATAGGTAGAATAACTTTACCTAACCTATCTCCTTTTATAGTTAGGGATGTTAGAAATATTAAGAAAGTTGCTACACTCAAATTAAATGCTCCGATTACTCAGTGTCAGGGTTTTACTTATAATAGTAAGACTAAGGAGTTTGTGTTAGCATGTATTAGTTCTGACAATAACACACAAGTATTATACAACTTAAATTCTACAGACTTTTCTAGGACGAAGACTGTTCAGTATACAGATAAGAATAGTTTAGGTCATTGCAATACATTAACTTATAATAGTAAGATAGATAAAATTATTGTAACTAATGGTGCAGTAAATGTGAATCAGATTACCTACTTAAATCCTGATTTAAGTATTGATACAACTAAGACTATATCAGGTAAGGCTTTTAATTTAGCTTATGATGATGAAACTGATACGTATGTATCTATTGTTCCTGGTGTTGACAATTCATCACGTAACTTAGAGTATTATGATGCTAGTTTCACTAAAACTAAGTCTGAGGCAGTGATTGTAAATTCTAAGAATAATGATTCCAATGGTGCTTTATTTTACAAAGGACAGGTAGTTTTTGCTACTGAGTATTTGGTGAATAAATCATCTGTTGGAATTCAGTTCCTAGAAACATTAAGTGGTTTAGAGGTAGAGGATTTTGCTGTAAAAGATGAGAACATCTATATGGCAGTTAATACAAACTCTGGTGTAGATATATATTGCCATTACTCTAACATGTACTTCATAGATAATATAGCTACAAAAGATAACTTATCTTTACCTAATAACATACCTTTGTATGGTACAGATACAACTGGTGCATTGAGGAATTTAATTAAATGTTCTAGTGGTAATGGCACTGAAGTTGGTAATCAAAAATCACCGATGGCTCTAGTCGGTACAAGGATAACATGGTTTGATGATAAAGGAGTTTCTAGAACCATGTTATCAACTAAGGAACTTGATGGTGTAGGTGAAAACAAAGAGGGTAAAGTTATCTATAGGGCATCTGAGGTAGATAAGATGTTTACAGATGTTTTAAATAAGTTAAAAGAAATCAATTCTAAGTTGTAAGAGGACTATATAATGATAGTAGAAGAAATTGTTAATGAGATTGACAAGTTTATTACAAAGTACAAAGCGTTAAAGTCAGATAATCAATCTTTAACTCAATTTAAGTCTGATGTTAAGACTGCCTTAAACAGTAAAGGGATTATCCATACTAATGAGGATTCTGAAGTAGTACAATCTATTACTAATTATACTCCTAGTACTACTGGTAGTGGTGCTAGTCTAGATGTTAATTATTTAAAGAGTGTCGGTTTATTACCTAGTTATTTCAGTGGTAATCCTACTGAAAGAGATTTGATTGTAAACAATTTTCTATTTCAAGATTCTACAGATAGTCGCAAGTTTATTTCTTCTGAAGATTTACTCAGTGTTAGTGTTCATCTAGATGGTGAAGAGGTTAATGACTATCGTAAAGTGACTAAATTAAGTACATCTTTTAGCGGTCTTGATTTGGATAAATACAAAATTCCATTGAATGGGTATTATATTAATGAGTTTAAATTTAATAAATCAGGAAACTACTCTGTAGATATGAGTATTGGGACTCTATCTTTAAGCAAAGTAATTAATTACATTGAAGAAAAACTAAGTTCTATGGATAACTTCTTAGTTTATGCTACTAATCTAAAATCTAATCGTGTAGTTGGTTACGATACAATAAAAAAAGAGACTAGCTATAACTTAGATAGAACTCAGCTAGATAATGATATGGCTCAAAATTTTATTAGAGTAGAGAATAGTTTAAACGCTATGGGTAGTAATACTGAAAAGTTAGGGTATGTCTATAACATAAGAACAGGCAAAGCTTTTTTAGTAGATGTTGTTTGGTTATCTAGTGACTTTAATAGTATTTCTGCACAGTTTAGAAAATCATTATCTACAGTTATTTATGATAATAAGATTGATGTCCTGACTAACCAATATTCATTTGCATTGTCTGTAAGTGGTGATGATAAAAACCACACGACATTTATTTCTGATATTGATTATCAAGATGGCGATACTTTAGTATTTGCTTTCTATAATGAAAGAAATAGTGATAAAGCTCATGAGTTCACTACCAAAGCAGTTGAAAATTATTTAAAATCTATTTCTAGTGCCATTAGTTCAGACAAACCTGACTTAAAAGAAGAGGTTACATATGATATGGGTAGATTGGTTAGAATTAATAATTTAAGTCTAGCAGGGCATGAGGATAACTTTACAGAGTTAGCTGGAAAAGTAGCGATTTATGAGAAAGGTGTAAAATTCACACCTACCGCATTATCTGTAAAAGATACAGACGGACAAATGCCTATGATTGCTTTAGGTATGCTACTAGAAGAATTTATGCCGACAAAGGATATTGCTTATTACGAAATAGATTTATCTAAACTTCCAAGCAATAACGTAGCCTTACCGAGCGAATTGTCTGTTGCTATCGCAAAAGATTTTACTAAGGTAATAATTAAGGTAAATAAAGACAACGTAATTGGTAATAGCGAAACAATCAAGATTAATGGACATACAGGTCAATCAATCAAAATTAATGGCTCTGATTTTGTTAAAACTGATAATGGTAAAAATTATCTGTATTCATTCAAAGGAGATGGTATTCAAGAATTAAAGCCTTTTGTATGGTAACTTTTGTCCTATAATTTATGTTGTGAAGTAGATATAAAATACTACTTGAATATTAAAGTTCCTGTTTTAGGTATTTGGAATATAATTTATATTTCTAAGGATTAAACAGTAAGTATTAGATAATAATTAAATATACATAAGATATTCATAAAATAGATAATATTGGTGAGAGGTGTATCTTATGGACTTTAATGGTTTAAAGAATGTTACACCTATCTTTCATACACTATTAAATAATGCTAAGAGTGGTATTCCTAAGAAAATTCAAATTCTCATAGGAATACTTGCTCTTATTTGGTTATTACCAATAGTGTTAGATATAGTGTTTGTCATTTTAGGTGTGTTTTATGATTATAAGCCTGATATGATACTAAAGTTTTTACCGAGGTTAGAACAGTTAATTAGTATACTCACAGGTGTTTCTGCTGTTGCGTGTTTAATGGCGATTATCGGTTTATTTACAGATTCAGATGGTGATGGTATACCTGATTCTGTTGATAAGGATAATAAAACACCAGTAACAAATAATAGTATTCAAGTCAATGTAGGTTCTGATGGAAGTAAATCTCCTAAGTTACCTTTACATATTGATAAATAATTTGTTTTGGTAGGTATTGTTTTAGTATGCGTATGCTTTATAGGAGATGTTTTATGATTGGTGATTTAAGCAAAGAGTATGAATCAAATGGCGACATTGGTGCTATCTCTACCGGTGAGGGAGATTATGGTGGTAAGTCATATGGTATGTATCAATTAGCTAGTAATGTAGGTTCAGTTGATGATTTTATTGCATGGGGTTTAAATTCTGAGTATAGCTGGATTGCAGAAGAGTTAGATAAATATGAAATTGGTTCATATGATTTTGATAACGCTTGGACGTATTTTTCTAATAATGATTATGCGAACTTTTATTAAGATGTCAAAATAGTAGTCATGAGTAAATCGTGATATATTTTTGGCAAAATAGTAAGTCTATCGAGAAATTGGTAGGTAGTAGCAACTAAAAAGTTGCTCAACAAAGAAACTGAATTGTTGGGAACTCCTAAAGCTAACTAAACTACAACGTGATATCACATAGTGATATGAGCGTGAATTGTGGCGAAAGCAGAAAAAATTAGTTAGATGGTATAAGGTTAAATCCTAAGTACTGGGATAATGGACAATCAGCAGCCAAGCACGGAAGTGAAGGTTCAACGACTATTCCTCGTGAGGGAAGTACACTATAAGCGATAGATAGTGGAAGTGGTTTCGCCTAAGTCATATAATTTTGTATGATATGGATAAGATATAGTCTGTGCTTGTATGAAAGTACAAGATGCACGTAGTGGTGCTGGTTAGAAGTAGCGACTCTAGTTGAACGAGACCTCTAGATGGCTTTAGAAACATGGTTCTAAAATGTCCTATAAGATTTTTACTGAAAAGTTGTTTTTATAGTAAAAATATATTATAATCATCTTGTAATATAATAGAAAGCGAGGTGATATTAATGTACTTAACAATAAAGCAACAAGTAAAACACTTAACTAAAGAAGAATATAGTTGATGATTATATCAATAAGACATGTCGATATATTATTAATTATTGTTTGTCTAATGATATTGGTACTTTAGTAATTGGTTATAATCAATCATTTCAAAGTAAAGCTAATTTAGGGAAGAAAACTAATCAAATCTTCACTCAATTACCTTTTGGTGTAGTTAGAGAAAGATTAGAATATTTATGTAAACGATATAATATTAATTATGTCTTACAGGAAGAAAGTTATACTTCTAAAGCTAGTTTCTTTGATAATGATGAATTGCCTACTTATAATGCTGACAATCCACGAGAATATAAATTTAGTGGTAAACGTATTAAAAGGGGATTATATCAAGCTAAAAGTGGTTATTGTTTTAATGCAGATTGTAATGGTGCATTAAATATTCTTCGTAAAAGTAGAGCTGTAGACTTGACAGTCTTATGCAGTAGGGGTGAACTGGACACGCCTAAAAGAATAAGGGTATATTAACCAAACTTCTTAATAGAGAAAAATTTAAAAATTTCTCTTAGAATTATGTAACTTTAGTTATGTGAGGTTCAGAACATGCAACATTCATATGCTATTCATAAGTATTACGATGTGTCAGTTGAGTTGTTAAGGGAACATTTGTTTAACATTGAAAATCATAGTGAGACTATGAAAGATGTAATTTTCTCTAGGGCAATTCAGTATGGTACTGGTAATATTGTAGAGATGTTTGAAGATGCTTTAGTTATTATGGGTGAAAAGTTAAATCTTGAATTGGATAATCTTTCTTATGTAGATGAGAAACGATTTGATTACGATTTAATCACCTCTATCTATGACGTTTGTATGACTACAGAGTGGAATAATTCTTCTTTAAGGGAAAACTTAAATCATAGGTTTAGGGAAGAAAAAGCTAAGGCTATTCAAATGTTGTCTGATGAGTTAGGAATCTAGGTGATTCATATGGGTTTCATTGATAAGTTAATAGAATGTATTAGAGTTTTATTCTTAGGTAAGAGTATTGATAGTGTTGTTACGTCTACACAAGACAAAGTAGTAGGTACAGTTAATAATACTGTTGATGAAGTTTCTTCTAAGGTAGATACAAAAGTTAATGATATCACTGATAAAGTAGATAACATTACTGATACAGTAGATGGTAAAATTGACGATGTATCTAATAAAGTTGAAGATATTGTTGAGAACTCTAAAAAATTGGGTATTAACATACGAAAAAAATAGTGTATAATAAGAGTGTATCTTTCTATGATACACTCTTATTTTTTTGTTGAGGGGGATATTATTGTGGGGTTATTTGATGTAGATGGTATAGGTTTTAATAAGAGTAATACTAAGAAAGAGAACTCATTTGATATGGGTGTTGACATCTCTAGTGTTGACAATAGTTTAGTTAATACAAATAAGACTAGTGGTAGTGATTTTGATAAAACATTAGTTGGTGAGATAAATCCATTAGTTAAGGTTGATGTTATTAATCATTACTTTAGGCTTAGTGATTTATTGAAAGAATATGGATGTTACATTGATGGTTCTACTATGTATTGTCCTTTTCATGATGACGATATCACAGGTAAACCGTCTGCTAAGTATCATTCAGATACAGATTTGTTATATTGCTTTTCTGAAAACAAAGTCTATAGTTCTTATCATGCTTTAAAGATTTTATTTGGTAAGGATGTAAATTTAATCTTTAAGAAGATATGGTCTACCCTATCTAAGGAAGAGAGATTATCATATATTGGTAAGCATGATGAAAAAGTTAAAGATGTTGTAGTAGAAGATACTGGGTGGGAATATTATAGTAAAAATGTATTATCTGCTTTTAAGGTTGGTAAAGTATCATATGAACAGTATAAAAATGCTTTATATAAAGTATTATCATTAATTCAAGAATAAAATAGTATGAATTTTAAGTAAATTATAGTTGTAAAGTTACTTAAAATTAAGTATAATAGATATTGTAGAAAATGTTACTAACTACAATATCTATTTTTTATTATAGTAAAGGAGAATATGCTATGGCAAAAATTACAGCTATTCGTTTACCTAATGGTAAGGTTAAGATTACTAATTCTGATATTACTTCAATTATTGGGGAAGAATTTAATTCATCTGATGATTTCTTCAATAAATATAAAACAATTAATGAATCTACAGGTGTAGAAAATGATTGTGTGTTATTAGAGTCAATCAATGGCTAATGTTCCTGTTATAGGTAATGGACTTGCAGTAATACCACTACATACTAGGGGTACAAGTAAGAAGAAAAATAAAAGAGTTGCTGATTATTTAACTAGGAGTACTTTTTTAAAGTTATTGGTAGAATACTCAGATATAGAGAAGATGGATATCGTATATTTAACTGGTATGGGTGTAATGTATCAAGACGATATATTAGATGGTTCTGTTACTTTAAGGGATATCATACAAAATACTAGTTGGTGTAATATAGTTGCTGAAGAACTGTATCGTTTATGTCTATCATTAGGTACAAATAAAATAGTATTGTTGGCTAGGAGCGATAGATTTTTAAAGCTTGCTAAGACTCTTAGGTCTAGAGGTGTTATAGTTGAAAATCCTATAATGGGTGTATTGTCAGAGAGGTATGCAATTAAGATACTATTCTCTAAGACTAAGTTATGGATTAATACAAGGGGTGACTTTTCAAAATGAATAAAGAGTTACCTTTATTTTTACAGAATTTAACATGTGATATTACTGATTGTGTGTTTACATTAAAATTGGTAGGTAGTACATTTCAATATAATGCACAAGAAGTGTTACAGGCTATACTAGATAATAATATGGTTAATAAAGTTATATTAGAGTTAGTACGTGAGCCTGAAAATATTCATGATAAACATGCTGTAAAAGTTATGCTATCTGTTGATGGTTATAGTGGTACATATCATGTAGGGTATGTATCAAGAGATATAAGTGAGACAATTAGTTTTCTTCTTCAAGACGAGGACTTGTGTGTACATATTTCTGATGTATTCATGAGTGGTGGTGGGTTAGATTACTATGTAGGTCTTATGTTTAATTGTAGATTTAAAAGAAAGGAATAAAACCTATCTATGGCTAATGAGAAAGCTAAGGGTGATTATAAACATTGGGTCGGGGCTGTTCCTAAGATAGAAAATTGGTATAAGAATTTTAACTTTGTATTAGTTGAAAGTATGGAAGACTTAGAGAGTATCTTTAAAGATAAAAAAGATTACTATATGGCTTTCGATACAGAGACTACAGGTTTAGATTTTGAAGAGATTGACTTAGTAGGTTATTCTTTTTGCTTAGATGGTAAAACAGCATATTATGTGCCTGTATATCATTTTCAGTATGAGGGTAATTTAGGTGAGGAATCTGTAAAATTCATCTATGAGCGTATGTGTGAAGCTAAGAAGGTATTCATGTATAATATGCGTTATGATGCACGTATCATGGAATACTATGGGTATAAGGAGAATAAAGCTGATTTAGATAAAAGACGTTGGATGTATGCTAAGTTTGATATGTCTAATGTTGATTACTATGATGTTTCCGTACCTGTGTGGTTAGCTGATACAAACCAAAAATATCCTAGTCTAAAGTGGTCTAGTTTACATTTCTTAGGGATTGAACAGTTACACTTTGATGAGGTAATTGAAAATGCTGGCTCATTCTTCTATTTAAACCCGTCTGAAAATGAAGATACAGTGTTTTATGCCGCCGCAGATGCGTTGTGTACATTTTTACTTGCGACTGCAACAGTTAAGTATTTTACAGAGGCTAAACATTCTGCTAAGTTTGACAATTTGATGTTATATCCTTTATTACACTATGAGAATGAGAAGATTTGGTTAGATGGTGATGTACTCAAAAATCTATATATTACAGCTACAGATAGAGTAGATAAGATGGAGAGAGATGTGTATGCTATGATAGGTGGACAGATTAATTTGAATTCACCTGTACAAGTTGCACAAGCTTTTGAGAGGTTGGGAATTGATACTGGTGAGCGTACATCTAAGGGTACTATGTCAGTTGGTATTAAAATATTGGCTGATTTACCTAAAGAGTATGTAGAAAAGTTCCCAGCTTTAAAATCATATATCAACTATAAGAAAACAGCTAAATTAATATCTTCATATATTAAACCTTTGTTGAAAGAGTATGAACGTAGGGGTTATTGTAGGTTCGCTTATAAAACTACTGAAGTACCAACTGGGAGGCTTGCTTGTGGTAAGGATGGGAAGAATTCTTTCTTTAGCCCGATTAATGCACAATCCCTGCCTAAGCCACATGTAAAGATGGAAGACGTATTTGACTTAGGTGATAGAAATTTATTCTCTAAGAAAGATAATATCATTATGGGGTATAAGTTTGTTTATTCTTCTTATGATGAGGAAGGAAAACATATTATACCTGATGACCCAACATATATTGGATGGGTAGAGGGTATGGATGATGACTTAAATATACGGATGGCTATTTCCCCTAAAATGTTAGAAGATAGCAATGATGCTGAATTCCTGTACTGTAGCTTTGACTATGCCGCGGAGGAGTTACGTATCGCCGCTAATTTAAGTCGTGAGCCTAATTGGGTTGATGCTTTTGTACATGGGGATGACATTCATAAGCGGACCGCTGTCGCAATTTGGGGCGAAGAGCATTATAATAGAGATTATCGTAAGATGGCAAAGTATGCCAACTTCTCTATTTTGTATGGTGCTAGTTCTCATTCATTGTATGCTGATAGTCGATATGGTTTTAAATCTTTACAAGAAGCAGAGGATTTCTATAATAAGTATAAGAAAGCATTACCTACGCTATTCCAATGGCAAGATAGATTAATCTATAGTGCTAGACGTAAAGGTATGTTACAGACATTCTTTGGTAGACCACGTAGGTTGCGTTCTTATTATGAGAATAAACAGATAGGTTTTGCTAATCGTAGTGCTGGTAACACGAGTGTACAGGGTGTTGCTGGTGATATTCTTAAAATGGTAATGATTAAGTTGTGGAGAGCATTATTTAATAATGAAGAATTCAAGAACGATGTTGCTTGGAGGGTTGCTATCCACGATGAGATTGGTTACACAATACGTGCTACTAAATTAATGCGTATATTAAAGATTATTAAAGAAACACAATCTGTTAAGTTACCAGAGTGGCCAGTAGAAATTATTACTGACCCGTCTGTTGGATGGTCTATGGGTAGAGTATACGATTTTCATATGGTTGATGATAATTCTGAGTTAGGGTATCATTTTGAGCCTGATTTAGCATAGGGGATTATTATGGAAGAGTTTATTTTTGATAGCTTAACTCTAGGTGACTTGGTTAAGTATGTTGATACATCAAAAGTATTTAATATCACTAAAGGTGAATTTAATCAAGTTAAAGTATATCTAGCAAGTTATGAAGATGAAAAGCTAGGTAGTGCCGTTGAGCGTTTAGACGTTGCTTATCACATTGGTAATAAATGGTCTTTGGTAGATATGACTAAAGTTGAAGGCTTTAATGAAGTACCATTGAGTTGGTTATTATCAGATGTTGGTGATATTGATGATTGTTTAGTTATTTTACGTAGAATGTCTAATATGGTATTAGATAAGAATAATTATAGTTTATCTACATATATTTATCATATTGTTGATGATGCTTATGCTTTCATAACTTCTAATGCTTTAATGAATGGTAAATTAGCTAGATATGGTATTAGGTTAGATGGTTCTATTGAGGATATTCTTGATATTATCAATAACAAAGTTGATAATGATTACGATAAGAATTCATTAATTTCTTTTATTAAGTGTGGTGTTGCTAATGAGTGATATGTTAGAGTTAGTTCAGTTAGGTAAGAATGTTCGATACATTAGGGTTAATGTACTAGAAACAACAATATCTGAATTCTCTAATTTAACTGGTATTAGTCGAGATGTAGTATGTAGGATTGAGGATTTAAGGATGGGCAAGGGTTCAAAGACTTGTCCATCGGTATCTACTATCTTAAAATTATGTAAATCTCTAAATATTGAGATTGGCGATATTATGGGTAATGATATCTCTTTAAATGAGGATGCTTTACTTAATTTAAAGGAGGTTGTTTCTTGTGGCAATTAGTGTTGGTAGAACTTTAAATGAGTTAAAGCAGATGTCATTTGATTGTGGTATCACAATTCCTAATAGAGAAGATGGTAAGTCTTTAAAGAAGGAGGATTACATATTACCGATTAGAGAGCATAATCTTTCTATCAGATATGGTAGTGTTGAAAATACTCCTGAGCATTTAAAGTTAATGCTACAGTTAAAATCACCTATGTTGGCTGGTAGGATTGATTCTTTTAAAGAAGAACAGCAACAAGAGGTATGGAATTCAGATAATTGGTCAATGGAACAGAAATTAAATGGTGTTAGATGTTTTATTATTAACGATGGTACAGGTATTCACTTATATAGTAGACATAATAGTGATATTGACTTGCTCCCCATAGAGTTTACTGAAAAAGTTAAATTACCTAAAGATTTCTCATATGGTGGGTTAGATAGAACTTTTATTTTAGATTGTGAGTTAACATCAGATAACCCTAATATATGTACTGTATTAGATGGATATGGTGTAGATACTAGTTCTCAGTTACAAGCGGTTACATCTATTTTAGGTTCTAATACTGATAGGGCATTAGATATTCAAGATTTTAATGATTTAGACTTAGTGTTTAATGCATTTGATTGCATTTACTGTGATGATAAGTGGATAATGGATACTCCTTTGTATGAGCGTAGGGAATATTTATCATCAATTATTGATATGTTAGTTGGTGCTAACTTTAATGCTAGACCTGTTAAATACGTAGTGGATAATAAGAAAGAGTTTTATAGGCATTTAATTAGTCTAGGGTTAGAGGGTACAGTTGCTAAACGATTAGATGGTGTGTATGTACCTGATACAACTCGAAATTTTAAAGGTTGGGTAAAGTGTAAGAGGTCATTATCTGATTCATTGAGTGCATTTAATTCTCAATCTTCTCTTAGTGCATTTGATACTTTAGATGATGTAAGTGGCGATATAACTTTTTCATTTGGTGATACTATTGATGCTTTTATTACAGGCTATGAGTTGGGTAATAAGGGTTCTGCGTTTGAGAACATGATAGGTTCTATCTGTGTTTCTGTGTATGTTGAAAAAGAAGATGGTACACAGGAAGTTAGAGAGATTGGTAAGTTCAGTGGTTTCAATCTTGATATGCGTAAGAATATGGGAACTGTTGTAAATGGTAAGACAGTACTTAAACCAGAATACTATGGTAAAGTTGTAGAGATTGATGGGCAACAAATTACTAAAAATGGTAGGTTCGCACATTGTGTATTTATTGGGTTTAGATATGATAAGCTAAAGGATGCTTGTATTCTTAAAGAAGAATTTTTAAAATCACAGCTACTGTAATTTTTACTTGTTTTTAAGTAAAAATAGTGTTAAAATTTTATTATCTAATGTTTTGAGGTGTATTATATGGATTACAATAAATTAGATATGAATGTGTTCATAGAAAAACTCTTAGAACATGTAGAAATGTGTCCTTGTCTTTTGATAGGTAAGTATGTTACTGAGTTTAAAAAGGTATACAAAGATACAATAGAGCGTGTGTATACATTAGATGACGTAAGGAATTTAATAGATTCATATGATGGAATTTCTAATGTAAATAGTAAGTTCTTAGTATTAGATGGTATAGGTTTTTTATCTCACGTAGGTCAAAATTCACTCTTAAAGTTCATTGAGGAGTCTAAGTTGCCAATCATCATTTTATCTTATGGTGATAAAATCTCGCCAATTATCATGTCTAGGATGAAGATAATTGTTAAGAGGTGGGACGTTGTTAAGAATTTAAATTTCTCTAGTGTTGCTGATACAATAGCATATATAAATGAGAAGAATTCTACACGAGAAGATAAGATGAGTGAGTTTGATGAGGTACAGATTATGGCTAATATGTGTCCTAGTCTATACTCAATTAAACAGCAAGCTGGTGATAAATATGGATACACTAATAGTAGGTTAATAAATCTAATGGTTGGTACTAAAAACAGGTGATTTGATGGGTGACTATAGTTTAATCAACAAAGTAGTGAAAGTTGAGGATAGTAAAGAGGGAATAAACTATTTAGATTTAGTTTGTTTCATGTACCCTAACTATGAATTACGTACTGAGTTCAATATCTTAGATGGGAATACTGATATTATATTTGTTGGTAAAGTTAATTCTAGCGTTGTAAAGTCATTAAAAGAAAACACTAGAAGCTTTATAGCAATTAATAACATAGGTATTCAAGATATTGATATGACTATTAGGGATATAGCTATTAAGGTTCTATATGATAGGTTTAATAAAGAGCCTAGTGATAAGACACATACAATGTTAACTTCTATGACAGAATATGATTTCATTAAGTACTTTAAATCTTTTTGGGTATTGGGTAGGTCTAAGATTGATTCTGTTGACATATCTCTTTGGGATTTATATTGCGTACTAGGTAAATCTAGACATGATATATTAAAGACATATTTAGAATTACGTGAGGTATATTCTGATAGCATGATATTTGGTGGTGTACTATCTTTCTTAGAAAAGTCTAGAAATTTAGAAGATGTTGTTACTAATAGTGGCAAGTATCTTAGATTACTAGTTGATTTTAATAAGTCATATGATAAGTTGATTGTACCAATTATTCAGAAAGTTTACACAATGGAGTGTAAGAATGAATCTGATAGAGAGTATCGTACTTTATGGTTGTTAATGCAATTAGGTAGGGGGAATATGATGTAATGTCTATACTTGAAATTGAATTAGAAATGAATAAGGTTGCTAAAGATTTACAAGATAGAATCTATCAAGTGTATGACACGTATTTGGTAGAAAATAGAAAAATCATAGACTTGCCTACTTATGAAGCTTTGTATCGTAGTCCTAAACTACAGTATGAGGTTTCAGAGAGATTAATACGTACTATAGATGTGTTAAATGATTTGAAGTTACGTATTAGTGTTGTTAATAAAAATTTATCAGAGATGAAAAATTTACAAGTAACAACAAAGTCAGATTATCAGTTAGTAGCTAATTTAAAATCAAAAGTTAGTAGATACTATGATGAGTTTACTGAGCATAAATTTCAGATTTCTGACTTAATAAAAAATGCTAATAATAAACTTAATACAATTAATGCTGTTAGGTTTGTTAATGAATAATTTTTGTATTATGAAATGAAAGGAGATTTATGGGAGAAGACGCTTTTAAAGACAGATTAATTCATGAATTTAAAGAGTACTTTCCTAATGATAGTTCACTACAAAACTTTTGTACGTTAATTATCACTATGAAAGATAATCCTGACTACGCTTTATCTGATGTTGATAGGGATGTATTAAGGAATTCTATTAAAGATTTGTCTGTTTTCACTTCATTAGGCATTTATACTAAGGTTCTTGGTAAGATGAGTAGTGATGTTAAAAAGCAGTTAGATGTAACTACAAGAAAGAGGGGTAGTAAAGTTTTAGGTAGCAATACTACTTCTAATAATGTGACAGCTACTGTGTATGAATCTAATAGGTTTGATTTAGGTTTTGAGATAGAACCAGTTAATGTTTCACATACTCAGAATACTCAAAATCAAAACAGGTCTGTTGGTGTTAAAGAATATTCTAGTAAATCTAATACATTTACATTAGATGGGGTTGATTTATCTTCTAGTAAAGAAATTCCTACAACTTCATATGAAACATATTCTGATTATGATACATATGAAGTTGTACCTACTGTTAATGTTGATGATTTAGATTATTAATTTTGGTAGTTAGCATATTGCTATTACAATATATTTTAGTTTCCAATAAGGAGAATTATTATGTCTGAGATTGAAAATTTTGATGGTATGTTTAATGGTTCTAATGAATCTACACCTGTTACTGAAGTAAAAACAGAGCCAGTTGTAAATGAAGTTGCAACTGCTACAACTACGAGTGTAGCATCTCCTGATAGCTTTGTGATTAGCATTGAAGGTGCTGGTTCTAACTTGTTGAGTGATTTAGGCATTAAACCTATTTCATTTGGTGATAGGATTCAACGTGTGCCTATTGAAAAGTACAAAGCTAAACAAGGTAACATTGATAGAATTTCTATTATTTCTGAGCAAGTATTACCTATTAAATATCATTACATTGAGGGTAAAGGTTCATACTTGTGTACAGGTGGTAAATGTTGTCAGTTAATGGGTGACCCTGCTGTTCGTTATTTAGTACCTATTTGTGTATATGATACAACTAAAAATGGTGACCCAGCATCTAGTAACATTGAATTGAAAGTGTTGTCTATGGGTAACGAATTGTATCAAAACATTGGTATGATTGCTAATACAGGTACTGTACGTAGCTTGGGTGGTATCACTCATGTTGATATTTCTGTTAACTGTACAGATGAAAAATATCAAAAATTATCACTCATTCCTACTGGTGAGGCTATGTGGAGAAAATCTGCTAAGGCTGTTGAGTTCTTAAATAATAAATGGCAAGAATCTGCAAGCGAAGCCTACAGGGCATTGGCACGTAGTGTAGATGAAGCTACATTTATTAAATTATACGATGAAGCTAATTTTGGTGTAAAATCTGAAGAAAACAAAGGTTTTGGTGGTAGTGAAAGCAACTTCAATTCCTTTGGTGGTGCATCAACTAGCAACTTTGATGAATTCTTTAAATAATAAAAATAGTTAATAGTTAATAGTTGAAAGGATAGAGATACTAGCATAACAAAACATTATATGATAGTATCTCTATTTATATGATATATGGTTATCTTGGCTATAGACCCTAGCTTTAAGGCTTTATCGTTCAGTTTGTATGATAGTGATACAAAAAAGGTTTACATTGATACTGTTTCATACCCATTGGGTACATCAATAGGGTTTGAGAAGATATTTGATGCGGTTCATGTGCAGTGGTATCAGTTACAAAACAAAATAGATGAGTATTTAAAAGAAAATAACATATCTATTGGTGTTGTCATTTCTGAAATACCACCACCTATAGGTAACTTTTCTGCTGGTTTATATGCATTAGATTATACTATCTTAAATAATTTATTTGAGAAGTATACAACAATTAAGGATTTATTTATATTATCGCCATCATTCTTAACTAGGGTTCATGGTAGACGTGGGTATAAGAAGAGTGAGAGTACTGCATTAGTAAAGTATTTTATTGATGCAGTACTATCTGATAGTTTTGATGTGTATATACCAGATAGTGTTTCTGCTAAAGGGAGAGTATCAAAAGGTAGATTAAATAACGATAAAGCGGAGTCTTTTATATTTTTATTACGTTTGATAGTTAGACTTAATATCAATGGTTTAGCTGATAAGATAAAGAGTGAGGTAGAGGGATTATCTCATGAGGGTGAAAAGTTATTAAGGAGTAGGTAATGGCAAAAAAAGAAAAGTCATCTGTTGATGATTTCGCAAAAAGCATTAAGAAGTTGTCTAGTGAGTATCATTCCTTAGGTGCTCCAGAGTTTGTTAAAAGTGGTTCTGTGGTACTAGATTCTATATTGGGTGGTGGTATTCCACGTGGTGTATTTATCTTGTTATCATCTGATAGTGGTTTAGGTAAATCTACAGGTGCATTACATGTTAGTAAAGCATACTGTATTCAAAATAAAAGGGTTTTGTACTTAGATTTTGAAAGTGGTGTCAATTTAGCACAGTTAAACTCTATGGGGTTAGCTAAGTTTAGGTATGACTCAGTTACAAATCCTGATGGTAATTTCTTCTTATTCCAAATTCAAACATTTAGAGAAGCTGATAAGATTTTGGATGAGTTGGTTGAGAATGTTGACTTAGTTGTTATTGATTCTGCTACAGCTATTTTAACTGAGAAGGTAAAAGAATCTTCGTCTGAAGATGTACTCCCTGGCATTGATAGTAGGGTTATGGCTACATTCTTAAAAAGACATAAATCTACAAGCACACGTGCTGGTACGTCTTGGATTATTGTAAACCAGTTACGTACTAAGATTGCTATGGGTTATGGTCAACAAACTGCTGAAGTTGAGGCTGGGGGTAAAGCACTTAAATTCTACCCTGATATTCGTTTAACGATGAAGAAAGCGTATAAAGGTACATTAGAGCGTACAGAACAGACAGCAGTAGGTGAGCAAAAAGTTCCTTTTGGTGCTATTTGTGAGATTAAAGCTGTTAAAAATCGGTATGAGCGTCCAGAGATTCCTCTTAAATTAGCGATTATCTTTGGTAAAGGCATTTCTAATGAATATGCATATTATGACTTCTTAGAGCAACGTGGTAAGATTGTTAAAAGTGGTGCATGGTATACAATTAAGTTAGGGGATTCTCCTAAAGTTCAAGGTATGAATGGTGTTATTGATTGGATTAATACCAATCGTAGTCTTGTTAAGGATTTCATTGAATCTGAGGGTGGTTATCGTTTATTACTAAACGAAGCTAGTACTGTTGATTTGATTGATGAATCTTACGATGAAGAGGTCTTTGATGGTACAGAGGTATTTGATGAGCCTACAGAGGACGATGGTGAAGAATAATGTCTGATAAAATAACTGTAGATATTAAAGACTTTCAATCTTTAAAGAAAGCTTATATTGAGTTAACTCCTGGAATTACAGTTATCACAGGTGCTACAAATAATGGTAAAAGTGCTATTATTCGTGCTATAGATTCTGCACTTTTTAATCTTGGTGATGATGCTATGGTTAGAGGTGGTCAGAGGTACTATGGCATTAAGATATCTAATGGTAGTCATACAATGCTTATGGCTAGAGATAATGTAGGTAAGAATGAAAAAACTGCATATCAGTTTGATGATGGTACTGTACAAAAGAAAGTTGGTAGAGGTCAGTTAGAAGAGGTTTCACGTATGTTTAATATACGTGAGGTCAAAATGAATAATGGTACTAAGATGAAAATTAATTTTTGGTATCAAAATGATAAACCTTTTCTAATGGATAAGACAGCAGGTCAACTATATGAGTTTTTATCATTGAGTTCTTGTGATAATTATGCTAGGGTATTAAAGTCTTTGGGTAGTGATGTTAGGTCAATTAATTCTGATATTAATACGTTAACTACAGAGATTAATACATATAAGTCATTAATTAATGATAAAAAAGACTTCATATCTAAGAATGATGGGTTTGATTTAGTATATCAAGAGGCGATAGATGTTGACGCAAAGGGAGATTTATTGTCAAATGTAGAAAGTTTATTAGATGATGTTGATATATCAAACAACACTATCAAAAAGCTTAGTAGTTTAAAGTCAAATATTGATATAAAAATCTCAACTATTGATATTGATAGTGTTAGTGTTCTATATCAAGATATTATTTCTTTAGATTCTAAGGTATCTTCATTGTGTGAGTTGTTGGATTACATCAATAGTGTTAGTGATAAGATTTCACTTCTAGATACTGAGCATAAAGAGTTAAAATCTAATGTTAGTATGTGTGATACTTCTATAAAAGATTTTTCTATTATCATTAATGATGCTGAGTGTTTACATAGTAAGATTGATATTGTATCTAATGCTTTGGTTGATGTTGATGAAAATATTAAATCTAAGGATATAATCAACAATAGATTGAATTCTATTAATGATGGTTTGTATACTTCTATTGATGAAATATCTAAAGACATAAATACATTAGATGATAACTTTAGTCAGTTACAGGTCATTGAGGGTTGCTTAAAAGAGTTAGATAGTAATGGTGTAGTGTTGGATTCCTATGCATCTAAGGTTGAAGATGTAAAAAGTAAACTATCTGCAAGTGATATCGAATTTGAGCAGTTGAAGAAAGATATAGGATATTGTCCTTATTGTAGAAGGGAGTTTGTATAAAATGGCTACAATCGAAGAGGTAAAAGCTAAGTTTAGTAGTGTTGAGAAAATTAATCAATCACTTAAAGATGAGTTAATTCGTACTGAGGAGCAATTAAAGTCTGCTAAAGACTCGTATGATAAGGCTGTAAGTAAGTTGTTTGAGTTAACAGATAAAGATACAATAGAGGATGCTAGGGTATACATTTCACAACTTAGAGAAGAGTATGAAAATAAATTAAATGATTTAAATAACAAATTATCAGAATACTTAGATAAAGATGGTGAATAATATGGTTGATACTTCTATTATTCGTAGGGTTATCGAGCATAAAGCAATGATAGATAGTGCTAAGAGAGATATAGCTAACATGTCTTATGCGATTAGCACTAAATCTGATTCTCTTAAAGAATTAAATAGCTTGAAGAATATAAGTGAGTTTTCCTTTAACTATCTAGATGTGTTAGTTAAGGAAGAGTCTGGTAAATTCATTAAGCATTTAAATAACATACTTGATTATGGTGTTAAATCAATATTTGATGATTGCAACTATTCTATTGAAATTAGGGTATCTGATAGTTCTAAGGCAACAATTCATCTAGTGTACGATGATGAGAGTGGTGTTAAGTTAGAGCCTGATATTAAAAATTGTGGTGGTGGTATTCGTACTGTTGTTGGATGTTTATCACAGATAGCATTTATAACACATTATAGGTTAGAGCCTGTGTTATTTATTGATGAGGGTTTAAGTCAATTATCTAGTCAGTATATCCCTAATTTCATGGAATTAATTAATCAGATGGCTGAAAAGAATGGATTAAAGATTCTTTTAATTACACATGATGATAGGTTTACATCATATGCAGTGAGACATTATGAAGTTTCTAAGGGAAATACTAAGTTATTGAGGGGTGGTGAGTTATAGGTGAGTGATATTCATTTGAGGTTAGAATATGGTGAAAAGATTGCATTTATATCTGATGTACATGTGGATAGTAAAATGCCTGACTCACGTGTTGATGATATCATTACAACTCTTAAAGATAAGTTAGTTGACATCCTTAATAAATGTGTCAATGAAAATGTAAAATATGTTTTCTTTGAGGGTGATGTTGTAAATAGGGTTCAATGTCCGTTTGAACCTATTACAATGTTGGCTGATATATTGTTGCAGTTCAGACAAAAAGGAATGAAGTGCTTCTCTATTCTTGGTAATCATGATATTGTCAGAAATTCATTAGAAAACTTGGATAAGAGTCCTATTCAAATTTTATTTAAGTTAGGTGTTTTAGAGCATATTAATTTAGATACTAGAGTTATATTTAATGGTAATGTTTTACTAACAGCTGTTGATTATACTGAATATCCTATTAAAGCAGATAATACATATTCAGTTAATATATTATTAGCACATATGTTCTATGGTAAGAGTGGTTTTCTTTCTGATGAGAAACATAATCTAACTGATAATAATATACTAGGTTTAGGGTATGACTTGATTGTGTTAGGTCATGACCATGAGGATTATGATGATGTAGTTGTAGGTTCAACTATGATAGTTAGACATGGTTCTGTTCTTAGGGGAACATCACATAACTACAATTTCTCTAGAAAGCCTAATTTTGTCGTTATTGATGACATAAATAAGCCTAAAGAAGTTAGACGTATAGAGATTGCTCATAGGGATTATAAAGATGTTGCTAGTGAGTATATTTTAAATAAGAAAACATTTAGTAGCATTAATGCGTTACAAGATGTCTTATCTAATCTAGCTGATAAATTAGTTGATACTACTGAAACAGATTCAGATAGGATATACAATATCATTATGAGTGATAAAGAGTTACCTAATGATTGTAGAGAGTTGTTACTAAAGTATATCAATGAAGTTTAATTGGAAGAGGTACAAAAGATGAGTGAAGAGATGTTATTAGACGAAGTTAATGAATTTGAAAGTGTGTTAGGGTTAGATGATAATACTGATAGTGGTGTGGAGGATTCGTTTGTTGATGAGTTTTCTAGTGAGGTACATATTTCCATTCCCACTAAAGAGATTAATACGATTTTAAATATCTCTAATGTATTAAAATCTAGTGGTGAGAATTCATATGAGGGTAAACTGATTACATTTAGGGTAGAAGAGGGAAATGTCAGATTTATGCTTTCCGATAACAAACGTAGTATTTCTAAGTTTGTTAAACCTTTAAATAGTGAAAATCTTATTACTGATTTCATTTGTTTATCTTCTGGTTCTTTAGCACGAATTGTTAAGTTATGTGGTAGTGTGTTTACAGTTATTGAGCGTAATTTTGAATCTGATGGTGGTGTAAATAAAGAGTACACAATCGCAGTTCATGGTGGTGAGGTTCGTGTAGATAATTACAATTCTGATGAATCTAGGTTTAATCATACATATGATGATTCTTATAGTAATACATCTAATCGTGAGAACTTAATTTCTTATATTAAGAGGTTGTTTAACTATTCTCAAACAGCCGGTGGTAGAAGTCGTTTCCTATCATTTAAAGATAATACAATTACAGTAGAGTCATATAATAACATGGCAAAATTGACATGTGATGATAACTTTGGTAGTGGGTTTAGATTGCACCTAGCTGATTGTAAGTTGTTAGCGTTATTATCTAATTCTGATAGTGGTGATAATATTTCATTTAACGCTAAGGGTGATTTGTATTGTGGTGATACATTTGTATTTAAAACTGAGGCTTTTACTTTAGAAGATAATTCTATTCAACAATCTGTGTATGGACGTATGGTAGTTGATAATAAATGTGATGTTTCTTTAGACCATTTACGTAAAATCATTGATTTAGCATGTAACTTGCCAGAGACTACAGGTGATATTAATATTACATTTGGTGACAGTGTGTCTATTGAGATTGTTTCACGTAGGGGCAATTCTACAATTAAGTTGGATGCCTTAGATACTAATGGTATTTTTGACATTGGCTCTATCTCAATGAGTGCTAATGCAATTAAACAGGTACTAAGTACATTTAATGGTTTCGATATTGCTACTTTAAGATTAAGTCTTGATGGTGTAGCTTTAGACAATGATGTTGTTAGTTCTTTTATTTTAAAGAAAGCTTTCTAGTTGTTATAGTGTGGTGATATAGCATTGAGTAGAGGTCAAACACATTTAAGAGATAGAGTTGGCAATAATAATGATGAGTTGTATACGCAGTATAAGACTGTTGAAGTTGAGTTACGTCATCATAATTTTAGTGGTATGCGAGTATATTGTCCATGTGATAACTATTTAAGGTCTAACTTTGTTAAATATTTTGTTGATAATTTCTCAGCATTAGGGATTGTTAGTATAGAGTCTTTAGATATTGATGGAAATTATTTTAAGTATGATGGGAATCATGAGATTATAACAAAGTATGATATTGGTGGTTATGGTAGTTCTGTTTCTGATAAAATAAAGCAAAACTGTGATATTATCGTTACAAATCCACCCTTTTCAAATTACAGATTGTTTTATGAGTGGATTGTAGATAAGAAATATATAGTCATTTGTCCTATTACTGTATTGTATAGTAAGTGGTGTTTTGATGGTGGGTGGACTACTTGTGGGTGGACTACTGGGTATACAGGTAGGTTAAATGGAGAATATTCTAAGTATATATCATCTTGTGGTGGTTTAGTCAGTGTCCCTAGTTGTTATTTAACAAATATGAGTGTTAAATATTATCTTATTAAGCTACCTAATTATGTTAAGGATGATAATATTCAATACTTAGATGGTACTGATATAGTTAATGTTAATAAATTAAAAAACATTAACTGGGGTGCAGATTATCTACAAGCAGTTCCAGTTACAATACTATGTCATAGACAGAGTGGTAGGTTTAGTGTTGTTAGAATTTTTAAACCATACATTAATGGGAAGAAGTCTTTTTATCGTGTAGTCATTAAAGTAAATAAATAACAACATTCATTTATTGTTTTGTATATATACCTTTAGGTGATATATTTTCATAATTAGTTTTAGTAATTTCTAGAGGTTATTGTAATGGATAGAGAAATGAATAGGTTGTTAGGTTTCTTGGGTACTAATGTTGATAGTAATGTTGGTCTTGATTGGACTTGGACAGAACTTGTTAAACATGCGGAACAAGGTGATAAATTCTCTTTGTATCGTTTGACTCAACTAGCACGTCATTCTGAGCAACCTGAAGTCAAAAAATATGCGACTGAAGCCGTTGAACGTATTGAAAAAATCGTTGAGGAAGCCGCTAAACTAGAAGCTAGTCAAGTTACTACTAAAAGTGGTATCTACTTATCTAGCGAAGAACATTAAGATTCTTCTATTTGAGGTGTAGTGTTTTACTACACCTCTTTTTAGTTGTAATATTTTGTAGTGGTATGTTATAATCACTTTGAGGTGGTGATTATATGAATATTTACATTTGTGATGTTCCTTTTGATAGGGATACTTTTATTAATGTTTCCTTAGATAAGGTCTATGAATATTATGATAAGATAGAAGACGCAGATGCTAGGTCTAAGAGATATAATGATATTAGTAATGAGATAGATTGTATCAATCAAGAGATATGTGTGTTGAAAGAAAAGGTTTTTGAATTAGAAAAAGAAAAGTATCGATTATTTGGTGATAATTCTTCATTTTTAGTTGATAATTTTTGTAATAATCTGTAAATTAAGGTTGACATAGTTTAGTAGTGGTGGTATATTATGTGTAACAGTAAAGACGATATGAAATTTACTGCAACATTCTCAGATGACGATAAAGGTAAAGATTTTAAAGTCGGATTAGAGAATGTTATCTCAACAGATGGTGTAAGTACTTCTGTTGAGTATGATGTCTTAAAAAGAGATGTGGAGGCTAAGTTAGATTCAGAGATTGGTTCTTTTAGCTACTCCACTGATAAAAAGACAAATATTAAGATAGAAATACCTACAAAGGGTTAATTAGTATTAAAAGGAGATTATATTATGGAAGAGAAACAGTTATTAGAAAAAGTTAAGAGATATAAAGACTTAAAAAATAAAATCTCTATTCTTGAAGCGGAGGCTAAAGAGTTAAATAAAGAACTTAAAGACTCTTTACGTGAGAGTGGTAAAGAAGAGTTCATTATTGGCAGTTACGTTGTTAAGTTACAATCTATCTCTAAAGATAGATTTAATTCAAAACAATTCAAGGATGAAAACTCTTTCTTGTATTCTAAATATGTGTCTACTGTAAATGAAGAGCGATTACAGGTTACTGGTGGGGATATTTTGTAAATTAAGCACTTTACAAAACTTAATTTATAATATATAATAACATATGTAATTGTGGTACGAGACATAATTACTTTTAAGCTAGGGTGTACTTTATACTATCACATTGTACACGTACAGGATTAATCTTATAGGTTTGTAGTTACCTTGATTTCACTAGCTATTCAGAAAACTACTATGCATGGTTCTATTGGTTAGGCAATTTAGAAGTTCAATTCTTCTTAGAACCACAATTAAAGTCCACTCTCATGATGTGTAGATTGCGATATACTAGTGAGATATGGTCGGTGTTGACTTATCATCGAAAACAGCTGAAACACTGCAGGGTTTGTGGCTATAATGTCTTAGTTTTCATATGTCCTCATTATGGGTTCGACTCCCATATCGCCGGCATAGAGCTGGCGATGGATGACGTGCGTTCGCAAAACGCATAGTAGTGTGTTGTCATCGTGAGGACGAATTCTAATATTTTTTTATGGAAAGGTGTCCGAGTGGTTTATGGTGACGGTCTTGAAAACCGTTGCACAGAGATGTGCCGTAGGTTCGAATCCTATCCTTTCCGCCATTTGGAGAGATGGTAGAGTGGCTTATTACACTTCCCTGCTAAGGAAGAGTGGAGATATACTTCCACCGTGGGTTCAAATCCCACTCTCTCCGCCAATATGACTCTATAGCTCAGGTGGATAGAGCAATGGTTTCCTAAACCATGTGTCGGCAGTTCAAGTCTGTCTAGGGTCAGGGTTACTAGATAATTTACCTTGACGTGGTGTAACCTCTTTAAACTAAAGAATTATCAATCGGTATAGGGTACAAAGTTGAGAACATGTATCGCTGAAGGTATGTAGTAATATACATATCAAGAGAGTCCGTGTTATTGAAACTCATATTGAGAATATAATATAACATAAAAACCGGATTAATATTTTTACGGACATAACTCATTCCAGTGTAGTCCAATAGGTAGAGACAGCTGACTGTTAATCAGTGTGTTGTAGGTTCGAGCCCTACCGCTGGAGCCATGAACTCTTAGCTTAGGGGTAGAGCAGTCGGCTCATAACCGACAGGTCGTTGGTTCAATCCCAACAGGGTTCACCAAATAAGTTTTGCATATTTCTTTAAAAAGTATGCATACATGCCTGTATGATGAAATTGGAAAACATGGCAGACTTAGAATCTGTTGAGGTAACACTCTTGTAGGTTCAACTCCTACTACAGGCACCATTTTACATTATGTTATAAAAGAGGTACAAAAGATGGAAAGAATTACAATTTTTAAGGGATTTACTATTCCAGTTATTATTAAGGTTGACGAAAAGCAACAAGTAATTACTGCTTATAATACTCATTGTGAGTACTTAGCCGAAAACGCTTTTTATAAGTTAATGGATGGAAAATCTCAGATTTCATATATTGACTTCAGACCAAAGTTTTATGATAGTTTAAAACTTAAAAGCACATATAAAGCTAAGGCACGTTGTCATGATGGTGATGTGTTTGATGTCAATATTGGCAAAGAAATTGCAAAAGAAAAATTAGCTAAAAAGCTAAGAAATTCTATTAAAAAACGAATGGACACAATTCTATTCCAACTAGCAGTGTTACAGAATGGTGTTATTTCTAGTAATGGCTATAAAGAATTAGAAAAATAATATAAAGTTATTGAGAGTGTATGTAGAGATATGTACACTCTTTTCTTATATATTAATTGTGAGGTATTTTCATTATGATGTGTTTAGTGGTTGCTAGAGATAGAAATGTTAAGTTAGACAGTAGATATACAATTAAAGATGCTATTGAACAGGTAGAGATGTTAGGTAACAAGATGAATTTAAAAGGCACATTGCGTTACTATGGTTTGTCTTATGTTGAAGATAGGTCTTTCTTTTCTAAATATAAAGATGATTTTAATTTAAAAGATATGAGGTCTTTATATAATCTAACTTTGGGTGAGTTGTGTAATTATAAGGATAGGTTAATCTATTCAGAATAGGGGTTCTATGATTCAAGTTGGTGACAGGGTAGAGCATAATACATTTGTATCTTTCATTGGTGATGTTGTTGAGATTAGACCTTATAAAGATGAAACAAGTGTAGCTGTTAGAAATAATGAGGGTAATATCTTTTGGGATGATATCTCTACTTGGGATTTGTTACCCGATTCTGTTATACATTATGGTAAAATCGATGATGATTTTGATGGTGAGACTATCGATATAGATGCTGTTATTGACTTGGGTAGTTTAGAAGGATAGTCATCTACTTTATATATACTCTTAGCGAACATACGATATAAGAAATTATATTTTAATATATTATTAAGGTACAAAGGGGAAGTAACATATATGAGTGGTGTTATCTCAGATGTTACTAACAATATAACGAATACAGCTAAGATTGTAGGGTATGTGGTTAGTAGTCCAGAAATTCATCATAGTACACATGGTGAAGACTTCTATGAGTTCTCAGTAAGAGTTCCTAGATTAAATAGTAGTGCATCAGATATCATCAGAGTTGAAATTTCTGATAGGGTATATGATGTTAATAAGATAGATAAAGATGCTATCGTTTCTATTGAAGGTCAGTTTAGGTCTTTCAATGAACATAATAGCGAAACAGGAAAAATCTCTTTACGTTTATTCTTGTTTACAAGGGATATTGAGATTTTAGATTCTGTAGAAGAGTTTACAAATAAAATTACTTTAAGAGGTTTTATTTGTAAAGATGTAGTACATCGAAGGACTCCTGGTGGTAGGGAGATTTCAGATGTTATATTATCAGTAAATAGATTGTATAGTAAATCTGATTATATTCCTTGCGTAGTATGGGGAAGAAATTCTAAATACGTTTATAAGATGAATGTTGGTACTGAAGTTGAGTTTGTAGGTAGAATTCAATCAAGGGTATATACTAAGAAATTTAACGATGGTTCTGCAATAGAGCGTGAGGTATATGAGGTGTCAGTATCTGACGTTACTAAAATTAGTGATTAATTGAGGGGTTATATTTATGAGTAGCATATTGTCAGATGCTGTTGACTACAGTAGTAAAGTGATGCTAATACGTGGATATGCTTCATATTATACAGATGATGATTTAGTTAAGATTTTCAAAGTAGATTCTTTGTATGAGATATTACATAATAATACATATGAAGAGATACGTACAAAGTTATCAACCACTTTAACTAATACTAGAGAGGGTATATTTGATATTGGGGATGTTGTTACCATAAAGAAGCCTATTAAGTTTGATGGTTCATATAAGACTGTTAAAGGTGTTATTATTGGTAAACATGTAAGGTATCGAGATGAAAACCTAAAAGACTATTATACTGAGTTTGATATTATCGTTCAAAGTAGTATCTATAACGATGGATATAGTTATACTATCTATAGAGAAACAGAAGAGTATTTACGATTAGAGAGTAAGGATATCGTAAATAAACTATACTTGCAAGATACATTAAAACGAATTAGTAGGATTGATGTTGAAGTGTTAGTGTAGTAGGGGTTGTTTCGGTGGATAATTCAAATTTAGGTAGTGGTTTATTAGTATCACCTTATGATAGTAGAGATTATAAGTTTAGGGATTTATTAAAACTAGGTTCGGTAAATATACCTTATGAGTATCAAAGTGAGATATTCCCTTTTGTGTATAATCAAGGAAAATCTCAGATGTGTTGTGCTTGTTCTTATAGTGCTGTTAGGTATTTACAAGAATCAGATAATAGTCAATCTTCTTTGACATTACCATTATCGCCAGCTTTTAATTATGGGTTACGTCCTGAAGAAGAGAACTTTGAGGGTATGTATTTACGTACATGTTTAAAAGGTGGAACTGATGTAGGTTCTATTCTGTATGATGACATGCCTGGTTTCTACACAACTAATGAAGCTTATAATAAGGTTAATAATAGTCTTGATTTGTATAGAAATAAAGCTGATGAATTTAGGATTGATTCATATTATGTATGTAGTTCTAGAAGAGAGATACAGGTTGCTATTTTAACAACTAAGGCAGTCATTACTGGTATTCCTATTTTTGATAGCTTTTATGATGTAGGTTCTGATGGTGTTGTGCAATATGATACTATAAGAGATGTGGTAAATTATGGTGGTCACGCTGTTACTATCACTGGTTGGGGTTATATTAATAATAAATTCCATTGGAGGCTTTTAAATTCATGGGGTACTGGATGGGGTAATGGTGGCTACGCATGGTTGCCAGAAGAATATCCGTGGATTGAAAATGCATATGTTATCGTTGATACAACAACAAAAATGAAGTTTAGTGATTATATCAGTAAATTTTACTGTTAGGGGTATGGGGGATGACATAATGAAGATTACATATAAACCGTCTTTAGGTAGAATATTAGCAATTATTTTCTTGGTTTTAGCATTTATTTCTATGGTCTATTCATTAGCAGTGGACACATATTTACATTATAAGATTCGCTCTGGTGATTTAGAGTTATATAATATAGAGTCAAAAGTAATTGATGGTGAGATATCTGCTAATGTGTTTGAGCGTATTGGTCGAATTGATGGGTATGTGTTGTTATATGACACAAGAACGAATTTAGTGTATATTGGTGATGAAAAGGGGAATTTAACACCATATTATGCTAATAGCAGTGGTAAACTTGTAATGTATGATAAGTCTAGTAATAGGTTGTTATACTAATATATAGAGGTTGAGTTAAGAACTTGACCTCTATTTTTATTTATTACTTTACAATTCTTTACAGTTATGGTAATATATAAGTGTACTCTTTAGTATTGATTTTGAGAGTATTGATATTTTAAAAGATGTGGAGGTACATCATGAAAAAAGATTTACAACAAAAGATTAAAAGTTCTTTAAGTCTAGATGATATTCTAGCATTAGAAAATGGTCTTAGTATTGCTGAAAATGTAGTAGGTGATGAGATTTACATTTTCAGAAATGAAGTAGGAAACGGATATAGTATGATGTTCCGTACTAAAAAAGAGAATGAATTATACGTAGAGGATTTTGATGAAGATGGTAATCTAATCAATGTTCATTATGATATGATTAATGGTGAGGAGTAATAAAAATGTCTACACAAATGAATGATGAGTATACACGTGTAACAAAAGGAATGGTCTTTATTTATGACATTGATGAGGATAAAGACAAAAAACAATTTAATACTACAAAGTATAATCGTCCAGATTGCACTGAGTATGGTCGTAGACCGTGGGTAGTGGTTTCTGATAATAAATCTATTGATAAGATTTGTACGATTGCACCTATGTCTACAGGTCAATATGGTAAGGGGGATAAAATCAAAACTCATGTTGATTTAACTCTTAATGGTACTAATACATGCATTATGTTAGAGCAGATGCGTTTTGTTAATACTCATGAATTGAAAGAGTATGTAACTATTTTAGGTAATAGCACTATGCGATTGGTAGATGATGCAATAGCTTTTCATCTTGGATTAAATCTCTACAAACTAAATAAGGTAGTTTCTATGCCAGCTAGTAAGAAGGCTTATGAAGTTATTAATGAGAAAAGTTCTGTAGAGGTTAAAGAGGCAACAAAAGTAAATACAAAAAAGTCTGAGACAAGAGGACGTAGAACTAAATATGATAAAGATTCTTTAAAAGAGATTCTATCTGATTACAAAACTATGTCTGAGAAAGATTTCTCAGATAAGTATAATTGTAAAAATCATCAAGCGTATCTTTATAAGGGATACTATATTAAAAAACTGTATAAAACAAACTTTAAATAAGAAGTGAAAGATGATATAATAAGGACTAGGTATTCTAGTCCTTATTTTTATGTTTAGATTGAAGGTGATTGTCTTATGTGTAGTGAAGCTATAAAGACTGATATAGATTTATTATTAGAGGATTTAGGGAGTGCTGAAAATCTTAATCATGAATGTATTATCCTATATGATAATCATGTATGTAAGGTATTCAATAAGGATTATACTGTAAATGAAGATAATGTACTTCTATTTGATTCATTGTTAGATTGGAGAGAGACTGCTTTAAATACATATCAATTAAAAAGCTTGCTATCTTCTTTAGTAGGTACTGATACACAACTATTATTTACAGCGTATGATGGTTCTACACATGGTTATGTTACAAGTTATATGACTAATAAATATAGTGACTATGGTGTCAATGTACGAGTTATAGCTATAGGCGATAAAACTAAAAATATAATTGGTAGAGAGAATCATGATATAGATGTAGAAGAGGGTAGGATGTATGAAGGTAAGATAACGATAGATTTCAATAGAAGGGTATAGTTATCTGTTGGTCTATAGTGATTCTGACTACAGACTGTATTAATTAAGAACATAACAATAATACTATATACACTAATACTAATATAGAAGATAATACTAACAATACTATAAGGAATATAATCATCAATATAATTAATTTCTTCTAACGAAGAAAAGAATTATATTTCAAGTAGGGATAGGTTAATATAACTGATATAATTGATTATAAAATAATTGATTGAAGTGAGATATAGGAAATAAAACACAGGAAGCTGTTATAATTGATTGATGTAATAAATTAAGATTGATTATAATAGGACTGATTAATATAGAGGCTGGTTGATATAGGGATATATGATATCAAAGAGTTGAGTATATTAGATTGGATTATGTACATCAGAATAGTGGCACATAGAATATGAGAAGATAATATGTGTGATGTAGGTAAGAGAGGGTAGAGTGTGTATGAATGAGAAAGGCACACAAGAGAGTAACTGTATTAGTAGGGTATGTTAGTAATATAGGTTAGAGGTGTCCTATAGATGCGAGGATAGGTATTCTAATAATAGAGATGGTAAGAGACTGAGTGACACTATTTAAGATAAAATGTAGAGATATTTAATATAGGGAGACCGATGCGAGGTCAGTTAGGGTGATTGAGTTATGGGGATTAAGGGACTGAAAGAGGAGATATTAAAGAGATATGGTAGATATTTATTTGGGATAGTAGATATCGATGTATGGTATGATAGGGTTGAAATAGTCAGTCGAGTAGAGATAAAGAAAGGTGGACGAATTAGTAGTCATGAGGGTACGATAGTTGTATCTATTGATAGGGATGAAGTTGATACTAAAAAATGTAAAGAGTGTCTATCAGATATTAAAATAGGTTCTATAAACTATCTAAAAATAAGGGGTGATGAATTCAAGAGAGATATTAAAGGTGAGTATGGGTTAGCCAGTAGGTTATACTATATGGCAATAGATGATAGATATATGGTGGATAAGATACTAGATATCATGAGTGACATACATAAGTTTAGGGTGTGTAAAGGGTTTAATGTGAGGGTGCATAATCTATTGTAGCTAACAGCTTTGTAGCTAACAGCTTTGTAGCTAACAGCTTTGTAGCTAACATAACATTACAAAGTTGTACAGATATATACAAAATCATTCTATATATTGTAATTATGTATTGATTATTATACTATATATAGTAAGACCTAAATGGTAATAAATGGGATTAGATTATGATTAAATTATACTGATACTATAAAATAGTGTGGTTTTGATTATAGGAGGATTGTGTTGATAACAGAAGAGGTAGTAGGTCAAAATGAGGTCTTAAAACGAGATGGACGATTAGTAGTATTTGATAGTGGTAAAGTATTCAATGCTATGTTGAGTGCGTATAGTAGTTTACATGATAGCATTGATAGTGAGTATATTAATGTATGTAATGATGCTATTAATACTATATTAGATGAGTATGATGCACTTGAAGATAGGATATTGGGTGTAGAGGATATACAAGATATCGTAGAGAATACATTGTTGGATTCTAAATATAATGATGTAGCTAAGGCATATATACTCTATAGGGATAAAAGGAATCAAGAGCGTGGTAATTTAATTGATAGTGAGTTACAAGAGTTACTAAGTGGTGATAGTGAGTATTGGAATACAGAGAATAGTAATAAAGATGTAAAATTAAATACTACGTTACGAGATTATATAGCTGGTATCGTAAGTACAGATATAGGTAAGCGTAAGTTACTACCTAAAGATGTTGTTGATGCACATAATAGTGGTATGATTCAAATACATGATATGGATTATATTGCTGAGTATCGTACAAATTGTGAGTTAATTAATTTAAATGATATACTGCAAAATGGTACAGTTGTGAATGGTGTTAGGATAGATAAACCTAAGAGGTTGTTGACGGCATCAACCATAGCAAGTCAGGTAGTATTGGCTGTAACTAGTTTAACATATGGTGGTGCTAGTATTAATCTAGGTCATTTAGCACCATTTGTGAGGGATAGTTATAATTGGTATGTAGATAAATATAAGAGTTGGGGATTAGACGATAGCAAGGTAGTCGAGTATGCTAAACGTGATTTAGCAAAAGAGGTAGAGGATGCTATACAGACATTCAACTATCAGATAAATTCGTTTACAAATTCAAATGGTCAGAGTCCTTTCCTTACTGTATTCATGTACTTAGGTGGTGAGACTGAGTATCGAGATGAATTAGCTATGTTAATTGAAGAGATGTTAAAACAGCGTATACAAGGTTTCAAGAATGAAAAGGGTGTATATATTAGTCCAGCATTTCCTAAGTTAATTTATGTGTTAGAGGAAGATAATATACATGAAGATAGTCGCTATTGGTATTTAACAGAGTTGAGTGCTAAATGTAGTGCTAAGAGGTTAGTACCTGATTATATATCAGAGAGGAGAATGAAAGAACTCAAAGATGGCGATGTGTTTAGTTCGATGGGTTGCCGTAGTTTCTTGTCAGTTGATACTTTTACAGATGAGTTAGGTAATATAGCTAAGGCATTGGATTATGATGGTAAACATAAATATTGGGGGAGATTCAACGTCGGGGTTGCCACAGTTAATTTAGTAGATGTAGCGTTAACAACTATTAAAGATTGTAAGGCTAGTAATATATCTGATATAGATTCTGTTATGACTCACTTCTATGAAATATTAGAGGAACGATGTGAGTTATGTCATAAAGGGTTACAGGTACGTATTAGTCGGTTAGAGAATACAACAAGTGATGTAGCCCCTATCTTGTGGCAACATGGTGCATTAGCTAGGTTAGATAAGGGTGAGACTTTATATAATTTAGTTCATAATGGATATGCTACAGCTAGTTTAGGGTATGCTGGTTTGTATGAGTGTGTAATGGCATTAATCAATAAGAGTCATACAACAGAAGAGGGTATGGAGTTAGGTAAAGCTATTATGCAACGATTGAATGATATTTGTAATCGTTGGAAAGATGAAGAGAATATCGGATACAGTTTGTATGGTACTCCATTGGAATCCACTACGTATAAGTTCGCTAAGTGTTTACAGCAACGATTTGGTAAGATAGAGGGTATAACAGACCATAGTTATATTACTAATAGTTATCATGTTAATGTTCGTGAGAAGATAGATGCATTTACAAAACTCAAATTAGAGAGTGAATATCAAGCATTAAGTCCTGGTGGTTGTATCAGTTATGTAGAAATACCTAATATGCAGAATAACATTAAAGCTGTATTGGATATTATTAAATATATTTATGATACAATTATGTATGCTGAGTTGAATACTAAATCAGATTATTGTCAAGAATGTGGTTTTAGTGGTGAGATTCAGATTAAGGGTGATACAGGTCATTTGTATTGGGAGTGTCCTAATTGTGGGAATACTAATCAAGATACAATGAACGTATGTCGCCGCACGTGTGGTTATTTGGGTACAAATTTCTTTAATCAAGGTCGTACTGAGGAGATTAAAGATAGGGTACTTCATTTAGATTAGGTGGTGTAGGTTATTGTATATATGGGGAATAGTTTAGAAAGTAATATAGTAGACGTACTTAGAGAAGTTGCTAAAGATGTTCGTAGTATACGTAACAGTGGTAGTGGTGCTATAGCTACGTATGACGATATTAAACGTGCATTAAATGTTAAAGGGTATTATTGTAAAGATGCTACACTTTCATCTGTATTAGATTGTTTAGTTACTAATATGAGTGTTAATGCATTAGATTTAACATATGAGAGGTCTGTTGGTAAGGTTGTATTTACTTCATCACCACATGCGATGTTTTCTCTTGATGATGTTAAATATACGATTGGTGAGGATGGGACATTTACATACAACATTCCTAGTGGTAAGAAAGTAGCTAAGGCTAAGTTGTATGGGTATACTGATACAGTTATCAATGAATTTAATGTTGCATTGACTGAAGATGCGATTGATTTTAATGTATTATTACGTGATGGGTTTAAGATTAATAAAGATAACCAGTATATGTTGACAAACTTTAAGACTAAGGATAGTCCTAAGACGTATGTTATTACTAGTACGTCACCTGTAAATGGTGATAGCAATGCTTTCCTAGGTGGGATTATGTGGAAGTTGGGTGCATCTGCTACAGATAATATGAATATTATTATTGATGGTGATGCTAGTAATTATGTATCTTTGAATTATTTAAGATACAGTTTTATTAGATATAATGAGTTAAATCATAAGGTTAGGATATTTGTAAGACATACTACACAGGATAGTAGTAGAGGTACATATAATTCTCCTGATAGATATATTACAACAGATATAGGTACACCTAATAAGGGATTAGTGAGTGTGTATACTGAGAAATTAACTGAGTTTATTAAAAAGAATTATGGCATTGATTCTAAAGTTGTACAAAAGATGAGAGAAGTGTATGGTGTACTAGGTGATGATGTGTTGTGTGGCATTTATACGTTGGATGGTTCAGAAGCTTTGGTGTATAGACCGTCAAAAGTTAAATTTGATTATGTGAGTATTGTTTAGTACTTGTAAAGTATTGTAAATTTTGGTATACTTTAGGTGTAGGTAAAGACTTATACCTAAAGTATACTTTTTTATTTAAAAGGATGGTTATTATGAAATCTAATAGTTATGAGAAAGATGTATACATTCTATTTACTACTTCTGATTTGTTTAGTTCTCCTTTGTTGGGTGTGTATGCTACTAGAGAGGAAGCTGAGGCTGAGTACTTAGAAGTACAAGAAGAGTATTGTTTGGAAGATTATGAATTAAGTATTGAGCATAGTACATATACTTTTAAATTCAAAGAAGGGGTGTAATTATGATTAGCAATGAATTTATTCAAAGTTTATTACTGAGATATTCTACATATTTGTTTGGTGGTAAATGTACAATAGTAGTTATGGGTGGTTCTATGGTAATGTCATGTAAACAAATTGATGATGGCATTGAGTATACTGCGGATTATGTCTTTGAATATGATGGTAAAGATACTGCTGATTTAGTAGGCATTGATGTTAAAGTTACTGATACTGTAAATGGGATTGAATATTTTAGTGTTCAATCTAAGAATACATGTTATAACTATAGTACACTACAATTCGTAGTGCAGATGATAATTGATAATGATTTAGATTTAGTAGAGTGTGCTAAAGTTATTATTAAGGGTGAATAGGTTGTGATAGTATGGATGCAAAAGATAAAATTCTTGTAGATATACAAGAAAATAAAAAGTATAGTCATATTCGTATTGCTGATGGTCTTAGTACTAAAAAATCAGATATTTTACGTAAAGTTATGATTAAGTATGATTCTGATTTCAAGAGAATGGCTAAAGAGGGTTAGTTCATGGATATAGAATCATATAAAGATAAAGTAATTGCTAAAATAAATTCCATGTCAGATGAAGATTTACGTATGGTTTTTAGTAAAGTTCTAGATGGATGTGAAAAACCAATTCCGTTGATGGCTATACCTATTGTAGTTCCTAGTCTTAGCATTAAACGTACATTTATATTAGTGTTTAGAAGATGTAATATGTATCGAAAGTGTGGTGATGTTGTTGCGATACGCAGGACTAAAAGAAAATGATATAGTCGATGGGGAAGGTGTATGTGTTTCCTTTTGGGTGCAAGGTTGTTGTCATATGTGTGATGGTTGCCATAATCCTGATACATGGGATATTAATGGTGGTTTAGAATTACCTAATACCTATGTTGATGATATCATTAGCTTATTATCAAAGAATGGAATACAAAGAAATTTAAGTATTTTAGGCGGAGAGCCTTGTTTAGATAGCAACGTGAGTATTGTGTTGCCATTACTCAGAAAAGTTCGTACAGAGGCAAAATTCTCAAAAATATACCTATGGAGTGGCTTTACTTTTGAGGAATTATTACAACGTGATAACACAAAAGAGTTATTACAGTATGTTGACGTATTAATTGATGGTAAGTTTGAGTTAGAGCATAGGGATATTACATTAAAGTTTAGGGGTTCACCTAATCAACGTGTGATAGATGTTCAAAAGTCTTTATCTGATGGTAAAGTTGTGTTATATTGTACGTAGTAGATAACATTGAGTAATATATAAAAGGAGATTATGTTATGAGTGTTAAAATGCAAGAAGATTACAGAATTGGTGATTATGTAGGTACATTTGGATTAGTGTGTTCTGCCTGTGATGATTTTCTACAATCATTGAAAGAGGATATCGATTACAAACGTGTAAGTGATTTACATGGAATGGTAGTTATTGCAACAAATAAAGATAGGGATAAGATTTATTTTATTGTTAATGATGTTCGTTTTGACTATCGTGATGGTAGATTATACTTTAATGATTATATGGATGCATTGTATGAACGTCCATATATTCTACATTTAGTTATTTCTACGTTTAATGAGATGTTATTACATAGTGATGTAGAGATTAGTAATAAAAATTGTATTCAGAATTGTATAACAGCATTTTTAATGCTACAGGGTTGGTTTGAGGATAAACGTATTTCTGATTTAGAGTATGAAATTGAAGAAAGTGATAGACGACAAGCCGCACGTGAAAATGCTGAGTTCTGGGAGGAGTATTACTTTTTCAATCCCAATGACATTTAATAAGAGGTGTATATATGGTAGGTTTAATTAATAAAATTTTGTATTATTTTGACATGATGTTAGTGAGTATCAATAGTACTGAGGGTAGTCTTGTTAAAATTGAAAATGATTTAGGTAAGACTAAAGAGGTTGCTACAAAAGTTGTACAAATTAGTTTAGCGATTAGTGAGATTGTAGTTCTTTTGTATAAGGTATATGGTGTGTTCTTGAATACTTCTACAGTTATTCAAGGTGGTGCTTTGGGTGTGAGTGAGGAAAAGAATAATTCTTATAAAGCTATGAAAGATTTACAACGCAACGTAGATATTGAATTACTACAAGCTGTGTTAGAAGATAGTACAACTGTACCTGATAGTTTCATTGATAAGTTGCATGCTGATGTGGAGGCTTATAAAGATAGATTAAATAGTCGAGTTGAAGCACGTAGCGATAACTAATTAATAGGGGATTAAATTATGAGATATTATTATGCATATGATTTACTAAGAGGGTATAACTCGGATAATTCTGATAGCTTTGAAAATCTTGATGATTTGTTTGATGATATAATAAAATATCAAGATAATAAAAAATTATATTGCGTTACTTTTAAGGTTGTTGACGATGATACTTATAATTTCTTCGTTGTTAGTTTAAATCTTTGTGGTAGGCTTGATAAATCTAGACTTGGTATGGTTCAAGGTATCATTAATTATGTAGATACTTATAACTATTCTTATGGTTCTGATAGTAGAATAGAGTCTGTTTTATGTGATATAAGTGAGGGACTTGCTGTAGTTATTTCTAATTATAATGGAGTTCAGAAACATCGATTTTCTCCTTTGTCAAGGGTTGTAAAGTCAGAATAGCAAAATACACTAATACATGGTAAAATAGTACCATATATTAGTGTATTTTTATTTTAGGGAAGGTAGGGTTTTGGTTTTGGGTATTGCTTTATCTAAAGTATCAATTAATATTAAAGATATTTCTGATGATACAAAAAGAGGTTTTGAGGTATGTTCTAGTGGTGTAGAGTTTGATTGTAAGTTACCTACTAGAAGTACAACACATAGTGCTGGGTATGATTTCTATGCTCCATATGATGTTGTTATTCCGTCTTTGTGGAAACAGGTAGGTAAATATCTATTACATTCATTATTACATTTCTCTTTTAATAGTTATAAAGATGTTATTAGACCTACAATGGTTAAGACATATATTAAAGCTTATATGGGGAATGATGAAGTACTATATATTTACAATCGTTCATCAAGTCCTATTAAGAAAGGTCTAGTACTTTCTAATGGTGTTGGGGTTGTGGATTCCGACTACCATGATAATTTGGATAATGAGGGTAACATTGGTGTAGCTTTTTATAATTTCTATCCTTTTGATGTTACGATTGAGAAGGGTGATAGGGTTTGTCAGGGTGTATTCGCTAAGTTTTTAAAAGCTGACAATGATGTCGTACTTAATAATACACGTAGTGGTGGTTGTGGTAGTACTGGTAAATAGGTTTTGGTGAGGTATATATGGTTATTAATAAAGTAGAGATTTCATATAACGATATTGAAGATAATAATATTAAATATGATACTAAAAAAGCGTTATCTATGATTTTAGATGATGATACAAATAGAGAGGGTTCTTCTTTTATGATTAATCCAAAGGCTTTAAATTCTTTGTTAAAAGCCTTAGAGAGTGTTAATGCTGTAGATAAGATTGTAATTGTACCTACTATTCATAAAGGTGATTGTATGTATATTATTACTAAGTGTTTTGGTAGAGTAGATGCTTTGTTGTGTTCTGAGTAGGTGATAGTATGAAGTATTTTATTTCAGATTTACACCTAAGTATGAGTGGTGTTAATAAAGTGTCTGGTATAGATTCACAATTACATAACCAGTTTGTATCTACAGTATGGAATAACTTTATTACAGATGATGATGAGGTATATATTGTTGGTGGTGTTGGTGATTTATCATTATTAAGCATGTTAAATGGTAATAAAGTTATATTGCTTGGTAAATCTGATTTAGATAGGTTTAATCAGTATGTGTCATCTGTGTCAACTAAGAGGGATGCAGTTCTTGATAAGGAAATGTATCAAACATATTGTAAGAATGAATTTAATGTACAGGTTTTATTTAGAGATACATTAGAAGTTACTTTATGTACTAATGAGGTTATTAGGATGTGTGTTGATTATGAAAATGCAACAATGTCTAAGATGTTTACATTAGCTAGTGGTATTGGCAATTATCAACGCTTATTTGGTAGTGGGATGAATTTAAGTTCATTTGTCAATGGCTATAAACCTGTTTCTGAGTATGATATTATTTCAAGTATTCGTAGGGGTTCTGACGAGTTACTTTATTAAGATTGTATTGGTGGTGATGGTTGATTGGTAGATGGAAGAATACTATTCTTATGTGGTAAGGGTGGTACAGGTAAAGATAGTGTTATGGGTTGTTTATTAAAAAAATATCCTGATATTTTCGAGAGGTTTGTTATTACAACTACAAGACCTATACGTATTGGTGAGGTTGATGGTGTTGACTATCATTTCTGTAGTAGAGATGATTTTGCTAGAAAAGTAATGAAAAATGAGTTTTGTATTGTAGAGTATTATTCTGTTGTTGGTGGCGATACAAAGTACTATGGTGTTGGTGATATACCAGATAATAGTAGTAAAGTATATGTTCTTTGTGGTACAAATACTCAATACGAAAAATTGAAAGCTAAATATGGAGATAGGGTTATTGGTGTATATCTTTATAATACAGCATACACTAGTCTAACACGTATGTTGTCAAGGCTTAGAGATAGAAAAGAGACTAATGTCTTAGAGGCTTGTCGGAGAGTGTTGTCAGATAGTCAAGATTATCTGTATATTGATTTTAAATCTTTTGATTTATTGATTAATACTGAGGGATGCACTTTGGACGATGAAGTTTCTTTAATATATGGGTTATTTAAGTAGGGTGGTGATTCTATGAAGGTAGCTTATATAAGTGACATTAAGATTAGTAGTCTTGTTGGTGAAGAGACGTGGCTTAATGAGTCATTTGACTATTTTAGTTCAATTATGGCTCAGTTTATTAGTCGGTATTCTGATACGATTGATTATTTAATTCTAAATGGTGGGATATATTCAGATACTGTTAGATTTCTTGAATTTGTTGAGTTTTTAGATACTTCTTTTAAATCTCATGATATTCATACTAAAGTACTTTTTAATGTTAGTAATATAGAGTATTATAGTAACTCAGTCTTTGTAGATAAGGTAGGTCAGTTCTATGATACTGATAAGAAGTTTAAAAATCATAGATTATATCTACCACGTAACCCTATCATAACTAAAGATACTTGGATATTTGGTGTTGATACATGGTATGACTATTCTCTCTATAGAGGTAAACCTATTTCTTTAAAAGATATTACTAAGAAAGATAATCGTGGTTTCTTTAGTAAGCTGTTTAAGAAACGAGTTAACTTAGATAACTTCAATATAACCGATGAGAGTGATTATGCTTTTGGGTTACAAAACACTTTTGACGTAAAACATACAAATGATTGTGTAGATTCCTTTAGGCATATATGTGATAGATATGATAGGACTATTGCACAGCCAACTAACAAAGTTGCTTGTGGTTATTTTTATAGCAATGCTTTGTTTTTAAGTGATAACCCTAAAAGGGATGGGTACAATGATGCTTTTAGTGGTAGCTTTAAGTTTGATGATACATTTAAATCTCATGGTATCACTGAGTATGTGTGTGGTAAAGCAAGTTCTTATCGTAGTCATATTACTATGGATGGTATTATGTATAGGAATAGTGCTACAACATTACGTAAAAAAGGTTTCATTACAACAGATTGTGTATTAGGTGATGTGTTGGTAGTAGATTATTAATAATCATTATCAATACTGATTTGGTTTAGGTATTGGTGGTAGCTTATGAAAGTCATTGACGTAGATAGTATTTTAGAACAGAAGAAGAGTATAGCGTACAATACTAATAATGAAAGATACTTATCTAAGCTAGAGGTGTTAAATGTTCTGTATGATGAGTTACCTAGTGTTTGTGATTTACGTGCTGATAGTGTGTTAGATTCTAGTAAATACGTTCAATTAGCTAGACACTATAACTATAAGAATTATCGGTTACTTAGATATGGTGATATCGATAAGTTAGGGTTGAGGAACTCTTTAACTCCATTTCATCATAACTTTATTAAAAATATGGGTGGTGCTGTATTGGTTATTTTTAATACACTAAATAATAAACCAGTATCATGTGTATTTAGGGGAATAACAGAAAAAGAGTTCATAGATTATAGTGCGTTACAATCTATGTATGGTTTTGATATGATAGACTCTAACTTTAAATATGGTGATTGGGTAGTTATTGTTGAGGGTTTATATGACGCTGATGTATTGCGTTCAATATATCCTAATGTGTTAGCAATGCAGACATCTAATGTTAACTCATTACAGGGTGAGATATTGTTATCAATGTCAAATAAGTTTATTGTGGCTTTTGATAGTGATACTGCTGGTGGTGTTGGTTATGATAAAGCATATCATAGATTAAAACGAGACAATACAATCGTACAGAAATTACAAGTATATGGTAGTGATAAAGACGTTGGAATGTTGGAAGAGTTTATACATAATAATGATGAATATTCTAAACGTAAAGCGTATTACACAAGTACATTAGATGAATTGAGGAAAGGTAGTATACTGGGATGGTAGACAATAAAGATACAAAACAAGATAAAAAAGTAGTTGCTTTTGCTGATAAAGGTAGTAAAGAGTTAAATCGTAGTGTTAAGCGTAAAGAGTTTGTAGAGGTTATGGAACAGATTTTTGAGCGTATGAATGAGACAAATCATTATTTGATGGAAGATATTAATTCTATGTACGCTAATCAAGTATTCCCTGTACAAATGGGACACGCCGTGATTGAAGAGTTGCTGGTTGAAAAGGGTATCATCACTAAAGAAGAGATTGATGAAGCTTTAGAAAAACGTAAACAACAGTTGTTGGAAAAAGCTAAGGCTATTAAAACAAATGAGAATGGCGATGAAGAGTTAGCTAGTGATGATGAGTCTAAGGCTATTGAAAACGAAGCTGTTTTAAATGCTATGGCTGACACAGAAAGCACTACAGAAGATAAATAAAAAATATAAGTTTACATAATGCATAGTTGGAATATACTATGCATTTTTTATTGTAGGTGGTGTGTATGGGCGATAAAGTTTTTAAGAGTAATATACGATTAAAATATAATTATAGTAATAATAAGGTAGGCAATACCTTATTTAGACCATATGTGTATGATAGTAATGGTACTACTAATTTTCCCAGTAGTTTCTCTAATATAGAGATGGTACATCCGTTGAATAGTCCTGATAATGGATTTAAGTTACGTTATGATTTTGCTAGTAAAGATAATATACAGGGTGGCAAGAGACGTTTCTTATTTTTTAAGAGTACAAATGGTGTAAATTCAATGTTTTCTGCATCTGATAATAATATGGTTAACGATGTGCATATTAATAGTAATTTTTCAATTTCGATGCAAGCAAAGAATTTAAATGATTATATTATCCTTAAACATGATTTAAGGTTTGATAAAGGAACATTGAAGTATAAAGATACAAATAATAGAATTTATACTGTTGAGGGACTAGGTAATTTTGCAAGTGAAACTGACTATAAGTCTAGAGGTACATTTTATGGCTATGGTCAGGCTGTTTTATATCAGTCTTTTAATATCGATAGTAATGGTATGAATACTAATCGATATATCACTCCTGATATAGACGTGTTTAAAAATAATGGTTATTCTTGTTTTATGTTGTTAGTTCACTTTACTATTAGGTTAAAAACTTACAGAGGTGATTGGGGTACTTTTACTATGTATTGTTTTGTACCTGTGTGTTTTTATGATTTAGGTGTATTGAATAATGGTAATAGTTCAAGTGATTGGGGTTTAGGTGCTAAGTTAAATTCTGGTGATAATTATTCATATTCTTCATCAATATCTATCCAGAACATGCTAGGTACTACTTTAGATGAGAAAATTTGGGGTGGTAATGGTGTCAACTTATTTAATGGTAAAATTACAAACAACTTAGAGTATGTTAGGTCTATTCCTGATGTGTATTGGACTACTCCTAATGGTAGGGATGGTACAAGAGGTATTTTTTTACCATCTGATTACAACCCAAATTATAATAATTTACCTTTTATTGAAGGTATACCTAATATAAAGGTAACAGCGTATCATATGAGTGAAATGAGCTATAAGTATTATATGTATGGTGATGGTCAGTCTTTGTGGAGAGGCAAAGAGGGTAATATGACTAAGTATATGGTTAAGTGGTATCCTGCCAATGACGTTGAAGTCGCAAACCCTGAATACTTCTTAGAGCATAACTATGTCTATTAGGGTTTATACTATATATCTAGTGGTGTATAATATATAATAGTATAGTAAAGTTTCACAATCATTTTTATATTGTAACATTCTGTAAGATATTGTAACATTTAGTAAATTATAGTCTTTATCTTATTGTAATGTTTAGTAATGTTGTGTTAGGTAAAAATATACAATTTATAAGGTTTAATTCATTTATTTGTGTATATATTTAATAAAGGTATACGAGGTAGTATGGAAGAGTTATTTAAGGATAGGGAGATTCGTAAGTATATTAATGAATCTCTAGCTAATGCTGTGTATGATGATGTACAGACTAAAGAGTGTGAGGTATGTCATACACAAGCTAAGAATACATATGAGATAGATGGTCATATTGTATGTGATAGGTGTATTAATTTCATTAAGTTTTTACGAGATGATTTTGATGTATTGCTTAATAGTAAGCAAGAGGTATGGTCTAATATAGTAGATAGATATGATGCATTAACAGAAGGGTATGTAGTACCTAATGTAGAGAAGTTATATGATACAGCTAAAAAATCATTTGGTGGAGATATTACTAAACTAGTTAAGTCTTATGGGATTAAGACAGATTCACATTTATTGGATAGGATATATAAAGGTGAGATATGTATACCTAATACAGTGTTGAGTACTTCTGGTAAATTAAATCGTTTTATTGATGATTTTGAAATTAAGTTTATGAGGGCAGATAGTGCTAAACAGTTAGTAGCAGATGCTGATGGTTATAAAGCTACTATAGATGTAACACGTTCAAGTAGTCAGTTTAGTAAAGACAATCAAAGCTATATTTTAGCTAATCCTGATATTATTAATCAGATTAAAAAACCTTATATGCGTAATAGTGATGATAAGACAGCATATAATAATGTGGCTAGTCTGTTAGGTAATAGCAACAATAGTACAGTAGCTAAAAATAGTGTGACACAAGCACCTAAGAGTGGTAGTACGATTGGTAGTGGTACAAATACAACATCTGCTAAGAATGTAAAGACTTCTAAGGCTAGTGGTAATGCTAGTGATTTTGAGATTGCATTAGGTAGGGATGGTTTTGCATTACGATATACTAGGAATGATACACAATCTAAATTACAAAAAGGTGTAGTAGAGTATCATTGTACATTTAATTATAAGAGTAAGACTATTAGTCAAATGGATGTAGATATCGTATCTATTGATGATTTTGATGAGATTACTAAAAACGCATTTAAATGTACTAAGTTATATAAGATGTTACCATTTATGAGTGATGATGGTGATTATATTGTAGATATTGATACAGATGGTATCATTACTCATTTGGAGTTAGATGTAGATAACATTCAAAAGAATGGGTTTGTATTTAAGATTTTAAATCATACTAAGTCTTTTGATAAAGATACTGTAAAGATTATTGACCCAACTGTTATTACATCATATAGTAAGTTTAATGCATATATCTCTAAGTATATTCTTATGAGTATTGGGAAAGATTTCAATGCATTTGTAAATGTTAAATCTAATACTATTTATACTTCATTGGGTAAGGTAGAGTGGTATCTATCTGATATCACTGATAAGGGTATTCTTGTAGAGTTAGTATATGGTAGTCGAAGTGCTACAGTAGAGGTAACTAAGAATACAGATAATGTAGGTCTAGTAGATTTATGTTTACGTGGGTTGTTAATTAGGAATCAAGATGTATTTGATACATTATTTGGTAATAACTCTTTATCTTCTATGAGGAATATTAAAGTAACATCTAAAGTAAATCCTAATATTACAGTAGAGTGGTTATTGGACGCAGATACAATACAATCATTTATTACTAGTGGTGAATTAGCATTACAAGGTAGTTTTGATTCTAATGCATTAACTTCATTTGTTGTATCTAGTTTTAGGACATTACAAAAAGATTTAGAACGATATACTGATGATGTGTTGTATCGTGATGGATATATTCAGAAGAATAACAATGCAGTGATTTCTAATTGGTATAAATATAGGGATGCTAGTGATACAAGGTTAAAAGTACTATATCGTCAAATTGAGAATAATCTTAAAGCTACATATGATAAGTTAGATGATAGGTTAGACTTTAAAGTTGAGCGATTAGTAGTAACTAAGAGTGGTAATATCGTTGAGTGTGTTTTCTCTATTGTAGATAATGAAGGTGTATATCAAGATTTAGATACAATGAAGAAAGACTTGTCATTAAAGTTGCCTGATTATTATCATATGTCTGAGTCTAATGATAATAGTGGTTCATATTATGTACAATATACAGTGAGTGATGATGACGATATCGAGAAATTCGCTAGTGATATTGAATCATCTGTGTTAGAGGGTTTGTTTAGATTACATGCTACAGAGATTAATGAGGGTTGTGGTTATACTCTTATTGGTGAGGGTGTAGCCGTTCCTATTAATGAAGCAGATAGTAGTCATACACATGCTGAATTAGAAGATGAAGATAATGATACTGAAGAGGGTACAGACGTTGGGGGTGTTTCTACACCAACAGGTACACTTCATAGTACAGATGGTAGAGGAGTAGGTTCTTTGGAAACAAATAAGAAAATTGATGCAATTAGTTTTGATGATGTAGTAGTAGAGGAAGTCATTTCTGAGGTTGCTTATAAAGTAACTACTAGGAATGGTAAAAAGTTAAAGTTAAGATGACTCCTATGGAGGAGAAAAAGGCTAAGGCTAGACGTAAAGCTTATTACGAAGAGCAAGCTAAGAAAGAAGGAAATAAAATACGTTCTAGTAAGGTAGGAAAGCAAAATAAAAAATTAGCTAATGACTTAGCCAAACGTGCTGAGGCTGATAAAATGAGAGAGTTTCGTAAAAAAGAGAGAAGTCATGAGTTAATGAGGGATAGGAAGGAAAAGATGAGAAAGCTTAGGAGTGGTACTGCTAAAGAGCGTAGAAGTGTAAGGAAAGAACTGTCTAAGTCTAGGATGAGTGATAGTACTTTATAATAGTAATATTTAATCATACTGTACTGTATAGTTGTATAATTGTACAGTACAGTATTTTTAGTATATGGTGTTTTTAATTAATATGGGGTAGTTAATGAAGATTGTATTTACCAATAGTACTATTACCAGTAGTGATATGGCTATTGATGATACTAGTGCATATAATATTTCTGAAAGTAAAGAAGAGGATACAACTGATACAGAAGAGGTTGTAGACGATACTTCTAATCAAGAGGAAGAGGATATGGGTACAGAAGATATTAATACAAAAAAATTAAGTCAAGAGGAATTAGAGGCTTTACAGGATGGTAAGGTTGTAAAGTGTCCTGAATGTGGTAGTACTAATATTAATATACATAATAATGGTGAGTCTTATTTCTGCACTGATTGTGAGTATTCATGGGATGTACGTGATGCTGATGACGATGGTATTGATGATGATATGGACGATTACATTGATTCTATGGTAGAAGAGTTAGATGAATCATATCAATTAATCGGCAATACTTATACATTACAGGATGGTAGTAGTGTGTATGTAATTTCTAATGAGGGTAGTTCTTTTGAGGTATTGGATATTGATAGTACAGATAGGTATACAATACAAGAGAGTGTATTATTAAGTAAGGTAAGGGTTAAATAGATATGTCAAATTGTAGTACAATTATAGAATCATTAGTGAGTACAAGGGTTAATGAGGGAACATTGTTACGTGATTACAAAGGCATCATTAGTCAGTTAAAGAGAGCATTATTATCTAAGAGTACAGATGTCATACCTTATGATGTTAATAGGTTATATCTTTCACTAGATTGTGGTTGGTATGGGACTGTTGAGTTATTACCTGTGTATAGCATTGATACATTACATGAAAGAGAAGATAATAAAGGTCACATTTTTATTTATGCTGATATGAAAGATGTTATCAAAACAGATACTATTTCACATTACTTGGTTAATGGTAAAAAGGTTTCTACTGTTGATGAGATTCTTGTTTATTTGTTGAAGCTAACAGTTAAGGCATTAGATGATAAGGCGACATGGTATGATGATGATTATAATTTAAATGAATTAAAAAGTTTCTTATCAAATACATTTGGATATACATTTACTACTATGGCTGATTTAAAGAAAGACTTGTTAGATAGTAGTAGTGTGTTATATAAGACTTATAAATCTGAATTAGAGAAGTATCTACCTGTTATTATTAATAAATATACTAAATGTTTAAAAGGGTTAACATTAAATAGCAATAAGTCAGTAGATATGACAAAAGATACAATTAGTATTTGTTGTATTGATACTAAGAAGAATATGATTTATATGAGTCGTGCGTCCTCTAATAATGAGCGTTATATTGTAAATCCTAAGAAGAAAGATTGGAATGGGTACACATTTGATTTTGCACTTGATGATGTTAATAATGCTATTGCAAAATACAAAACATTAGATTGCATAGGTGGTTTTTCATTTGATTTCTCTGGTCATGCTGAGGGAGACGTTATTCATAATGGTCATAGAGTGCTTAGGTATCAAGTATTATAATTGGTGATATTATATTTGTTAGAGTGGTAATAGTTTATGAGTACTTTATATCTTGATGATGATATGATGGATTATAAAGATATATTCCTACAGGCTATTCAAGATATAGAAGACTTGGGGTATAGATTTAAACCAATATTATTAATACATACTTATATGGGACGTAGCAAGAAGATATTAGGTGTTACGTATTGGTATCATGACGATACTTGCTTGATAGAGTTTTCTGTAAATAATCATAATGTTCATGTATATGATTATGGAACTCATACTATTAGAGATACTCAATTATCAATTAGTACGATTTATCATGAATTAGCACATGCAACTATGGAGTGTCATTTTAAAGGTCATGGTAAGGAATTTAGGGAATTAAGAAATAAGATATTAGAAACATATAAGATAGATATAGGTGGTGCTATATCTGATTATAATTAGGTGATAAGACATGGGATATTTTAATATTATTGAATCCTTATCAGATACAAGGAACAATAAAGAGGTAGTTAATGAGGCTACTAGTATTTTACGAGATTATAAATCTGTATTCTTACAATTAGAAAAAGCGTTATTATCTTGTAAAGATACTACATTACATGGTGATTGGACTTTTCTATTATATCTGTGTGTTGGTATTATGACACATGTGAGGGTTCTACCTGTGTTTGATGTAAATAAACTACATCAAAAGGAGGACACTAAAAAAGGAAGAGGATTTATTTATTTAGATATTAATGATGTATTTAAAGCAGATAATGTAGTATATTATTATATTGAAGATACAAATAATAAATATTCTGCTAAAGATGTAGCTGACTTCATGATTAATGGTTTGGCTGACACTTTGAAACGTGAAGAGTTATTTATTATGGATGATGAGAGGTATACTGAAAAGTTTAAAAATGACTTTAGAGATATATTAGGGGTTGAGGTAGAAACAATCGATGATGCTATTAAGGTAATTAAGAGTGGTTCTGCGTATAAGAAGTTATCTGATTTAATCGTTAAAGGGTTAGATATTGCATTAAAAGAATATGTATCTAATATAAAAGGGTTAGTACCTAACAGTAATAAATCAGTAGATATGACAAATGATACAATTAGTATTTGTTGTGTAGATACTAAAAAGAATATGATTTATATGAGTAGGTTCCCTGGCAACGATAGATTTATTATAAATCCTAAGAAGAAAGATTGGAATGGGTATACATTTACATTTGAGTTAGATAAAGTACAGGATGCTGTGACTAAGTTTAAATCATTAGAATGTTTTACTGCTGTTGATATTATTCCAAAATCTCGTAAGGAGAGTAAGATTAAAGATAATGATAGTGGTCGTGAAGTATTATCCTATATTATTTATGGTGGTTAGTTATGGGATATTCAAATATCATAGACTCCTTAGTGGATAATCGTTCAGTTATTAGTGAGAGTGGTTTACTAAGGGATAATAAACAGATATTACGTAAGATAGAAAAACAATTACATTTCTTTAAAGAGGCATTTCTTGTTGGTGGTGTAAGTAATAATTTATTCTTTATAGATTGGTTTATTAATAATCGCAGAAAGTATAGTGGTTATTTTGGGTTACGATTACGTATATCAGATACTATGTATAAGTGGATAGAAGATGAAAACAGCTTATATTATTGTATAGATTTAAATGCATTACTATCATATAATAACATTAAGTACTTTATTTTAGGTGGTAAGTTAGAGGATTCTTTATATACTGCATTAGAAGATGACATTGAGTCTTTCTGTGATATATTATTTGATAATGGTAGTGGTCTGTCATTAGAAGAGTTAGTATCATTTATTAATGGTGTTGGCATTCCTTGTACATATAATAGCTGGAATGCCGCACGGAATGATATAATGACTAAGAATAAGTTAATTGGTGTACTCACACAGATGGTTAATACTCAGTTACCGGAGTATATTAATGCTTGTCTTAGTGTAGATAATGCGTATGTTAGATTACTTAATGGTAGTAAAGATAACTTATTTTATAAGAGTGGGCATGTGGCTGTCGCTAGGGTAGATATTAAAGAAGATAGGGTTGTATTCCCTCATTATGGTAATTTAGAGATATGCTCAATACATGGAAGTGCTAAAAAAGAGCGTGTTGTTTATCATACAATTAGCGATGTAGTGGATAAAGGATATACTAGCAATAGTGGTTCTGATTTAGTGTTACCTATACTGTCTAAAGACAAGTTTAGAATAAATTTATCTGATGATAAGAAGTCATGGGTAGAGACTAGATATCCTAGATAAGAGTGATTGAGGTGAGTTATGAGTAAAGTATTACGTGATAATAAAGTATTATTACAGAAGATAAAGAAGCATACTTTATTATCTGATAGATGTGCAATGATGTCATCAGGTGTTGGTTTTGCATTTTCACTTAAAGTCAATGATTATGTAGTAACAACAAATCGTATGACATTGTATTTCAATATACCTAAAGATGCATATACATGGTTAGAATATAAAGATAGTGCTTTTTTTGTGTATAGATACGTCTAAACTATTTACATTTAATCATATTATGTGTATTAGAGATGATTGCAATGTACAGTATAAAGATTTCAAACAATATACTAGTAAAGTTGTTAATGATTTTGTACAGGAAGTATTTTATCTTGGTGGTGTTCAAGACGAAGAGTATATGGTAAGGTTATTACAACATTGTGGTATTGGTGGTGTCAGTATGTCTAATCTCTATGATTACATCAATGATATTAGTACATATAATCTTGTATTGGAAGTGGTATTAGATGAGATACGTACATTCTTAACTGATGTTATTTATGAGAATCTAAATACTGATAACTTGTATAAATCAACTAGTGATGATACAAAAGGGGTATTCTTCATTAATAAGAGATATTTGGGTGTGGTAGCGGTATACCTAAATAAAATGATTAATGAGGTAGTATTACCTAATAGTTGTCAGTTAGAGAAGTGTGATATCTTTACAGGTAGAAATTGTCATAGTGATACTATTAGTAACTATATTAAAAGTGGATGGAAACTTCCTAAGACGATTGATATTGATAAACAGTTTAAGTTTAGAGAGCGTAGTGGTTATTTTATCACTATGAATAATTGGTGATGATATGAGTAAATTAATGCGAGATAATAAAAATATACTCAATTTTCTAGTTAAAAAAGCATATCCGTATCATGATGTTATTACGACTACATTCTCGGTTCATTACTATGTTAGAGATGGGTTAGCTTGTTGTAGGGAAGCGTTTCGATTGCATCTAAAGACTACTAGGGATATGTATACATGGGTAGAAGTTAAACATAACTTATTTTATTGTATCGATATTAATAAGTTGATGCGTTATAACAATTTACGTTGGGTTGGTCTTTTGGGTACGACTAGGTTTGATTCAGTTGGTATTAGTGGTGAGTTGCTTAGAAATATTATGAATAGTATTACAAGTTCATTTAATAACACTAACTTAGAGGCTATCAATCGGATGTTACATTTCTATGGTATTACTGATACATCGTATACTTCGTTCTATGATTTCTGTAATGATACACAGGTATATGAGGCTTTTATGACTAAATTAGAGGAAGAGGTTACTCTTAGGACTGAGCAAGTAGTTCAAAATTTCTTTGATGAGGTTAGATTGGCTATTCCTATCAAGGGTAGGTTAATTAATAACACTCATTTACCATTGATGAGGTATGATACTAAATCTCAAAAGGTGATTACACCTAATAATGGCTATATTTATAATATTGATTTAATGTCTAGGGCTGGGTCTGGTAAAGATGGTAGGGTTATCCTTTCTATTGATGATGTTTTAAGAGGTAGATTTGGTTTAACATATTTTAACTTGCCATCTATAGTGACTGATAATGATTATGATATACCATTAGGTGGTGCTTTTTAGTATATGAAGAGTTTACTGAGGGATAACAAAAGCATACTAAATTACCTAATAAATAAAGTATATCCTTATCGGAGAGATGTTATTGTTTCTGTTAGGGTTAAGTACTGCTTATGCGATACACTTATTTCTACTAATGATTATCATATTGGTATTAGTGCTACTGAGGGTATGTACTCATGGGTAGAAAGTGGTAAGAACTTATTATATTGTTTAGATACTAGTAAATTAGAATATTACAATGTAATATCTTATGGTCTATCACATACAGAAGAATATAATTCAGATGTGTTTAGTGATGATTTATTTGATGATGCTTATAATGGTATAATAAAATCACTTAGTAGGAAATATGTTGGTGGTCAGAGTAGTGATAGTTCTTTGGATATATTACACAGATTATTAGATAGTTATAACATTAATATGAGGTATGGTTCTGTTCAAGAGTTCATAGGGGATAGTACTACTAGTCAAATACTTAAACATTGTATGAGGGAATACATTATGGGGGATATCGTATCTTCTATTTTACGTACATTACAGAGTGTAGAGTTCATATCGTCTATTGATGAAATGAAGATAGATACATGTAAGTTACCATTATTGCGATATGATACTATGTCACAGTATGTGTATATTCCTTACTATTCATACATATACATTGTTAAGCTTATGTCATATAAGGGTAGTGGTAAGGATTATAGACATATTGTATCGGTATCAGATATAGTAAATAATAATATTCCAACTAATATTAAGCATTTAGATAAGAATATGAGATTAATTTTAAGTAGTAAATGTGTTTGTAATATAGATATTGAAGGTAAATACTGAAGGTGGTGATTAGTTGGCTAAGAATGTATTACGAGATAATAAAGCAATAGTAAAACGTATTACAAAGGGATATAGAGATTCTGCTGATAATCTAGACTCTTATGTATTTGTAAGGTTCTTGGATAGTGGTTGTATAATTAACTTTGAGTATAAGGACTATAAATATTCTTATGTTATTAATGGTATTTCTCTTGATACAGAGTCAGATGATATTAAAGTAGTAGAGCATAAGGGAAAAGGGATTATTTGTTTAGATACGAATAATATATTTAAACTTAGTAGATTAAGAGATGATGGAATTCTTATGTATCCTAATGATATTTCTGTGAGTGGTTTGTTGCATAATATGGCTAATCTTGTGTACAAAGATTTACTTAACAGATTTTCTAAGTTTGGGTTACTTGAAGATTTAATGTCATTTTATACTGCTAAGTATGGTGAGTTTTGTGATGATTTAGATACATTTAGTAAGTTATTTGTTAAGCATAATAAAGAAGCTTTTACATCGATGTTGGGTGATTTATGTTCAGACCTATCTATCGATAAAAACTATTATAGGTTAGCTAGGACTGTGTATGCTGAAAATGGGTTATTAGGTTTGTGTTGTATGGATTTTGAGACTGATACACTCACTCATGCTATTGATTTCAGAAATAATATAGAGGATTTAGATATACTCACGAAGTCAATTACTAATAATAAGATAATGTTTAAGTCTATTAGGGATTGTGTTACTAATCGTAAAGTTTTAAATCAATGTATTGGTTTCGTTTTGTCATATAAGGGAAACGGAAAGACATACTCTTACGATAAGAGTTCTATGATTGAATTGGTGTGTTAGTATGGGAAACGTATTACGAGATAATAAAATTATACTAAGTAAGGCTGTTAATGTGTTTAGTAATGATATGGAGCATCGTATGTCATGTGTTGAGGTTTCATTTAATGGTACGATTACATTCATATATAAACAGTTCAATTATAGTTTTAGGTTACAGGGTGTAAGACTTAAAATCAATCCTGAAGATGTAAAACTAATAAATTATAGAGATAAGGCAGTTATATGTATTGATACAAATAACATATTCCATTATAGTAGGCTTAAAGTAGAGGGTTTGTATTATAATGGCATACCTGATTTCATGTCTATACAGAGTGTGCTAAAGAATATTGGTAAGGTTGTATGGAATACCATGTACAAGACACATACGGATTTATTTAAAGAGTATTGTAGTAAATTATCTGATGTATGTGGTGGTTCATGTGGTGACTTAGACTCATTCTTGAAGTTATTTATTAAATATAACTATCCTAATATGGTATCTGTATTACAGGATTATATCAATACATTGAGTATTGATAACTATATGGGTAGAGTATCTAAAACAATGTATGTTCAAGATGGGTTGATTGGTGTATGTTGTTTTAACTTTAAGGATAATCTAGTGACATTTCCTTATTATAGTAAGATTTCAATGTCTGATTTACAGGTATTTACCACATCAACAAATCAACGTGGTGTCAAATTACTAAATATTTCAAGTATATTGACTAATACAAATAAAATAGATTGTGAGTTTCTTAAATTAGATCTGAGGATTAGTAATAATTCTCAATTCATGTCTGATGATGGTATGATTAAGTTAGGTGTTGATTAATGAGTGCATTACGAGATAATAGAATATTAATACATAATGTGTATAAGTACATCAGAAATAGGGGTATGGCTCACATTCGTATAGGTGGTAAATCTAATTCAGTACCTATGGTGATACGTTCTAAGCATAATCGTACTGGTACAATATTTGATGTAAAAGGGTTATCTGTTGCATTAAATCTTAGTCATTGTGTTATTAAAGAGAGTGGAGATATTGTATCGATAGGTATTGATAGTCAAGATAGAGATGCGTGTTATTTAGACTTGTGGGGATATGGTTATACACTTAAAAACTTTATGTTTAATCGGTTATTTACAGTTGATGTAGCTTCTAATCAACAACTGTATAATGAGTTTACTTATAAGTTTACATCTGATTATTCTTTTAATGTTGATAATGGGATTACATCTCTTAGTAAGTTACAGGATTATATAGGGGCATCAATCGATACTTCTACATGGAAAAAGGTTTCTCATAATCGAAGAATAAGTCTTGTAGATGTAGGGAAGATAGTAGACTCTATTAAGAGTAGTAGGTATTGTTATAATTTATCTGCTACTACTGAATTTCTCGTTGAGAGATTAGAGGACTTTTTCTTTGATAATTTAATCTCCTTTAAAGATAATAATGGTTTTAATAGGAAAGCTAATTTTATAGATTTTATACCGATTGTGTCATTCGATTTCTCTAAGAGTGGTAAAGTTAAATTTTATAGTTCTAGTGGTTATATTATCGATAAGACTATTTCAGATATTGAAATTAAAGATTTATACAGTGCCATTGTAACTGAGAAGATGTTTGATAGTGTTAAGATATCTAAAAATGAGTTTAACTATGAGCAGTTTACACTCATAATTGGTAAGTAGTATTGTTGTACTGTATGTATGATGTATAATATATAATAATATAATGTTAATAGGTAGCACATTCTATATAGGTAGAGTGTGCTATTTTGTTATAGTTGTGGAGGATATAAGATTTGGCTACGATTCAAGAGCGTGTGGAAAGTATTATTGAATCATTACATATTAGAGAGGGTATGATTCAAACCGCTAAAGCACAGAAGAGTATTTTAGACTTTAAACCTAAGTTTGAAGTATTTTATTATAGTGATAGGAAAACAGATGATGCACCATCTAAAGTATTGAATGGGGTAAATAAGAACATTAAAGTCGGTTATGCGACATATTATGGTATTTTTGAAAACTATGTTGTTTTTGCATATAAAGATAGTAATAACTTAATGTATCAAGAGGGGTATGTGTATAAATTCAAAACTGAAGATGATGCTAAGGCTTTCTATGATGGTGGTATTGATAGGGGTAGCATGGAAATTATTAAAGGTACTACTGTTGTTGCACCATGTTTATATTCATTAAAAGATAAAAAGTTCATGTCTGTACGTGAAGCGGTTGAGGATTTAGCGAATGGGTATGTGCGAGATGCATTATCTTCATTAGATAAATATATTGGTATGAATTCCATTCCTTTTGATGTTGTTGACGTAACATATGAATATAGTGTCATGGGTGTTGATGGGCTTAAATTATATGAACGTGGTTATAACTGCAGTCTAAGTGTTAGGATTAAACTTAAAGATTCTAAATATCCTGATAAAGATACATTTAAAGTACTATCTAATTCTGTTGATAGGTATGTTAATATGGGTGCGATTACAGGTTTATCTAATGGTAGTACGCATAGTGATTATATAACTATGCATAGTTATTTGTGTAATTAGGTGTGATATGAATAAGAGAAATAGTATATTAGAGTCATTATCAGAGGGGATGTTAACTACAGCTGTTGCTAAAGGTAAAGGTGTTGTAACTAACTTCTTTAGTGATTTGTTAAAGTGTAAAGTCCCTAAAGATGTCTATGTAGAGAGTAATATCATTAGAGTATATAATACAGATAGTAGGGCAATGAAAGTATATAAGTCTAAGATTCAGAAGTCTAAGACTGTAAAGAATTTAACATTTAATGAGTTACCTAATGGGTATGTAATTGTTGTGTTTAATGACTTGACTGTTAAGCGAGCAATGGTTATTCATACAGATATGGATGATTTAGAAGATTTTATTGATGTTGCATTAACCTATGATACAGATTATGTTTTCTTTATGGCTGATATTGGTAGTGTATATACTGTGATGGCTGATGTAATATGGGATGATAATAGTAGTAAATTATGTCTAACTGAGGAAGATGCTATCAAAGTATATTTACGTAAGTATTTTGATAACAATAACACAACTAAGTATACTAGGTGGTTTATATCTTCTAACTTAGATTCTATGCTTTCAGATATAGGTGGAAGATTGGTTATGCATCCTAGTGGTAAGAGTTGGCTATTTTCTATGAGTGCTGATGTTATTGATACGAATAGGTTTTCTGCTTATGTTGACTTATTTCCTGCTTTGTCTAATGACTTTCAGAGTACATGTAGAATGAGTGGTACTACAGCTTTATTTCAGTTGAGGATTAAGGATTGATATGAGTATACGTAATAATATCTTAGATAACTTATCTGAAGGAATGTTAACAACTATCAAGACAAATAAAGGTGGAATATTCGCTGAGATTAGTAAGGGAAAGATTGATACTAAATTTAATAAAGCTACAACAGGTAATATGATATATGATACTGTTGCTGAAATAGTATTAAGACGTAGAGAGATATCATCTAGAGTAGTAGATAATAAAACATTCTGTGATTATGGCGATGGGTATATTCTAGTTGTATTTCACAAGTTAACTATAGCTAGAGGAGTATTGTTAAAGACAGATTTTAAATCGATGCATTTAGAAAATACAATATCCAAAGTATCATTATTACCTAAAGATTATCAGAGTTTTATTGATAAAGTCAATAGAGTGTTTAGGGTTTCTGCTAATGTAATGTATGACATTTCTAGTCATAGAGCATGTCTTAATATTGGTCATTGTATAAAGACATTCTTTAGTGCATGGTTTAAGATAAATACTACAGCAGATTTTAGAAAGTATTTAGTGAATGATACTAGATTGATGTCTTGTATTAAGGTCGATAGTGTATCGATTGGTGACTCTAAGGGAATGGATTGGGTATTATCTTTTGGTTTTGACGTTGTAGATAGAGAACAGTTTAAAGTGGCTAAATCTTATCTTATCGATAAAGTAGATTATATGTCGTGTTATGAAGACTTTTCTGATAAAGTTGCAGTTGATTTTTATATTTTTTAGAGGGTTATATATGGGTTATTTTAACATTATAGATTCACTTAGTGATAAGAGGGTAAATGAAGGCATGTTATCTAAAGGTGGAGATACTGGGGTAACGGCTTTATTAAATGATATTATTAAAGGAAATTTCAGTGGTTTAAAGCTTGATGATGATAGTTTCAGGGGTAGGAATAAGAAGATTTATAAGGCTAAGGAGTTAGATAGATTTTCACGAGGGTTTAATGTACAGTATATTGATTATGGTAATGGGGTTTTAGGTGCATTATTTAATAGGTTAAGTATTGCAAGAATAATTTTTTATAAGATAGGCGATACTCCTTTTAAAGATGCCGCTGATAAGCTTTTCAATACATTTGGAGATGATTACATAAAATACCTAAGTCCTAGTGGTCGTCCTGGCTCAAAGGTTTACAGTCCTTTAGCTGATGTGATATATGATATTAATACAAAACGTCCATGTGCTGATGATACGAGTTGTTTTGAGGTATTCGCAAGTGAATGTTTGACTAGCAATGTTATTTCTAAGGTTAAAAAACTTTTTATTGATAGTAATTTTTCAGATATGGTTACTTATAACAATAGTCCTATTTGGCTTAGGAATTATGATAAAATGGAAAATCAAGGGAGCGTTCATGTTATGACAATTCCTTTTGATATTGTTAACAGAGATGCTATTAACTCTTTTTATAAGAGTATTGATGGTTCACTTGGTTCTACTATTGGACAGTTCATTAGCAATAGTGGTAAGTACTACCTATCATTCTATCTAACAAACAAAAATGCTAAGCTAGATGGGCCGTATGGGGACTTGTGGTAGAAGAGGAATTATATGTCAGTAAATAGAAATATACTAGATTCATTGAGAGACGTACATGAGGGTATGTTATCTTCGATTAGTAATAATAAAACAATTAGTAAAGAGGGTGAGGTATGGCTTGATGCTATACTAAAAAGGGATATCAGCAAGGTTTCTAAGGATAATATTGATGCATTTAGGATGTTCAATAAATCTAAGTTGACAAATAGTAGTGTGGTTCGTAAATCCGTTAAAGAGACGTTAGTACAGAAAGTAAGCTCTGGTATTGTACAAGAGGTGTATTGCAAAACATATGATGTAGGGAATACACATTATATAGCATATCTATTTTCATCTAAGGGCAATACAGAGTATTTACGTGCTATTGTACAGGAATCAGATGAAGATACAATAGCCAAATTGGTTGATGAGTTTAAGAGTGGTAAAAACATTCCTAATAAAGCTATTAATGTTGATAGTCTTAGGGGTTGTACTTGTGTGGCTAATACATACTATAATTCTGTAACATTCGAGTTCTTTGATAATGTTGATGATTTCATATCTGAGATGTTTAACACATTTATTAGTGTTGTTTTTATTGCTTTTGATTCATTGGATATTGATGTTCTTAAAAAGGTAATAACACTTAGCGAACCATTCATTTATTTAGATGATATGGATTATTCTATGGAGTTAAACTTTGTATCTACAGATAAAACAGTATTACCTAAGGTGTATGAGTTACTATCTGATATTTGTAGTAGTAAATACTTAGTTAAGAATTCACATTATATTGGTTTACGTTGGGAGTTCTAAATGGGTTATTTTTAACATTATAGATTCTTTAAAGAATAGTCGAATAGAAGAGGGTATGATGACTTCTATATCGGCTAATAAGAGTTTTGTTGATAAAAGTGTTCTATCTGCATTAGTTGTTGGTGATTATAGCTTATTACCTAAGAAGGACGTGAAGATTATAGGTGACAGTGATTTTTTTAATAAATCACCTATAAAATATGTAACAAAACTTGTTCAGTTGGTATCTATTGATATGCTTGATATTGCGAACCATAAAGTGCGTTTTCTTTCTTATGGTGTTGGAAATGTTAAGTATATTGTTATTATGTATTTAAATGTCACGGCTAAATCTTCTTTTGGTAGGTGTACTATTTATGAGTGTAAAGATTTGAGTCGTTATGGTGATTTAGTATCTGATGCTAATAGTGGTGGTAGGCTTTTTAGATATTTAGATAAGGATATTGATGGCTGTACTATTGTAGCTAAGACATTTTTCTCCTATATCGGTGGAAGTTATTGTTATTATATGGGGTTTGATGATTTCTTAGAGGATTTCATATTAGATTGCTCAAATAATATAAAGTCTGTGTGTCATACTTTTGATAAAGATATGTCTGTTTTTAATATTGTTAAGAGTACTTTAGAGTATACGTCAGGTGCTTATGAGTTTTCTTTTAAATTGTTTGTAGATAAGAAAGACAAGGATGGGTATAAACAATTATTGGACTATTTAGCAGATAATATTAATAGTGATGGCTTTAGAGCATATAAAGTAGATAAGAGTACTATGGAGATTTCATTTTTCTTGTAGTAGGGGATGTAGATGGGATATTTTAATATTATAG
>ENA-OWND01000006-OWND01000006.1-metagenome-genome-assembly--contig:-NODE-6-length-177218-cov-22.974114_pt1 | contig 177218 bp, 174 predicted proteins | sample MGYA00245342_ERZ651119 | MGnify/ENA primary metagenome ERZ651119 (study PRJEB26857, sample SAMEA4031756) | metagenome | biome: human; feature: oral; material: saliva | place: Philippines | collected 2014... | reverse complement strand
AAAAATAAATATATATTATTTTTATGTATAGAAAGGGATTCTATACATTATTTTTCTATGATTCTAAAAAATTATAGGATCAGTTTTCAAAAGGAGATAATAACAATGAAAACGAACAAAACTCTTTTAACTACTTTAATTGCAACTTCTTTAATGGCTCCTATTGCTACAGCAACAACCGTGAATGACAACGACATTAATGTCGGTCAAGGGAACACCAACAATGCTTCTTATACAATGAGTGTAGGGCTCAATAACAGCGTCAATTCCCGCAATACAATTGCTGTTGGCGAAGGCAACTACGTTAACTCTGAAGGGTCCAGAGTTGGTGGTTATTACAATAGCGTTGTAGGCAACTACTCCAATGTAACAGGTTATCAAAACCATGTAAATGGTACATCTGTAAATGTGTCTGGTTACAATAATACTGTAAACCAAGCACAAAACGGTCTTGTATTTGGTAACTCCAATACCGCGAATGGCGAGAACGCATTCGTTGGGGGGGAAAATGCCACTGCTGATGGTCGCAATGCTTTCGCGTATGGTGCTAGTGCATATGCTCAAGCATACACATTTGCAATGGGTACAAACGCAACAGCAAAAGCTGCTGACGCTATCGCATTGGGCAATGATTCTAAAGCATTAGGTGCAACAAGTATCGCAGTTGGTTTAGATAACACTGTTAAATCAGACGATACAATTGCTATCGGTGCACACAATGGAGAAATCAACTCCATTCAATCTGTTGTAACAGGGTATAACAACCAAGTGGTTGGTACTGACCCAGAACAACTTATTTACGGTTCCAACAGTAAAACCTCTGGCCAAGGTGCCATTGTTGTAGGTACTCATAGCGAAGCAACCGCTATCGATGCCACAGTTGTTGGCAACAACGCAATCGCTAATGTGCCTAATTCTGTAGCTATTGGTACTAATAGTACAACTGAATTAGGTGTAGATGTGGCAAACATTCAAGATGGTAACAGTGATATTCGTTTCAAAAATATTGAATTTGCTGGGTCCCATACCGATTCCGTAGTATCCTTTGGTGCTAATGGTACTGCTGGTTATGGTGGTGTAAGCGATTACAAACGTCAGCTACAAAATGTAGCAGCTGGTCGTGTGAATGCGACATCCACTGATGCAGTCAACGGTTCACAATTGTACGATACTGCCTTAGAGGCACAAAAGTATAATACGATGGCAGATGGCACTAACACTACAGTTACTGCAACTGACAATAACTTTGGACGTAAAGAGTTCAAAGTAAATGTCAATGCTGATTTGAATAACATGAATTCCGTTAATTTTGGTGCAGTGACAGATTCCATCCATAACCGTGTAGATAAGAATGGTATGTCCACATTTGATGGTGACATCGATGCACATTTCGGTGCAAATGGTGTTCACCTAGAAAACCGTGATAACCTAGACACAGCTCAATATACTATGGACGGTATGCGAGCCGATTCCAATGGTAAATCTGTAGTATTTGGTACTGATGGTATTAATGCAGGTAACCAAGTTATCAACGGTGTTGATACTGGTGTAGCTGATACTGATGCTGTTAACGTAAAACAATTAAAAGACTATGTGGCAGCAAATGATAAAGATACCCATGCCACTGTAACAGCAGGCAATCGCGTATCTGTAACTACTGGTACTAACACAGATGGTACACCAAATTACACAGTAGCTATTGACCAAGCTACTGACAATCAAATTAACAACAATAGCTCCGCTATTAACAATTTGAACCAAACTATTAATAACGTAACTGATCGTTATGATAGCTTAACACGTACGGTTTCTAATAACCAAAAAGAAGCTCGTCGTGGCGTAGCTGGTGCTGCCGCTGTAGCTGCATTACACCCACTTGATTTTGACCCAGACCATAAACTTGATATTATGGCTGGCGTAGGTCATTTCAAAGGTCAAACTGCAACAGCATTGGGGTTAGCGTACCGTCCTAACGAAGATGTTATGTTTACATTAGGTGGTGCTATTAATGGTAGCGATTCCGTATTGAATGCGGGTATCAGCTACAAGGTAGGTGCCAAATCCAATGTATCCCGTAGCCGTGTAGCTGTCGCTAAAGACCTACAAGACTTGAAAGAAACTGTAGCAAAATTACAAGCTGACAATGAAAAATTGAAAGCTATTGTAAATGCGGTAACTGGTGCTAACATGACTGTGGATCAAGACAAATTGTTCCCAGATGTTCCAAGCAATCATTGGGCATATGAAGCAGTTGAAGGTCTTCGTCAACGTGGTCTTGTGATTGGTTACGAAGATGGTAACTTTAAGGGCGACCGTTTGTTGACTCGTTATGAATTTGCACAAATTGTATATCGTGCATTACAACGTGCTCAAGAAAATGGTCAAGATGTTGATGCTCGTTTAGTTGAAGAATTCAGCCATGAAATGGCTCGTTTCAAAGTAGACCAAATGGGTAAAGGTATTGAACGTGTACATGTACAAACTAGTACAAAAGATGTACAACGTGATACATATGGTACAATCTTGAAATAAGATATAAAAAAAGAGAACCTTCGGGTTCTCTTTTTTTATTCAATAATAGTTATATTTATATATTATTTAGGTATGAAAGATAGTTTCATATTCATTATTTTAATTAAAGGAGACGAATGATATGAAAACAAGAACTACAATGTTAACAGCTTTGGTAATCAGTGCATTAAGTGGTGTTGCTTTGGCAGCTCCTGATGTTGCCGTAGGTACAGGTAATGGTGTCAATTATGGTACAAATTCCTATGCTCCTGAAGCAACAAATGTAGCGGTAGGTAATTCTGCTACAATCGATTATGCTAATGGTGCGGCTAATCGAGCTGGTGGCGATATCGCTATTGGTCATAAGGCACACACTGGTAACTATGTAAACCAAGGCGGTGGTATCGCTATTGGTCAAAATGCATTCTCTGAAAACATGGCAGGTAATCAAGAAATGCAATTTAACTTTAATCAAACCACGTTCCAAGGTAGTGGGTTTATGGGATTACGCTCCCCATTTATCCCAGCAGACCCATCTAAAGTATCTACTGGTATTGCAATCGGTCAAAACGCCTATGCTCGTTCTGGTTCCATTATGATTGGTACTCATAATTACAAAGGAACTATGGGTGACAATGCTGACTTAGATACTACAGAAACAGCTATGCGTAATGCTAACGTAAATGTGAATGCTACCACAATCGGTAACAATTCCCATACCAATGCCGCATTTGGTACTAATGTAGGTGCCTATAATATTATCACTGGTTCTTATACAGGTGGTAATACATTGGCTCATACCGATGCTGCTAAAAACTTCGGTTCCACGATTGTGGGTACATTAAATACCGTTGAATCTAAATCAGCTACATTAGACCATGCAGGTATCGCTAATACGATTACTGGTATTGCTAATAGAACTGCTAATACTAACGGCACAATTATTATGGGTGCAGGTAATGAAGTCACTAATAGTGTAACTTACTTATCTGGTGCTCCAACAAGTGGTGCTAGTACACCTAATAAATTAGCAGAAAAATTACGTACGGTATTACAACGTAATCATAGTGGTGGTTCTACTGCTGTTATTGGTGGTGGTAACAAAGCGGATTACACTCAAGCTACTAGTATTATCGGGATTGATAATGTGGTAACTGGTACAAATAGCAATAAAGCTAGCAACAACTTTATTGTAGGTAACAATCATACTGTTACTAATGCAAGTGATGTGATTGCTATTGGTTCTACAACTAGTGGTGTACTTACAACAGCAAGCAATTCTGTATCTATCGGTAAAGATGCCAATGTCATTGTTAATGGTGGTGTAGCATTAGGTGGTCAATCTGTTGCTAATACAGCAGCAGGTAACACAGGCTATGATGTTTCCACAAATACTACATCTACAGAAACAGATAGCACTTGGCGTTCCACAGCATCTGCCGTATCCGTTGGTAATGTAGATGATAACATCACACGTCAAATCACTGGTGTATCTGCAGGTTCTAAAGATACCGATGCTGTCAATGTAGCACAGTTGAAAAAAGTTGCGTCTGTAGCTGGTAAAGAAACAACAATCGTTACTGGCACTAATGTGAATGTAAATGCCGGTACAAATGCATCAGGTGGTACTGAATACACTATCGATATTAATCGTGATTTGATTGATATGGGTACGATTGAAACAAAAGATGGGAATAATCATACCTATACAAAAGGTGATGGTGTACAAGTTACTGACGAAAGCGGTAATGAATCCAATCTTACAAAAGAAGGTTTGACTGCTACAGATGGAACTAATACAGTGACTTTCACTACAACTAAAGTGGATGTAGCAGATAATCGTATTCAAAACGTAGCTGATGCTGTCGATAACGGCGATGCTGTTAACTTTAAACAATTAAAGCAATATGCAACCAATGCGGCATCTTCTGCGGCAAGTACTGTAAGTGGAACTGGTGCAGTAGAAGTTACAACTTCTACTAATACAAATGGTTCTACTAATTACAATGTATCACTCAATACAGATCGTGTACGTGATATTGCTAAAACTAGTAACCGCTATGCTGGTGATGATGTCATTAAAGTAGAAAAATGGAGCAATCCAACTGGGTCTGCTGACTTAACTACTTTCAAATTCAATGCTGATAAAGCTGCTGAAAAAATCAATATTGGCTATACCGCTAATGGTGGTACTGTATTGAAAACTACAGCAGCAAAAGGTTTCAATTTTGTTGATGGTGATCATATCAATGCATCCGTAGCAGCTGATGGTAAAGTAAAATTTGATTTGGATCGTGCAGTAACAGATCAAATTGATAGCAATACGACCAAGATCAATAATCTTGAAAACGCTATCCATAATGCAAATGGCAATTTTACTGACTTAATTCAAGCTAATCAAAAAGAAGCTCGTCGTGGTATTGCCTCTGCATCTGCATTAGCAGCATTACATCCATTGGATTATGACCCAGACCATAAAACTGATATCATGGTCGGTGCTGGTCATTTCCGTGGGACTACTGCTATTGCATTAGGTGCTGCTTATAGACCAAGTGAAAATATCATGTTCACTGTCGGTACAAGTATCAATGGTAAAGACACAGCGATTAATGCTGGCGTAAGCTATAAAGTTGGTACTAAAGTGAATGGTGAATCTCGCTACAGTAAAGTAGCTATGCAACAACGTATTGATGAACTCAATAACACAGTTGCTGAACAAAATCAAAAGATTGACCAATTGAATGCGTTGGTAGAAAAACTTCTTAATGAAGTTCATTCTAAATAATGTAAGTAAAAGAGGAACCAAATGGTTCCTCTTTTTTATTCTCTTAGGATGTACTATTATGGATTGGTATAATGAGGATATTGAGGTTATTGAAAAGGCTGTTAGAAGTACAAGTCCTAGATACGATGACGATTTTGAATATTTATATAAGATTCTCAAAAAGAGATATAAAAAAGTAAATGAAAAATTAACTCAAATGGAGTCTAAGATGGATAGAATTGAGGAGTTGCTAGTATCAATGCAATCTAATATAAGTACTCCAAATGAAACCGATTCTATTGAAACAATAGAAGCTACTCCATCACAACCAGTTACATGCACAATCAGGTTAGGTGATGATTCATAATTCAATTTTTATTTATGGTATAAATAAAACATAAAAAGAGGAACCATTTAGTTCCTCTTTTTTTATCGTTGACATATAGCCATAATATCGATTTGTGAGATTTGTTTATTCTCTTTATATAATTGATATAGACAATTACAAATATCTTTTGAAGGGATATATACTTTGGTTTGTTTTACATGACAATTGAAAACTTGTTCATAGTTTTCAACTAACCAAGTTAACTGTTCATCAACACCATCATTAAGATGTTTAGTAGTGATGGTATGATAGAGTGTTGGGTTGATATAGTTGAATAGAATATAGGAACCCTTCTCTTTACTATATGGGATATAGTGAGTTTGTGATTTAGTTACTGATATAACCATTGTGAATGCAATGATTCCTGATTCAATACCTTTATCTAATAAGGTACACATACTAGCAATAGCAGTGTCAATACAGTTTGCTGTATGTGTTTTGTCAATATCTTTTACATAGAATACCGATTGTTTATTGGTTGAACTTCTTCCGATGTCTGTAATTTGATTAGAAATATAATACTCTATGATTTGATTCATCGATGTACATTGCGTTAATTTCATACTACCTCCTAGTCTATGCTATTAATACATAGTACTAGTAAAACCAAAAATAACCGTAAATTATTGGAATATAAGTATATATTATAATCATGAATAGAGATAGAAATAAAAGGATAAACTTCTCTATTTAGAATATTAATAATTATTATTTATATAAGGAGATTTAAAATGAGAAAAGAAAACATTGAAAAAATTGTTAAGTTTGTTTCCAAATTGGATGCTCAATATGGAGCAACGCTTTATAAGAAAGACGACAGTAATGTTATTACACTTTCAATCGAATATTATACCGACCGGTTCGAAAGCCGCCCATGTAGCGGCGACATTAGAAATGGGGTTACCCAAGTTAAAAGTATTATTAACCTCGTTGAAACAAAGAACGGATTAAAAATTCTATCAGCAATAGTTAAAGGTAGTCTACCACATCCAGAGAATAACTGGAACGGTTGGACTACTTTTAGTAAACAACTTAAAAACCCAACATGGTCTTCCATCAAAAGAGAGCATAATTCAATTTTGGGTGGTGAGGTGTATAATGAACTCTACTGCTCAGTTGGGTTTATTGATCGAGTAGTTGCTGAAACATCAAAGGATTGGTACTACTGTACCATCGGTAACAGATATGACGCGTATGGTATTGACGCCAATATCGTTAGAATTAAAGAAGCGGTTTAACCGCTTCTTTTTTTTTGACAATATCATAAGCTATAACCTTTATTTTTTTTTTAGAAAGGAAGCTAATACAATGGCTATACAAAAAAAATACAACTCTACGTGAGTGATGCAACAGGAGCTACTAAAACATCTAAATACTATAGAATTCCATTACCTGGTGAATCTAAACCGGCTAATCGAACAGATAATATTTATAAAGATCTAGTTCGTTTCTATGCTAAATTATCTGGTGATAAATTCTATATTGGTTTAGTAATAAAAGGTGCTGCTGATGCAATCATGTTCGGTGAAGATCATGTTGATACTATCACCGCTAATTTAACACCATCTATTCCTGATAAACTCATGAATGACGGGGAAGGTCTAGTTAAGTTTGACACAAGTTACGAATATGGATTAGGGTATGATAAAAGTAATTTCCTTGGCGGTATGGTAGACGGAGATTTCTCAGAAGGAAGTGAAAAGTATCGTTATTGGTATAAAAATAAGAAAAAGAATAATCTATTCTCCGAATGTATCGAATCTGATTCTGAAAACGATTTAAGTGAATTTGTACCATCTAACTGGATTGAATTTGATACGATCGATGCGGTATTACATGATATTCAAACGTGGGGTGAAGCAATACCTGAAAACCGTGGACCATTGTATAGTTTATATACAATTGACGAAGCAAATTTATATGGTGGCTATAGTTTTGAAGGTGTCTATCCTCAAATTGATTTTGAAGCAGGTACTGTAACTGATGAGTATCATCGTATACCAGACGCATACCACGTTAAACAATATGCTGGTACGGGTACTATCACTATCACTAGCGATACTGTTAGTTCTAATAGCAAAGTATATGTATTATATTATCATATGAGTTCTGGTCATGATTGGGCTGAACATATAGAAGAGGTTACATTTGTGGGTAATACCGCAACTATTAATTACAATGGTGGCACTCCTAGTACATATGGTAAAAATGATGAAGCTATTATCATGCTATCTCATGATTTAATCGGTCATGTAAATGTGACTGTTACTAAAAACTAATTAAAATACAAAAAATAGAGAATACCTTTCGGTATTCTCTATTTTTTGTATAATCTATATTACCAAGATACTTTAATATCAGTTGGTTCATATTTAACGAGGTATAGACTAGGTGAGCCACCACCAATTGGATTACGGTTATAATGATTGAGATCAATTGTAACTTCGCCAGATGTATTATTTACAGGAACATTAGCCGTTAAGTTGTTACTTGCTTTTGCAAATAATTTATATTTTGTACCAGGAGTTGATTTGATAGTAACCATTGTTTGATTTACATCAAGATATCTGATATTTTCATTATTGTTGACTTTATAGAAATCATTGATTGGAATATCAGTTGTTACTGTTCTAGGTGGCATAGCGATACCTGTTTCTACTAGTGTAGATTCTGGTACCCATTCGAATGCTTCTGTAAGTTTATCAACAGGAGTTGCTTCATTAGCAGCTAACGCAGCCAAGTTTTCCATTGGGCTAACTACTGTTAATTTAATATGGGCACTATCAGATTTGTTTTTAAATACAATAGCAGTACCATAATCACCAAAGTTATCATTTAATCTAACTTCACCAGTATTAGGTTGAATTCGATGAACTGTGTTTATGATGGCGTTAAATGTATTATTATTGACGATTGCGATTTCATCGGTTAAGGTACTTGTATCAACAACTACACTACGACCTTGTAGCACATAGGTGTTGATTAGTGATAATATACGTTGATGGCCATCGCATCCAGTTTGTAATGGTTGGGTACCTGATGGAGTTACATTACCAAAGTCAAGGACTTTAAAATCATGTATTGTACCCAACGGGTTTTGTAACTCGCCCAAGTTAGGATTAAAATGACTATCCTGTTCAGCAACGCAATCTTCATAACTATATAGTTCACCACGATCCATTGTTTTGACATCATTGATACGTTTACGAACATCTACTAACAAATCTTCCATAGTATCAAACTCTTGCCAGTCAGATGGAACAAATGAGGATAACTCATTTTCACTATTGGAACGGATTACGTTACTGGATTGGAATATACCGGACTTCTTAACGATTTTTTCAAGATATTTGGCCTGTTCATTACCGGGGTTATTAAAGATGGAGTAACCTTGGTGTACATACCCATTCACGGAGTTATAACGAATCGTTTCGACAGAACCATGTACATCAAAGGATAGTTCACCATCATTTAATAATTTTTCAGGAATAGTCGGTGTGATATTTCTGAAATTAACGAGTGTAGATTCAGAATCAAAGTGACCATTATGTGTAGCCGCTGTTTCATATAGAGCAACAATAGGATCTGCAAAACCAATAGCACCAAATGTAGCACTATCACCACTGATAGTACAGTAGAAATGCATCATATTTTTATAGATATTGGTTTCTTTATTAAAAGGTAAGGTATCAGCAGGTAATGGAATGCGATAATATTTCGCAGATTTTTGATTACCTGTAGCATCACTTACATAAAGTTGTATTTTTTTTTGTATAGCCATGTAAAGGCTCCTTTCTATAAAAACAAAATTGTTTAATAGTTATAAGTATGTCAAAAAAAAACGTCAAAGTATATAAGTATATATTATCTATATAGGTACATTTTAATTATAAGGAGGAAAATAGTATGCATTTATTTGACACAAGAACCATGTACTCTCTAGTTATCGCATTAGTTATGTTTACACTAATGCGATTATTAATCTTTATGACAACGGGGCGTAAGGGGCCTGAAGTATTAGAGATTGCTCAAGTTATTACCTTTATTCTAATTATTATTACGTATTTATATATTTCATAGGAGAATTAATAATGAAACTAACCGAACAACAAAAAGAACGCTATATTACAGCCTGTACAAGTGCTATTTGTAGATGTTTGATTCCTAATGTAACTAAAATTATATTAAATCTTAGTGATACAAAACAACCAACATTAAAAGTTTTTACTAGGAGGGCTGGTAATGGAGAAGATTTTCATTTAACTGTCATACTGACAGATGCTGACTCTATGAGTAACTATTTTAAGAAAGTGAAGTTTTTATACGGTGAAACTATTGTTGGGATATCATTAAGAACATCGAAATACTTTGGTGAACATATCCGTCTTGCCGCTAAGCTCATACTATCTGGTGAATATACAGATTGTCAAGAACTAGTATATGATTTTAGTACAGTACCAGACTATATGGGGTTGACAATTGATAGTAAGAATTGGCACACTCTTGATAATTTAGATGACCTTAGATTCACACCAATTGATTTGGAATGTGTTCTAAATGAAGATGCTAAGTAATATGAATCACTATTTACCATATACATTACTAGATGTATATAAAGATATATTCGATACACCTCTTCGATGGTCATCTCGATCGGCTAACTATGATAATGAAAAAGCTCATGAACGTGTTGAATTTCATTGTTCAAATGGTTGGATCATCGTCAAAGCAACTCGGTATATCGATTATATTGAGTCAATACAAATCGAGATTCATAATAGAGAAACAGGGTATATGAGTACATTAAACTGGATTGATACCAATGAATCATCCAAATCAATTATCAATTTGATTGCTAAGTCAATCTGTGATAATACAATATATAATTTTAACATAATCCATTAGGTATATTACCTAATGGATTATAATTTTTATGTTAGAAAGGAATATGTTAATGAATTCACTATTTACGTTATATGATAGCTTAAAGAGTCTTAATTGGCAAACCAGTAAGGAATATGTAGTGGGTGATGAACATGTGGAATTTATGTCATATCACGAAAATGATATTCATGTAAGTATACAAGCAGTGTATACCGAAGTGAATTATGATTTATTATCATTGATGCTATCAGTTGAATTACCATTGGGTACCAATACCATTCTATCATTGGATACAAGAGATCCTATATCGGTAGATCGTATTATATCCACCATGAATCGTTTACCATCTTTTATTCCTCAATACCAACCAAAACAAGTTATTGAGTTGCATGACTATCATGATGATAGTTTATATGATTAAAAGGAGAAAATTATGAATACTATTAACGATATGGCCCAATTGATTATGGCTTGTGATTTTGACCATAGGCATTATATGGAATTTCCACAAGAAAACTATCCAAAACAGATATTGCTATTTAAAGATAATTCACCAGTCAATAGCAAGATTAGCGTGGTTTTAACATATTCGACAGAGCTTAATAAATTTATTCAAATTAATACTATGCTTACGAGTGAGTGGATTGCTGAGTCTATGGTGATACGTTCGGAAAAGGATATTGAAAAATGTATACGATTATTAGACGTATTAGATTATAAGCATTCGTTTACACGCACCATTACTACGACCATCACAAAATTAATTAAGCAAGATAATATTGTAATCGATAATCCGATGGCAACGATTGATTATAATAACCATCACTATATCGGATTACCTTTTGATGTAGTAACTCAGAATGATCAGTTATTGACAAAGTTTAAACTATTTATCGATCCAACGTTTGTATACCAATTACGAGTTGGTACTGATGGATGGGAACGACTGGACGTAGTCATTACTGACCGCTTTAAACGCACCAATGAAATAGAGGATATAACATCCGAACAATTAGTTACCCATATACAATGGGCAGAAGATAAGATTATAGAATTTTTACACTCTATGCCTGCTATTGTAGATGAACCCTTCTTTGGTTCAGATGATACTAAGAAAAAATAATTAAGGAGGAAATATCATGGCTAATAGAACATTATTTAACGTAATGGTAGAGTCTAAAGTATTTGGTCAAAAACCAACAAGTTCATACAGAAAACTATTGGATTCTTTGATGAATAATCTCATCGAAGATCCTAAAACAACAGCAAAAGTTCTTGGGATTAAATTAAAATCCCAAATGAATATTAAGAAGTTCAATGTAGAACATAAGACGATGACTATTTCTGGTCATACTAACACAATGAACTTAAAAGTAATCAATCGTAACATTGAACGGATTGTCGATTCTCTTATCACACCAAGTGGTGAAAAATACATTATTAAAAATTATGTATTGGAATCCATGAATGATGAAGAGTATAGCCGAATTCATGAATCTGAAGCTCTATCATATATCTTAGACCACACAGGTCTTAGAGATTCATTCCGAGATGATTTCGATGCCGCTATGGAGAAGCTCCCATTTATGTATTCTGCTAAATCATCTATGTCAACATTTGTTCCACCAACAAACTGGGATGAACTTAGATTGTATTTTTCTGAATTCGGATTTATGGAGGTCAATGAACGAGATTATCTTCTTCCTATGCCAGAAGGATGTATTCGGTTTAGCGTGAAGGACTACGACTTTGACACAATGAATATCTATATCAACCTATTCATTTCTAGTCAACCTGAGTCCCCTACTATAACCTTTGGATGTCAGTTAACCGACTGTGTAGATTTATCTATCATTACCTCTGGTTTTTATGGAAATCCTTTGTTATCTAATCTTAAGAACCTACATTTGGGTATTGGTAGATATTGGGCACCATTTGTAGTGAATAATCGCTTCTATGGATACCGAAGTGCTAATGGTAAGAAGACGTATGTGATTCCTACCATGACTGAAACCGAATTCAAAGAGAAGTTTAATGAATTTTTCACTAATATAGTATTACACAATTACCCGGTAGCGTATTACAAGAACGGTAAGTTTAAACGTTTCATTACATTCTCTGAGTTTGAGGATGTGATTAGGAAATCGATTAGTAAAGAAACAGAAAGTGATACAGCCGTAATGTCTGATGATAACGAGATTGATGAAGTATTGGATATTACAATGCCTCAATCCTATCTAACAACGAATACATTACCAGATTACAAAGGAACTGCTGAAGACATTGCACAATATATGTCATTCTTTACTGATGGAATACTTACCGATATGGAACTACTAGATTCTTCCGTAATCTGTAAGACACGATTTAATGAAACGATTATTGTATCAACAACCGATGCACTGGATGATGAAGTGTATGTAGAATTCATCGATGCTGATACCTTTGTGTATACATCAGAAGGAATGAAGCTTCGTGAGATCATGGATATATACACGATTCGATACGGATTACATCATATGGGTTTACAATCTATATCTGAATGGTTAGAGCGATTCTATCATCGTTACCAACAAATCTGTTCACCATTTATAACCGACTACCATATGGGCTTCTATAATCAGAAGACTAGTGAGTACTATTGTGTTCATTTTGACGATTCTGATGTGAATATCGTATTTGATATTACCCATGATATACATACGATGAAAGATGTACAAACTATGTCACCAGAAGCAATGTGTGAATATATTGACAAGTTAGGAGAGTAGTATGGATAGAGAAACGCTTCAAGAAAATCTAGCGAATACCATAGAGTATATGATATTCGAAGAAGGTGTTAAGTATGTTGACGTAGCTCGTAAAGCAGATATAGCTCAATCGTCATTATATAGCTATAAACAACGTATAGGGCTTATTAGTCATGATAAAGCGATACGCCTAGCTGATGCCATGGGTATACCGCTTGAAAATTTGAGTCGACGGACGAAGAAGTCAAATACAACATTTCGTGTTAGAATGGGTATGGTAAAAACTTCTAATATATCCGATGCTGAATTGCGGGATGTGTTAAAGATATTAGCAACCCCAAGCTTTCCAATCATCTATCGAGCAGTGATGGGGCAACCATTTAAAAATCCAAATCAAATTAATTTGGAAACATGCTCTATTCATATAGGAACTGGAGATATTATCAACTCCACAAAAACCTATATAGAAATCCATACCATCGGTGTAGATTCATTAAAGACTGATGTGAAAGCATCCACTACTGAATTGATGGTATTCGTTTCCAGATTATTACGAGCCCATATGAAAGATATGAGTTATCGGGTACTATACACCTAATCCGTATAGAATAACAATTCTATAATCGATATACTTGTATAGTATATGATCCGAACGAATGAAACTCATATAATAGAAGAGATGTATCGTCCGATATGTCTCTTCTATTTTTTTTTAGAAAGGAGCTCTTCATAGATGGCTACTAAAATTAATAAATTAAAAAAGATTTATGTTGTGAATGAAGCTGGCGATGGCTCTAAGGAATTTGTTGAAATCTATGATTCGAATGAACAAATTAAATCTGCCGTAGAAGCAGCTAAAGAAGCAGTAAAAAATAGTAATACTAATCGAGCAGCTGATACTCCACAAATTGGAAGATCTGATATGCTGTTTATTGCAGCAACCGAGTTATCAACCACTATTAACTTTGATAATATTGATACTGAAAAAGCTACTCATGCTTTAACAAATGAAAATTTTGGAATTAAGACCTTTTTATCTGGTGGTTCTCATATTACAGTTCTTATGACAGTTAACGATATTGAAGATGGATCGACTACTGATATTCTTCTAAAAGACCCATTAACACCACTTGCTACAATAGATATTGAACCACTAGCAACTATTGGTAGAAATATTACATTTTTAACACCAATGTTTCCATTAAATAATAATGGTTCATATAGTATTTTCCTAGTTGTTGAAGGGGAACATATAAACCTATATTTAAATACGTTCTATGGTACATATAACACATTCGATAAATTTAAAAAACACGTCAATGAAGATGGTGGTAATAAAAACAATGCTCGTAATGGATATCTTATTAATACACAAGTATTACAAGGCTTATTTGTATTAGAGGATACTCTATAATAGGTGGTGATATACTATGAAAACAATCACCATGGAAATGAAACGCTATAATGGTACAACCTTTACAGTCACATGCCCAAAGACAGTGATTGAACAAGTGCAAGGATGGAATCATCATGAGGCTAATGACAGTGTTCATGTAACTGATGCATTCAAAAGTGCCCTTAGAACGTTAGCAACTATTAATGAGAATGGATATGTACCCACTCACTCAACTCGTACTGTATTAGAATATCCAACCTATCAAGCTATGTTAGATGATTCTGAGAATCAACCTAAAGATGCTATGATTATGGTATTGGATGCAACGGGTGATATTACTGTTGATTATGGTTGGGCTATGTATCTAGTACATAAAGATGCTTATGGCACCATGCAATACAAAGTATCTGATTCTACGATGTTGGATATGAGTATTTCATTAGCTACTATCAAAGGCTTTAATCAAACTGCAGAGTCCATTGATAGTATGGTTATTAACTCTCATACACATGAAAATCTTAATACATTAGCATCGATTACGTCTGATAAAATTGTACATCTCTCCGATATCCAAGAAGTGAAAACGTGCAATGATACAGAATTAACAACATTGGATGCTAAAGTGGATACTATGATTTTCTCTAAAACTAAATAGTATTGACTACTTAATAATACACATAGAAGAATACATCGTTAGGTGTATTCTTCTATTTTTTTATCGGAGGATATATCTATGAATTATGATACTTCCATTGTTGAACTTGCTATAGTAGAGAGTCTTAAGTATATCGCTAAAGATGATTATATGAGTCGTCTTCGTAAGCAATTATCAGCATTACAGCGATTACATACAAAAGTAGTCACTACTACAGCATCAGACATTAAAGAATTAACAACAAAAATTCATCAAATTAATGAGTCGAACTATAAGAAAGATTTCGTTATTAATAGAGACGTATTTGAACGAATCGTAGACACAACGAATACGATTATTAAACGAATGGGTCGTATTTGCACAATGGTAGTCACTAAGGATATGATCGATCCAACCATTGTGGAAGAGTTAAATGATTCCATTACATCCAAATACACTATTTTAACTACAAACGATCTATTAACTGATATTGAACATCATAAACAAATCAGTGTTAAAGGATTGCATGCATTCTTAACTATGATAGCTAATACGTATACAACTCTAGTGAATACATTAGAAACAATTATTAAAAAACTTGATACCTATATAGCTAATCAAACAAAGATACTCGATGCGTTTACCAATGATATTAGTACGTATAGTGACTATTATACAGGATTAGGGAATAACCTATCAGTGTATATCAATCGATATAAAGACTCCATTCGTTCTATTGAACTATTTATTAAATCAACAGATGTTTGTATTGGTAATCTACATGTACTAACATCTGCTATTAGTAAGCATATAGAATAGAAAGGAATTATATGACTGGACTACTATCCCAATTACGAGAAAAAGTCTTCCCATATCTATATTTAATTACGTGGAAATGGGTCTGGACTGCGTTTAAAGATATACTTTTTAATATAATTGCTTATATAACGAATCCTATCGTAGTACTATTCGCTGATAAATATGGTAACTTACCACATAGTTTACGCTATTGGCAAACCTATGATAACTGTTTAGATGTCGAATGGATGGTTACTGAAGGGGTTGTGCCTAAACTATTCCGATATGATTTTAATAAACATTACAAGTACCATTATGAAGTTAAGAATGATGATGGGACATTAATCCCTGGTCATGTGGATATCTTAGATGATACCTTTACACTAAAAGAACGAATTCAACGGTACTTCTGTCGCTTATTATGGTTAAATCGAAATTGTGCCTATGGCTACTCCTATGAAGTATCTGGTATTGATTATACGACTATAGATATGGAAGTCATCACTAATACAAAACATGAACGTGTTGTGTATGAAGGTGAATCTGAATATACTACTTGGACTAAAGACGCTAGTGGAATACCAGTAACCACTACTCATCATTATACAGGTGGGTATTTTGCACTTAAGTTCGAGATTCCTTGGTACTGCTTTGGTAAGAAGTTTGACTTCGATATTTATTTAGGTTGGAAGATTAATCCATCCTTAGAACGAGGTCGTACAACAAAAGCTATGTTAGCAATGCGTGTATCTCCATTTCATAGTTGGAAATGGGAAGATTAATCATACGAACTATTTAGTAATAGTCTGGAAAGAGCTATCTAGGCTCTTTCCAGTTTTTATATGAAGGGATTATACTATGGAATCAAATATACATGAATTAGTATTAGAATCGATGGATACTCAACTTATATTAGCTGAGGGTTTCGTTGATAATGCTAAGAAAACACTTAAAAAAGTCATAGATAAAATCATTGAACTATGTAAAAAGTTTATCTCTTTTTTAAAGGATAAGCTTATTAAGGGACTTGATGCAACAGAACAAATGATTGCTAAAGTTAAGAAAATGTATAAAGAAGCTGGTACCACCCAACCAACAACAGAAACAACACCAAGTAATCAAAGTGACCGTATCGTTATTATCAAAGTAGCAGAAATGGTTATTAGAGATAGTGATGCCGCATTAGATGTGTTTGATGATATCTGTAGTTCATATTATCATCGCAGACTAGAGGATATTCCTTCATTAGCAGAGGAATTTTTCACTGTCACTAAAAAGATTCGGGGTATATTTAGAGATAAAGATAAAAGACTTATGAAACCATATCATCATGAAGGTGTGGAAGTATTGGATCAAATTAGTAATCTGATAGCATCTATCAGAGAAGTTAATACTAGATGTAAATCATTTGCTACTAGTATTGTCAATATTGCTGATGGTTATAAAAAGCATTCCGATATGATAGATACTAAGTTAGTTAATACATTAGCGGAACTGCAAAATGCAATTATGCTCTTATGTGGAAATCTATATACACTAACATCTATATTCAACCAATCTATTAAAATTATACGAGAAAAAATAATGTAAGAAGGAGCTTATCAATGAATGAACTATATGAATTAACCATCGAATCACAAGATGTCTAATTACTAGTAACTGAAGGTATTGTAAGTGGTTCTAAAAAGTTAATCGACACTGCGATTACGAAATTGAAAGAATTATTGAAACGAATTGTTAACTTCATTAAAGACAAGATCCAAGCAGGATCTAAAGCCATCAAAGCATTACTTAGTAAAATTAAGGGACGACCTAGAGAGATTAATACCGAGAATTCCGAGCTTAAAGTATTAAATATATCTGCGGCAACAAGGATTGTTCAATCAATGATTGATATGCACAAGGAAGTTAATAAGATCGTCGGTTCAATTATGTCAACTGACGGTGATAATACAATTACGTTTAATGCATATAAAGATGCAATTGATCATTGTGAAGATATTTACAATAAATACCACGATGACTTAATGATCACATACAAGAATCCTCATGATTTAGATGTTTTGAAGCTCGGTAGTTTGGAGGATACAATCTCGGATACGAGCAGAGCCGTTCTAACAACTATCGATAGAGTGACTATGATTATTAAAGCAACTAAACGTATAGAAGAGGATGGGGATATAAAAAAGCTACTCCATAATCTAATCAATATCGAGAATAATTTGATGGATATGACGCGACGATTAAACCTAGTACAATCACGTATTGAAGCATCTCTTCGTGTAGCATTAAAGTTACGCTATGGTAATAAATAGAGGAATGGGTAATCCCATTCCTCTATTTATTGTTTAGTGGAGCTTCTTTCCTGCACCACGTACAGTAATACCGATTAGCCCTTGCACTAAATTCAATCGTTGTGTTAAGTCCATTAAGCTATGTTCAACTACACTTAAATTATTGACTAATGGGGACAGATTTTCTTCTTGTCCCTTATTCTTGATAGCGTTAATAGCAGCATCTAGTTTATCGATACTATTCAGCATCTTTGCACTAGTTTGCATGATTGTTTTATTCAAATCAGTCAACTTCGGAATATCTAAATCACGAGGATTTTTGTATGTGATCATCAAGTCATCACGATATTTACCGAAGATATTATCACATTTCTCAATCTCTTCACGATAATCATCAACGCTAACCTTAGCATTATCGGATACGAGAGAATAGATTACCTTATCCGCTTCCTTTTGTGTAAGGATAACCGATTTCACAATCGTATTTGCTACATCAAGATTCAACACTTTAAGATCGGATTCGTTCGCATCAATAGTGAGAGCCTTATTGCTACCTTTAAACTTACCAAGTAACTTTTCAATGGCTTTAGAGCCAGCTTGAATCTTGTCTTTAATAAAGTTAACAATTCGTTGCAATAACTCTTTTAGTTTCTTAATCGCAGTCTCAATTAACTTTTTAGAACCACTTACGATTCCTTCAGTTACTAGTAATTGAACATCTTGTGATTCTATCAATAATTCATATGAGTCATTCATATATAAACTCCTTTACATTTTAAATTGAAACGATATATTCATTAATACCCAATTTGATTTATCATTTGGTTTGCTCTAGCAATTATACCAGTTATAAACATAATTAACTCTCTTTCAGCAACAAGGATTTTATTTAATAGATCGATTGATTTTCTACTATCTTCCGATCTATCTCCATTGGACTTAAATTCATTAGCGATCCTACTGATACTGTTTAATGCATCTTGTTCATATTTTACTACATCTGGCATAGTATCAATTATGTGATGGATAATGTCTCTGGCTTTCTTGATAGGTACACGTTCTTCATTCTCGTGAGCTCTATCCATATCACCCATTTCAGTTCCAAGGTAATAGTCATAAGGATCAAATTCTTTACGTCTAAGAATTACTGTGATAGCATCTTTGATTTTCTTACGTACTGATGGAATGAGTCTTTCGTATTCCGTAAATGCCTTCGGTATAGATACCATATCGTTATCAACACTATGGTTAACAGCTGATTTATTAGCGGTACGTTTCTTCATCTTTTCTAAACGTTCACGCAATTTAGTTGTGATGATTGTGATCATTTTCTTTACAAATGCTTTAACTTTTTCGATGATTTTATTCACCAAATCTTTTGTTTTATCAGTAACCCCTTCGGTTACCATTAATTCTATCTCAGCGGATTCAATCGCTAATTCATAAAGTTCATTCATAATTAAGAACCTCTTTCCAATACATAAGTTTACTATCAAATATTATTTGTTATTTTTACCATTACGCTTTTTGATATATCACTTAAGTGATTTATAAACATAATAATTGCATTTATAGCTGGAATAATCTTTTGCATAGCGACAATGCAACGGTCATCATAATCAGTTTTTTCAGCTATATTAACATAACTAGTTAATAGTTCATTTGATCTATTGAATATTTTTTGTAAATCTTCCAAGTTATTATCAGAATACTTATTAATATTATCGATAATATTGATGGCTTGTCTAACTGGTATTTCTATAACAGAAACCAATTGGTCTTTTATGGTATCAATCTCAGATGTAAAGTCAATATCATTGAGATCAAAATCTTTATCTCGCAACATCATTTCCAGTTTAGTATAAATAGCATTAATCAACGCATCTAGTAAGGTTTCAAATTGATTGAAAATTGTTGGAACAACCACTGTTGCGTTTGATCGTATAATCGCATTTTGTTTGATTATATCAATGATATCCTTTCGATTTCGTTTAATTTTATATATAAGCTTAGTTTTAATATAAGAAATCATTTTCTTTATCATTTCTTTAATCTTTTTAACAGCTTTGAGTATAAGTTGCTTAGTCTTATCGGCGAAGCCTTCTGTGAGTAATAACTCAACTTCAGTAGATTCGATAGCTATTTCATATAGTTCGTTCATATCTAAAAACTCCTTTACATAGTATAGTTAGTGTAGGTTATAAGATTGTCAAATGAAAAAAAACATATCGGTTAGTTTGACATTAATATCCACTAAAGCATAAAATAACAAGAACTATTAAATAATAGAAATCCAGAATCTATGTTTCTATAGATTCTGGATTATTTGGTAACAATTTATTTTATATACGTATATAGAAAGGTGATTATCAAATGACTAATTTAATCACAATCCGTCGCTATAACGGAACTGGTTTTACTGTTGCTCTACCTAAAACAGTTGTAGAACAAGTGGCTACTGTCAAAGAACATGTGGAAAATAATGATATTCATGTATCTACCGCTGACCGAGCGCTTCTTGTAAAAACAGTAACCTTAGATGCAGACGGTAAAGTTCCTACTGCTAAATTAGGTGATCGTAAACACAACGTCATCTTAGATTTTAATTCTGTGGAAGCATTTACAACGGCTCTTCCAACATTAGAAGCGGGTCGTACTTGTTTTGTTGTGACAGGTGAACATTCTTGGGCTATGTACCAAACAAAAGGTGAAGGTCAATACGTTGAGATTGCTAATACCTTATCTGCTGAAGTACAAGCTGGCTCCTGGGAACATCTACAAAACAAACCAACATCTTCTGTCACATCTATCGACCAAATGGTTGAACAAGATCATACACATGCTAACTTAGCGGCTCTTGACAAATTGAAAGAAACGTCGTTTGCTGCTAAAAAATCCTTAGCATTGACTAAGACAATTAGTGATGGTCAAGTACCTCCTAACACAGATGGATTAGGTGTAGGTTCCATGTTATTTGTATTGGATGACCCTAAAGTAAATCCTGTATTGAACTTGGATACTAACTCCTTGACATCCGTATTATTGAAACTAAAAGATGGTACACATACAGAATCCATTACATCTAAATTGGATGAAGCAACAGAAACCATCAAATACATTAAGTCGGTTAAGTTCACTAATAACTCCACTAACTGTGAAGGTACCGTACGTCATACTATGACTAAACAAAATGGTGAATTGGTAAATACCGACTATGTATTAGACCCAGGTGAAAGCCGTACCGTTACGATCGACATTCCTAAATACTACAAAGCCCATGATTTCAAAATCATTGATATTTCTCCAGTAGGTGAAGTCGATCCTAAGAAATATGGCGTTGAAGTCGATATTCTTGCTGAAGAAGTAACAGAATCTAAAGATGGTACTGTATTAGCAGTGAATAGTATTGGTGGACCTGAACATACAGAAGAAAGTGCTGTAAATCATGAAGAAGCTACCACGATTCCTGTAACACCATCCTCTACTGAAACAACAGAAGCATCTCATACAACAGAAACTTCTAGTAACTAATCGAATAAAGAGAATACCCAATGGGTATTCTCTTTATTTTACCACTACATATATCAATGACAATTTTATAAGTAATATAATATTAATTCCAAGAAAGGAAACTATTACAATGCCTATACAAAAAAAAATACAACTCTACGTGAGTGATACAACAGGAGCTGCTAAAACAGCTAAATATTATAGAATTCCACTACCAAGCGATTCCAAACCAGCAAATAGAACTGATAATATCTACAAAGATCTTGTTCGTTTTTATGCTAAGGTATCTGGCGATATGTTCTATGTCGGCTTGGTATTAAAAGACGGTATCGACTCCAATCCACGTGGAACGGACTATTATGATGCAATCAGTGCCACATTATCACCAACCATCCCTGATAAATTGATGAATGACGGTGAAGGGTTAGTTGAAATGGATGGGATCTATATCCACGGCAGAGGTTTCAATAAAGGTAACTTCTTTAATGGTTTATCCGAAGATCGTTTTGCTGAGGGTCAATCTAATGATGAGTTCTTATATAAATACTATAGTAAACGTAAACAAAAGAACAATATCTTCTCAGTAGATATCCTTTCCAATTTGGAAACTGATTTGACTCAATTTGTACCATCTAATTGGGTTGAATTCGATTCTATCGATGATGTATTAGCTGATATTAATGCATGGAATACTGCTCCTGTAAGCAACAGAGGTCCAGTATTTAGTCAATACACTATTGATGAAATTCCTGATGCATTCCAATCCGTTGAATATATTATCCCTAAGTTCAATACTGATACTGGTGCTTTCAAAGTACGTGAAGGGTGCGAGGGGTTAGTTACAGATGCATATCTTTTCGATCATGCTACGTATGGTACATTCACTGTAACTGCTGATAATGTAACCACTGATAGTAAAGTATATGTAGAATATTTCTATAATACTAGCGGTCATGAATGGGCTGAACATGTAGAAGAATTCACATTCACGGGTAATACTGTCACATTCCAACTCAATAGTTCCACTAAAGTTAGTCATGATGATCCAGGTAATAAAACCTTTGAAGCCAATGGATGTATTATTATGCTATCCCATGACTTAATTGGTCACGCCAATATATCTTTTGCCGAAGGAGTATTATAAGGCACGGTAACACACAATAAATAGAGAATACCTCAAGGTATTCTCTATTTCTTTTATTTGTTAATTTGTAAAAATGTAGTGCCTATATTAGATAATATAATACTATTCAATCTAGTTGCAAATGATACAGATGATTGTAATAGGCCAACCAGTTTAAACATCTCAGGTGTTTTTTCAGAAGGTGTAGATTCTAAATGGTTTAGTTTTCTAGTAATACTCCCTTCTACTTTAGTAATCATCTTAAGGTTATACTCAGCATCATATTTAAGTTTCTTCATGTTATGTACTAGATTTATAATATCACCTGTATACTCGACGATAAGATTACCTGTAAACTTTTCATTAACTTTCTTTAAGTTATCAAGATCTTCAGTAACCATTTCTATTTCTTTGTTGACATCAGATGTTATTACTGAGGATGCTTTAAATACTGTTTCTAATAATAGATCAATATTACCTAGTATAATTTGAGCTTTTTTGAGATCTAATGTTTTGATAGGTTTAGGTGGTTCTGGTTCGATTTCTTTAGCTTCGACCTTCTTTTCAACCACTTTAATAACTTCTTCGGTTTGTTTTGCTTGTTTGGTTAATTTACCTTTGATAAAGTTGATAATTTTATTGATTAACTCACGAATACGGGTAATAACTTTATCGACAGCGTTCTTCGCTTTGTCAACCATTCCTTCAGTCACCAACAAGTCAATTTCAGCAGATTCTATTAGGATTTCATTACTTGTAATATACATTGTTCAGCTACCTTTCTATATTAATATGACTGTAACATGGACAGTCCATGTTACAGTCTAGTTATTAGTTAGTTCTCATTATAGTTTAGACTACTTAATAGTTATTATATAAGGAGGATATACTAATGGATGTAATATCAATGTATGGAAAAAATTATAAATATAATAAATGGGACCCTGCTAATTGGGGAGGGTTCCAAATGATTGGTGTAGTTGCTCTCGTATGGATTATTATTTTTGCGGGATGCTATTACTATACAAACACAATTATACAAGAAGATCGAGTATATATTACTAAACAATTACAAACACAAGATATACCGATCGGTTCTCAACTTATATTAGAATATAGACATTTGGAAAAAAGTGATATAGAATATGCTATGTCACTTGGTTATGACGTGGTAAGTGTTTCTAATCTACCACAAGATCGTTCCTTGGTTGTATATAGACGTATCAATTAGTAAGAAATGATATAACTCTCATTTCTTTTACTCGCAATGAAAGTATATATTATACTATCGTATACTTATACACTATATATAATTAAGGAGGAAAATAATGTTAACATTTGCTGTAGAATTAACTATAGGTATTCGTAAGAATGAGAATACTAAGGAAACTGAAGATCTAAGTACAGTTCCTGCGTTTGAAGCTAATCCATATGCGGCAGGGCTTATTCAGTATTTAGAAATTGTCAATAGCAATGGTGATGATATTAATGGCGTTATTCTACCTAGTTACCCAATCCAGATATCTACATCATTGAATGATACTGAAATTGAAGGTATCTATACTAGAAGATTCATCGTCCCTGTTATTGTTACAAATTGCACATCTGTAGATGACTTACACAGTAGAATACGTGATACTGTATGGGGTGCCATCTATGAGGGTGTTAAAGGTATTAGCGACTATGATTTATTATTTAATATAACTGATGAATCATGTAAAGTAACAGCAATTAACTATAATAGCTATGTAATGCTAACACGACAAGAAATCACCCGATTCGCTAATGGTATTAAACAAGAATTAGCTAACGGGACTATTACAGAAGAAGATGTAAGTGATATCACTAAATTAAATAAGCAGTTAGAATACCACTGTACATACGGTACTGATAATGGTTATTATAAACTAAAATCATTGAATTGTTTAGATGAAACTAAACAACCATACTATGATTTATTATTACATCGTGTATCTGATGTGGTAAATAGTATAGATGAAATGGAAGATTTCCAATTTAGAGATCCCATTCTTCCAGCGTGTCCATTTAACCTAGAGATACGTAATATCAGTTCAGTTGACGGTGAGCGTCTATTTCGATACCATTTAACTCGATTAGCCCGCAGAGGATTAATCCCTTCCATGAACTATGTTGTGATTCGTACAGAGATGATTCATACATCCACTATGCCTATTGATGAATTGATTCGATTAATTAATTATACGAATCTATATATTATCATGGATGATATGCAAATAGGAGTACGAATTCTCAATGCCTTTTTACAAAAGCTCTCACAACGAGCATGTATATGTATTAACTGGATTGATAGTCCAAGTAATATACCAAATAATACGTTTAAAGATATGAATGCATTGGAAGAAAATATCTCCCGATTTAATCCAAACCGATTCAGTATATATAACAAAAGTAGAGTCTTTACATCGATTGGTGAAGATATCCCTATTGAACTAGCTAATCAATATATTAAGGACACCTATACCACCAAAGCTAAGGTATATGATATGGATCATTATGACCCTATATTGATTGATACATCTGGTGGTGAAACACTTGCGACTGATATGAAGGTTAGAGAAACATGTCACCATAACGATATTCTATTAACAATGAGCCAATATGCTGATAATATGACTTTATATAAATTCCTTAAAGACTCTAATGGGACATCTGGGTTTGATGACTTACCGATTGCATCCGCTGATGATACGTCTAGTAGTCCATCAACGTTTAAACACTTGCTTGGTAAACTATTCGGTTCGAATGATATGGCTACGAATGATGGGTATGATACCTTAATTCAACATAAAGACGAGCCTATCCAAACGAATACGATGGATAAGTTAGATGCCCTCGTCGGACTGGATGATGTTAAAAAGACGCTTAAGGATATCGTATCTGTTGTTCGTGCCAATAAGAAGTATAAAGAATTGGGAATTAAACCATTTGATAAATACTTCCATATGGTATTCTATGGTAATCCAGGTACTGCTAAAACAACAGTCGGTCGATTATGTGCTTCTATCTTCTCTAAAGAAGGCTTGATTAAAACCAATAAGTATACAGAACTCGGTCGAGCTGATTTAATCGGTCAATATGTGGGTCACACTGCTGATAAAGTTGTGAAATGTTTTGAACGTGGTAGAGGTGGCGTTATCTTTATTGATGAAGCATACTCTCTTATCTCTACACATGAATCAGATTATGGTAGAGAAGCTATCAATACGATTGTACAACTACTAGAAGATTACCGCGAAGATACTATCGTTATCTTTGCAGGATATGGTAAACCTATGGATACATTACTGGATATGAATCCAGGTTTACGTTCTCGTATTAGTTATAACTTACAGTTCAAAAACTATACAGAAGAGCAACTATTGGATATTCTCAGATTAAATGCTGAAGAATATAAATTCTCTCTTGATGATGATTTCATTGAAGAGTTTAAAACCCATATGAAATCGGATATGCATAAAAAGGAATTCGGCAATGGTCGCTATGTTCGAGATGTGTTCCAGCGCGCTATTGTAACACATTCTTCCAATATTATGAATATTGAGAATGTGGCAGACGATAGAGTGAAAACCATTACGAAAGACGATTATCCATCTGATGTATCATTGACATTATCAGAAAAACGCGTTGGATTTAGATAAAAATAAGAGGGTTCATTCCCTCTTATTTTTTTTTTTGGAGGTTACTATGTCTATTAAAGAGCTTTATAAAAATATAACACCACTTGAAGACGGTATACAATTTATGCTGTTCCTGATAGTGTTTCTTTGCTGTATTGCGTTACCATATAGTATATATGATTGGTATACATCATCTACACGAATGTATGAGTATGCCCAAGTACAGTTGAACCAAGATGTCCCATCTGGAACTAGTATCACTATCAATTTACCAAGTGCTAATACGAATGAACTTAATATGATCATAGAACATGGATATATTATTACTTCGATTATCCATAATAGTAATAATAATACTGTATATATTACATGCGAAAAACGCTAAATATCTTAAAAACGTATCCCTAGATACATTACTGTAAAGGTGGTGGAAATATGGCAACAGAAATTGCTGAATTAGATTTCTCATTGGATGATTTCCATAACCAAAAAGTCCTGAGAGGTGCAGACGCTTATGCACGATTGATTCAGCGACTTTTGTTTATGCGTAAAGGAACATATCCTACAATTCCTGATATGGGGATTGATATTTCTTCGTATCGATTTGCTGATTTAGATGTATTATCAGCAGGTGATTTGAAGAATACAATCCAACAACAGTGTGATACGTATATAGAACATGTTCCAATACAGGATATTAGTATTTCTACTGTTCGTATTGCCTCTGGCTATGTGTTATTTATCGATATCTCCGTTGCTGGAGATTTAAAGAAAATATCCATTGCTATGCTACAAGACGGTGGAGAAATTATCAACACACGACTTAAGGTTGAAAAACCTAAGTTGATTAATGTCCCAAGGGGCATGTAATTATTTTTTTCTTTGGAGGAAATCATGAGCGAAGAAAACACTCTAAACTTTGATGAATTGAAGAACCAGGCAACACCATTGACTGATCCTGAAATTCCAGCAAGTGTTATGAATGCTCCTATGCATGAAGGCACATCTATTGATACTGATGGATTAATCATCAGTGATGATGATTTTGACACAGCTGTGGATGCTACAACATCTGATGACTATGAAGGTCCTGGTATGATTATTGATACACCAAAACCTAAAGAAGATACGGCTTATAAAATTGGTCCTATGGCTAACAAAGACCGTGTTGAGGGTGTTCAAAATACATTAACTGAATTAGATGAGCAGATTAAAGCTGAACATGAAAAATTCATGGAAATTACTAAAGGTGGTAAAGAAATCCCTGCTGTCGCTAGTGATAAAATAGCAACTCCTGAAGAAGTTACCGTTATCATTGACAAATCTGGTATGGGTGACATCATCTTTACTGAAGAAGAACAAAAACGTATCGAAAAAGCGAAACGTATTAAATTGGTAGAAGTATCTGAAAAGAAACTTCAAACACTTAAAATCAAAAAGAAATTAAAACCAGAAGATGATTTCAAAGTGATTAAGAAATCCTTTGATAAATCTCTTTCCCCAGTGATTGCATTAGCGTCTGGCTATACATGTCGTATGGGTAACATCTCTGCTATTGAAGCTATCAAATTGACACAAGCCCCTGGTACTGATACAGCCAACTCTGTATTGGAAAAATGGTCCTTGATTTATGATAAATTAAAGCAAGTATCCATCGGTGACTTTGAAACATTTGATGACTTCTTAGCTAATACAGCATTTAGTGACTATAACAATTTCATTTATGGCCTATTATGCTCTTCTTACCCAGAAGAAGATGCTATCACGTTCACATGCAAGACAGATTCTTGTGTGAAAAACAAAGTGGCTGATTTCGAAATCAAATACAAAAACAAACAATTGATTCGTACGGACTTAGTCACTGAAGAACAAAGTCAAATTATGTCTGAAATCATTAATAGTGCTTCCATTCTTGATAAAGCAAAAGAAGTACATGAGAAAGCACCTATTAACCAAACCTATCGTTTGGCATTTGATGACGATTCCGGTATCATCATCGACTTTGGTTTCTTAACTGCTAAAGATACGATTGAACGTTTATACAATAAACTCGATCCTTCTTTATTAACAGAAGAAAACCAAGCTTCTATCGTTGTAGCTCATAGTGTACAAGCCATCTATGTACCAGACTATGACTCTGAAGATAGTGATGAATATGAATACTATGAAATCACAGACTTAAATAAAATCGTTCAAACCCTTAACAGTATGAACGAATACCAAAACCGATTAATACTTAGCTACCTCGATCGTTTGAATGGACGCTATAGCATTAGCTTTGGCTTCTCTCATGTCGTATGTCCTACATGTAAACACGATTATGGTGAATACAATATGGACTTAGACCGCATTGTTTTTCTGAGAGTCCAACAGAGATTGAATACTCAGATCGGATAAAACGGTTCTATGAATTGATTGATGAAACGGCTGAGCTCTTTAAAGGTGAATATGGTGATATCACTGCACTGGAATCCATGTCATTAAAAGAGCTCCGTCTTCGTCGAGATATACGCGTTGATCGGAAACTTAGAGAACAAAAAGAAGATGAAAAACGCCAAAAAGAACTCGATCGTAAACGGGAACGAGAAATGAAGACCCGTTAATTATTCTATCCGTATATGATTCATCACTTTGGACGGTAAACTATTAAAAAACAAACCAATCACATACGGAGGTCTAAGTATAATTATGGTGAAAGACCGAATTGTGGTATTCAATCGGCTGACTGATCATACGATTGCTGACTGCTCGATTTTTGAGGAGCTGTTAGAAAACCACTATCAAAAGTTTGTGTACTTTTATAATATTATTGAGAATAATGATATCATTGAATTCGTGGATGATGTATACTGTATTCCCACACGTCGTCGGCTAGATGTATACATCACATTAAACAGTGATGTAGATATGGATATTCGTCAAGAAATTGAAGAGAATTTCCAATCTTGTTATTTATCTAAACACTTCGATTCCACAGTACATGAGGATGATGAAGGGACAATTATTGTAAGTATTAAAGATATTTAGAGGTGATCCTTTGAAAATCGTATTAATGAACGTAGATAAGTTTGTCCAAGTTAACAACCTTCAACAAATTACGAATCCAATCCTATTGGAACGTGGCTATGTTCCTTCTCCCGATGGGTTGTTATCTACTGAAATTTTTGGGACGAGTCCTAGCAAGCGTAAAGTTACGTTCGCCTATATTGATTTGAACGGACACTTTCTACAACCACTTGCGTATAAGACTCTTAAACGTATTTTTACTAAACTCGATCAACTGATCTCAGGTATGTTATATTTTTCCATTGACAAAGATGGGTATTTAGTAGAAGACCCTGAGAATGGTGATACGGGTATCGAATTCTTATATAAGAATTGGAATCGAATCAAGTTCAAAGAAAATGATTCGAAGATTCGTAGCGAAAAAATCGCATTATTTAAACACTTCACTCGCGATGAGGTGTTTATAAGTAAACAAATTGTTTGCCCACCATTTTATAGAGATATTAATTTACAAAATACTGATTCTAAGAAACCATCTGTGCATGAGATTAATGGTCCTTACCAAAAACTCATTCGATTAGCCTCTATGTTAACCCAAGGTAACTTTGCCATTACCTTGCATGGGACTCGATTAGAGATTCAAAGACAAATCGTGGTAGTGTACGATTACTTTAAAGCTCGTATCGAAAAGAAACATGGTCTAATTCGTCAAGCGGTATTAGGTAAATCTGATGACTATTGTTCTCGGTTAGTTATCTCGGCACCTCAATATACAACCAATAAAGCCTCTGAGATGCCTGTTGATTTCTACCATTGTGCCTTGCCACTCTCTCATTGTATTTCTACCTTTGCTCCATTCTTCGTAGGATGGGTGCAAAACTTCTTAGTGAACCATATTGAAGCATTAGGATTGAAGAAACCGATTAGAGATGCAAAAGGTAAACTTAGATATATTAAAGCAAAAGAACCAACAACTCAATTCAATGATGAAAAGATCAATAAAATGATGACCACCTTCATATTCAACTATACCAGTCGTTTCGAACCAATTATGGTTGAATTTGAAGATGGGTCTGAAATGCCATTGATGGTTCATATCACTGACCCTAAAACAATGGAAAGTCATGATCGTGTTATGACGTATACTGATCTATTCTATGTAGCTGCTGAGGATATTTTAAAAGATAAGCATGTCTATATCACACGATATCCTATCATTGGTCATTTGAGTATTTTCCCAAATCGCGTTCATGTAGCATCTACGATCACTACTACACACTTGATCGTTAATGGTAAAGAGTATAAATATTATCCTCTCGTAGATTTGGAAATGGATAAATCTAAAGTAGCAATTAACTTTGTGGAAGTGTTACAAATGTCCAATGTGTATTTACAAGCATTGGATGGTGACTATGACGGTGACCAAGTTACTGTCAAATCTGTATTCTCACAAGAAGCTAACTTAGAAGCCGAAGAAAAAATGAAAGCCATTTCTAATATATTATCCGTTAATGGTAATAACACTAGAAAGACTTCCAATGAAGCAGTACAAACCATTTACATGATGACTCGTTGGTAATCAATATAAATCCGATATAGGTGAATGCCTATATCGGATTTTCTTATGTCTTATTGAAACATATATTATGATAGTGATAGATTTTGGGAAAGTATAGAAAGGAGTAGGAGGATTTTATAACAAATTATTAGGGAACAACATTTCTTGCCATTATGTCATGTTTTCCATAATGACGGAGCTATAATTTTTGGCTCATGTTTATGATATACGTCCTCCAAATAAAAACAAAGTATATCAATACATATGTGTAGATAGCCAATCGGTTATCTACACATATTTTTGTCTATCCAAGATCAATCAGACAATAGTGTAATTTATTATATTTGATGAAAGGAGAGTCTACTATATGCCTAGAAAAAGAGTACCAATCACATTTTCTCGACTATATAGAGATTTCGCTCGATTCCAACTTGGCTTACCAGTTGAACTACCACCCCAAATTCCAGTTGGTGAATTTATGGTAAATCGTTCTAAGTTATACACGTTAGCTAGTCGTGACTATGTGTTGACAAAGCCATTTAAATTGGGCATTGAACCGATTCTATTTGATTTAGCTAGAGCACTTCGTAAAGAGTATGAAATGGCTGTTACTCGAGCATATCATATCATTGCTCAACCCAGAGTAGATAGCAATCGTTCTATTTATCTTGAAAATGTACCATTTAAGAATCGAGTAGTTCCATTCAATATTCCAACAAAAGATATTGATGTATCTGAACTGGATACTGATCAAGGATTCTTACATCTAGTCACTGCCGATAAAGGGTATACGTTTACTACTTTTGATAGTGATATCGATCGAGTTGTCCATCTTCCAGGGGTCACTCAATTCCTAACGGATACAACAGAAGGTGCTGTCATCTCAGCGAAATGTATCTTCGAACCAGTATTGTTTACAAACGATACATTTGTTTGTACTATGATTGATAATGAAGATAATGATATGGGCGTTATCTTATATCCATCAAAAGAAACCAATAAACACTTCACAACACCATATGAATTATTGCTTACGAATAGTGATAAAACCTATAAAGTGAAATTGTTACATGCTAACCCCGATGCGATTATCCCTACAACAGTAGAACCACGATTCTATGATGTAGTCTATAATAACAAAGTGGTAGGTATGATGATGTTTATTGTAGAAGCAGACTAAAACCATTCGTGGGTATAGAAACGTCTATACCCATGTAACCTATAATAATTGAGTTTACAATTATTTATGATATAATTTTTATTTGTTAAGGGAGCAAATATCATGAAACAAGTACAAGAAGTGGTAATGTTCAAAATCGACAAATCGGATTCCACTAGTATTGATGTAGTAAATGGTGTGTATAAGATGATTGGTCATGGAGATCTACAACGAGTGTTAGTAGATAAAGATGACCTAGAATCAATCGTTAATACACAATTACAAACCGATGTGATTCCTGATTTGAATGGTTCTGTTACATTCTGTGTACGTATGACAGCAACAAATGAAAGTCATATGAATGCAGTCATTGGATTTACCCAACGAATGCTTAAACGTAGACTCAACAAAGCTAATCCAGATACTGAATATACAGTATCCGATTTTATCATTACTGATTATGATGAAGTGATTCAGAACGAAGGTGAATAAATAGTGAGTATAGGTCAGATAGCCGTTGATCTTCGAGATTTAATCAACTATCTTGAAATTGATGAACATGCCTATGTACGATTAATGTATTCGTGCAATCAAATGGATGATACTGTCATGCAATGTGAAGGGTTAGTGCCTATCGAAGCCCATGTTGGAGCAGATACATGGGATATCACAATTGTAGAACATATGAGCATCGAAGGAATACGATTATATTTCCATGATGTTCGAGATAAACACCTTATCGAAGCACATACATATATCGATATTGGTGATGATATACAAGGATCTCGATTTGATACCGCTATCATTGAATATACTCGAAGTATTCAGCTAGACAAAGTTCGAATCAATAATGATCCAGAAATAGCCGTTATCGACCGTATTAAAAATTTAGTACAGAATATATTCTTGGCTATGTATGAACATCCGCCAACTGATGATATACGAATGGTTCGATAACCATAAGAGGATAGCAGTAAGCTATCCTCTTTTTTTATTAAGGAGATATTATGGACGTATGACAATAACTTACTTATGTAATATCGCTATTCGATTAGACCAACTCATACGGTCATTAGGAATAGCAAAAGAATCTGAAATCGTAGAGAATATGGAATTTGATTGGATTCAATATGATATCATCTATCAAAATTTTATTATATCGATTATCGATAGTGATCGAGTGATGGATCGATGTACAATTGTAATACAAGCACCCAATTACTATAGAGCCATAACTCCAGACTCAAGAATATATAGGGTTCTGGATATTCTGAATAGAGAATTAGAGAATTTACGTATTGATTGCAGTACACTTCACCTAGTTGAAAAACGAGTGGACTATGTAATAACATATCGTTTGATACGAGATATTATTCGTAACAATGATCATATTGAAATATATGAATTAGATGGTTTATTAGTCTAGTAAAGGAGTGTGATGGATAATGGATGCGTTACATATATCAATTTGCTCATTCAGCATAACTCTATCACTCTGTTCGATTGTATTTTGTGTAATGTGTCTACATCATATTCATAGACACTGATAGAAAAGAGTATATGTGTAGTGCATATACTCTTTTTTTTTGACAAGCTAGCATTGATAGACTATATTGTGACAATAAACGAGGTGATTAACATATGAAAATTCATACTCTTACTGATGAGATTATTGAATTTGATGATACATTGATGAAAAAAATAATGGATACATCCTACCCAACGGGTGATTATTTCAGTAATAGTGAGTCTAATATTTCTTATATTAAATCAAACTGTGGTGATCCAACACTTAATGACGCACCAGTTATTCATTTTGCTAAATTTGGAGAGTCATTAGCTCCATATGTACCAGATACACTAATGAAATCATTAGATATGGTAAAATTTAAACATATTTATGATAATATCTCTCCAATTGGTACTATATTTACCGACTATAGTATACGTGGTAGATTTATGAAACGTTTACCATATCGCACATATCATGTTGATTTATCTGGAATGGATGTAGTCTATGAAGAAAATAAACTTAGTAAAGAAAATATGGTGTCATTAACTGACACTATACCTGATGCTACTGACTACAGAATATATCGACAATATCTTGGGATGACTGTTGGTCGAACTTCACCAACATACCCAGGTATGCTACCTAGAGCTATTCGACGATATAAAAAGAAATTTGGTAAAATGGTCACTGGCTACCATTTTACATTCTATAATAAGGATAAATCCGAAGTATTGACTCAATTTACAGATGAGACGATGATCCCAAGAGCATCGGAACTACGATATGTAATGAAGTACACAGATGGAAAATTCATTATCAATGGAGATACATTCCCAAAATATCATACTGGTGATACTACCGTAATTCCTAAAGATAAATTACCTGTAGTGACAGATGATCAAATTGTTACAGTAGAACCCCGTACACAGTTTAGTTATTATTTCTACCCACCAATGGATACAATGCCAGTTGTATATGCTGTATTCGTTGATAAGGAAGGGAATATTATCCAAGCTGTTAACTACTTCGACTTATTTATCAATAATGAAAAGATCGATGATGGTGGTCAATATGTTACCATTACATTAGATGGACATCACTTATCCAAAACATCAACAGGGGCTATTACCTATAAACGTAAAAATCCGTTGATTAGTTATCGATGTGATGTATATGATTTATATAGTGGTAAACGAATTCCATTTACGAATACAAATGGAGTTAATTTAACGGGACCTGACAACTTCACGCTAAACATTAGTATGCGTGATCAAATCAAGGCTTGGCATACACGGGTTAATACACCAACGACTGAATATGAAACAAATGTTGATGAATTAACGATGAATACAGATTTACTTGTTGTATTCCGTGAAAAAGATTTATCTAATAGTACATTAAACGTAACGATTGATACATCTGATATCGATGCTAAGTTACCGACATTCGATAAATATCGTATGGGTTACTTTGGTGAAAATATGGGTAGGGCTGATAAAGTTGGTGGTGATAATGTCGTCTATAATGGTAGTATGACTATTAAACGATATGATCCAGCAACCGATCGATTTGTATTATATAGACCATCCATTTCATTAGCTGAGTTATATGAAAATCATGTAGAGCATAGATTCAATTATAAGATCTACTATAATGATGATATGACTACACCAATAAAATCTGTCCCTCTTGGGGTATATGGATTAACTCCAGAATTATTACATTACATCTATACTAATCGAATCAAGAATAACCAAGGTATCATAGGTATGGTTCGCCCTAATACAGATGACATCTCTCAAATTAAAACGAATAAAGAGAGCCGTGCTCCATATACTAAGAGTAATATCATTCCACCAGATATTGATTTGGAACGACCAATTACTATTAAAGTAACAGCTGATAGATTTACCAATACCCCATCAGCGATCAATAGTCAATATAACTTAATCTTAAATCCAGATGGTACACTCAATACCGATTATTCATTGATTGAAACGTATTGGAATTATAACCGTGTAGAACGAAGCGTGTATAATGACATAGGTAGTGTTGGACCTGTATTTACAGCTGCCGGTTCATCCACATATGAACATCCATTTTTAAGCAATACTCGATTGGCTGTATCTAAAACATGCAAACAAGACATGGAATATATCATATATGATTTAGCGACAGGTGAACGATTAAGTGGTTACTTAGCATCTCAATTGACTGGGGATAAAAATGCTAGCGGTAATATTATTCTTGATTATGTATATAGAGACCTTACTAAACAAGGGAAACATAGACACTTACTATTTGTATTCCAATTAAAAGAATAATCTATACAATAAGAAGATTAGGTATGTCCTAATCTTCTTATTCTAACCACTTGGAACAAGTTATTATATAGACCCAAGTATATCAATTTAGTATAAAGGAGGGTATAACCTTGCCTAGAGAAAATACAAATAAACCAAGAAAAATGGGTAAAAACCTATACGGTCTTGGCTTTTCTCCATTGAGTATTGGTAACAAAGACCATGCCTTTCCTGAAGAGTTAATGTCTCAAAAGGAAACAGGTACCTTTGCTATCATGGGCTCTGATGGGTATATGATTTCTAGTGAATACATCGGTCGTACAAAAGCCCATATTGAAGCATTTGCTGAACGTATGGTATCCGATAATACATTAGGTAAAATATATAAAATGACACTCGATGAAAATCTAGTGCGTACTGTTATCGATTCTGATAATATGATGACGAATGGAATTGTCATTCCACATGGAAAAGACCCTATCTCTTCGATTCGTTTTAATGTGGGTATTGAATATTTCGAACGTGCTACATCGGCTGCTATTGTGACAGCGTCTGATATTAAAGTTGAAATTGAATTCGACATTGTTCGTGGCACATACTCTAAAACATTCTTGATTAATGAGCCAATTGACCAAATTAACTTATTGGCTTATAAGATTGATTATACAGATTATCCTGAAAAGACTGCGGATGATAAATTCTATCTCCGTGTTCATAAATTCAAGGTTATCTTACCAGAAAGTTTCAATAAAGAAACGCATACTGTAGCTGTACATGATATCTTAATTGGTGTTGTTGGGGGTGACAGTAAATGGTAAAATATACATTAGTAATGGACTTAGCTAAGCAGTTCAGTACTCGTTTAGGTAAAGACCAATTAATCAACTCTGCGTTGATGGGTGATGGTCGTTATATTCTTAACCAATACGACCCATCTAAAGTCTATCATTTAGGTGATAAAATCCCATATCTAACAGATACGGGTGAATTGGTTATCTTAACGGCATTGGAAGATAATATTACAGGTCCATTAGACTTACGTAAATGGGAAGAATGGGATATCATTAGTGAAACCATTCGCTTATACCAAGACTTCGTTCAATTGAGTTGGCATGTTCCTAAATCTCGTTTGAATCGTGTTTGGTTATCCATTAAGAAAGAATCTATGGCTGATTTCGAAGGTATTGATATCAACCGTGATGGTATTCTTGTATATAGTAACTTCATTATTAGTAAAGAACGTCCTACTATGACTAAGAATGTCATCTGGGGTAAAGTTACTGAATTGGTTGATGGTGCTGGTACAGTGGATCCAGGTGGTTGGGATGATGATTATGAGTTCCCTCATATTGATCCTAATACTGGTGATACTGATGACAATGATAATACCGAAGATCCATCTACACCAGGCAAAGAAGTTAAGAAATTAACTAGAGATTATTACCGCATGGTTGATGTATACCCATCAACATATAGAAATATGACTTCTATCGATGCTATATTGGACACTAAGGACCTTACTGATACATCTTATATGTTTGCATTATCTAGTCGATTAACCGAGATTCCTAAATTAGATACTAGAAAAGTAACTATTGCTAGATCTATGTTTGCTGAGTGTGGATCAATGGTTGATCTTCCATCTAAAAACTTTGATGAGTTAGTAGATGCAACTGCAATGTTTAAATCATGTGGTGCTCTTAGAGAAGTTAAGGGTATTGATTTTAGTTCTGTTACCTCTGCATCTAATATGTTTACTAGTTGCGGGGCTATGAATATGACCAATACACAATTCGGTAATCTCGAAAAAGCAAATGATATGTTTACTGATTGTCGTAGTAGCACGTTTGATAATGTGACATTTGGTAAAATAAAAGACGCCTCATATATGTTCCGTAATTGTGTATCTATGAAAAAATTACCTAAAATGGACATTAGTCACTCTCGTAGCTTATATTATTTCTTAAACACCACTCCTAACCTTAGAGGTGAATTTAAACAAACTTTCCATACTTGGTTTAGTGACCGTAATGAACAGCTATTCGGTTTTAATTATATGCTTGATGGTTCTGGATTAGATTCTGTTGATATCACATTTATCAATGATGGTAATCCGAATAAGAATATATCACTATCAAATTATACTACCCCTAGTCTCACACTTACTAGAATGGCAAATCTCAAAAGAGCCCGCATAAAATGCCAATCCATTATGTATAGTGGTAATTTAGCTGATGGTTGTCCAGAGTTGAGATACATAGAATTACAATTACCTAGAATCAGAGACTTAGAACTTATGTATGGTGTTAGATCCGATGCAACTTATAGAATGGTAGGTTTTGATTTATCGGGCATGATCAGAAGTTGTCAAAAACTAAAAACTGTAATCATTCGTTGCGAAAAATCCAAACTATCACAAGAACATGTGGATATATTAAACAGCAGAATTGCTGATGCTACAGTTGGTGCATGTCAAAAAGTTCTCATCTTAGACTATGACGAAGAACCACCTGTTGGTACACCACGCTTTGAAGATATTGACATTACAGTTCCAGCTCAATAAGAGCAACTAAGAGAATTTCATAACAAGTATTTAATTATTATTTTACAATCGATATTCTCGATAACCATTTTGAAATAGAATAAAAGGAGGCCCCTAAATGGCTGAAACAAAACATCTTATTACGATGATGCAAAAGAATGCTACTGGTGGTTATGATACATTCTATCCTAAAACTATTGCTTCTCAAGTATTCATCGATGACACTACAACTGTAGCAGACCATATCGCTGATACTTCTAAACATTTGACTGCGGAAGAACGCGAACGTTTGTCCAAAGCTGGTCAAGCTAATGGTTTTGCTGTATTGGATGAAAACGGTTTCATTCCTTCCAAAAATATCAACCCATCCGTATTAGCTATCAACACTGAATTTGCAACTATTACTGCAATGAAAGCTGCTGATATCAACAAAATCTATGCTGGTGAATTGGTAATGGTTACTGATGCATCCGAAGATCCTACTGTTGAATCTGGTTGGGCTATTTACCGTCGTTTGACAAATGCTACTGACTTGACTGATTTAGCATCTTGGCAAAAAATCGCGGAAAAAGAATCTCTTGATGTAGTTGTTTCTTGGGACAACTTGAAAGACAAACCTACATCCACTGTTTCCGCAATCGACGCTGCTGTAACTAACAGCCATACTCACGCTAACAAAGCTGTATTGGACAAATTGTCCGAACAAGATGGTGTTCTTTGCTACGACGGTCTTCCAGTTGCAATGGCTGAAGACGTAACTAAATTCGTAGTTCAAGCTGAACAACCTGCTATCGAAACATTAAAAGTTGGCGACTTCTGGTATCAAACTACTGGCACTACTGAAATCTAATTAACTATGATCCTTGGAGTCTTTTGATTCCAAGGATCATTTCTTTAATCATAAGGAGGTATACATGGAATTATCTGATGGTCAATTGGTACCCATGCATCTATTTGACTCAATGAAACCTTCTAATGTAGGTAACGAATTTAATCCAAAAACGTACTATATTACAACTAAAGATCGTAATGTACCTTTTATGAAATGGAGCGTATTCAATGATGCATTACAACAACCAACATTACATCTGTATAATATAGACGTTTCAAAATACTTACCGGGTATTCCATTGGAAACCTATCAAAATCAGGTATCATGGGGTGGTAGAAGTTACCCATTGCTAACTATTGGTAAAGAAACATTTGCCATTCCATATATCAATACCGATAATAACATTAATGGGAATGGAATTCTATTTGAACCTGAGAAGACCGATATTGTATGGTGGTTTAGAAATTACATACCATTCACAGAGGGTATTTCATATACTATGTTTTTATATAACGAACCAACTGGGTTATATATCTATTTAGAAACTATGTATCTTGAGAAATACAGTGATGGTTCATTTTACAGAGGTTTTGTTAATTCGGCTACATCATTTGTTGTCACTGCTGATGAATATCATAGTGGTAAACTACCTGTTGTATTGAAATATAACACTGATGGACCCAGAAAGTGTATTGGATTTAGGGAAACATCTAATGATGCTCCGTATCGAGAAACTCCATTTTATGATATAGTTAAAACGCTACACATACCATATAGTTTATTCAATGAAGAAGTTAAAGGTCATAAAGGGACAAGTCCAGCTAATTGGACAATGCAAGTATCGCATGACCCAAGTGGTGCATATCATAGTTTCAGATCATATGGTAGAGAATTGGATCCAAATGATACATCCATCGTTAAACCATATAGATAATAGTAAATTTGGTATTCATAAATATATATTATAATAAGGAATAGATAGTATAACTCTATCTATTCCTTATTAATCTATTCATTTAAAGGAGAATATAAAATGGCAAGTTTATTCACATTTATGACTGTATTATTTTTGATGATTATTATCCCGATGTTCATAATCATCGGGTATATATCCTATAGAATAGGATATAAGAAAGGTCTATCTGATCAAGATAGAATTAATTATGAAAAATATAAAAAATTCTACTACGAAAATTACAACTCGTAGTAGAATGAGAGTTAGCAATCGCTAACTCTCATTTTTTTTATTTATTGTCATCAGTAGAGATGAATCGATATGCTTCTTTACAACTTTTGATAAAGGATTCTACACTGGCACCCTGTTTTGATAATTGTTCCATAGTCTTTCTAGGACCAAAGTAATATTCCAATTCATATACACGTTTTTCTTTCCAGTTATAAATGAAATATGTCATACCTTCGTCATAGCCAAGCACTTCCCCAGTTGTAGAAGAAGAGAAACGACGTTTCATTTCAGCCCATTTTTTTTCTTCTTCTTGATTCAATGGAGCTTCATCACTATCTAGTTCTCCAGCAGAATCTTCAATATCAAACTTGTTAGCTTTAGCAAGCATTAATAGAATCTTTTCATTCAATTCACCTGCACCTGCAGCTTCATGATTTAAAAACGGTTCTTTACGTTTCAATGCTTGTTCATATGCCACTTGAGCCCATTTTACTTGTTCTGGATTATAACCAGGTTTCTTATTCTTATCTTTACCTTTAAATACTTTTTTTAATTTTATCTAGCAAACCCATATTAGCAACACCATTCCTTTACATGCCAATCAAAATCTTCTTTACATTTAACCATAAATTGATCGAAAGACAAGCCTTTACTTGGTTGAGCTTCTTTAAAATGATCATCCTCATGGTCGAAATAATAAATTTTCTTTTCTTTCCAATTGAGAACGTAGTAATCACCATTACCCAATTCAAAAATAATTCCAGATGATACAGGACGGAATCGTTTTAGTAGGGATTTATATGGTTCTTTCGTTTCATCAATACTATCATCATAGTCAATATGTTGGAAGTATTCATCTTCGAAATCAAACTTATTAGCTTTAGCAATTAGTAAGATTGCTTTATAGGTAGCCTTACCTACATAAAATGTAGCCATAGTATCTAATGGCTCACGGTTTTTCAATGCTTGTTCCCATTCCCGTTCCGATTGAAGTGTAAATTCTTCAACGGTTGGTTTATTGGGACCCTTAGTCTTTTTCTTTTTAAAGATGTCGAATAGCCCCATTATTTACAGAACCTTTCTACATAATCATCATGATCATACTTACAACGAGACATGAACTGTTCAAATGTTTTACCATTCTCAGCCCATGCTTCTTTATACGTAAAATCTTCATGGTCGAAATAGTAAAATTTCTTTTCTTTCCAGTTCAATACCCACATATTACCCCAACCAGTATTACAAACAATACCAGATGTACCAGGAGTGAATCGTTTGAGAAGGGATTTATACTGTTCATTATCTTCATTGATTTCGTCAGATTCCCCTTCTACATATTGGAAGTATTCATCCTCGAAGCTAAATTTATTATTTTTAGCTACCAGTAATAATGCATTATAATCAGCATTACCTACATGGAATGCATCGATGGATGTGACTGGTTTACGGTGTTTAAGAGCCAATTCCCAGTCAAAGGCCAAATCCTTATGATATTGATCAACAGATTCTTTTTTACTAGCACCCTTACTCTCTTCTTTCTCTTGCTTCTTCTTCAAATCATCATCCGATTTGAATCCGAATGCTTTAGCGAGTTTGTCTAATATACTCATTGAATACCTCACTGTACAAAAAAGTTATCACAATAACTAATTAAAACTCAAATATACATTATATATGTAAATAATTTAATTATTAATTTTATGTAATATAAAGGAGAAAATTATGGAAACTGTACAAAACCTAAAAAACAAAGTAAAAGACGTTATTAACATGGCTAAGGTCTACGATGAAGTTGCTACGGCAACTCTAGTTAAGGCTGTTGATGGTGATGAACCATTAACTATTAATGTCCCTATCGAATTGGAAGTTGCTACTCCTAAGTTCATTGACAGAGAATTATCTTGGTTAGATTTTAATGATCGTGTCATTGCTCAGTATAATCGAACTGATATACCATTCCATGACAGATTGACATTCTTAGGGATTGCCGCATCTAACTTAGATGAGTTTATCTCTGTTCGATTTGCTGGTCTATTCCATGCGATGGAAGAATTAGATAATGATGATCTTAATGCTACGTATCGTAAGGTGTTAACACGTATCACAGAACAACGTGAAAAGATCAATACGTATGTAAATAAAGGTATTCCTGAACGCATGAGTAACTCTATTATTCGATATGGGGATGAGCGCTTTAAGATTACCGATAAGATACGACGATATTTCAAACATGAAATATTCCCTATCTTAACACCAATATCATTGGGTTCCAATAAGGAAGTTCCTAAATTCAATGACAATGATGTGAACTTCTTCATTCGATTAGCATCCAATCAAGAAGGTGTTAAAGCCACCTATTGCTTCTTGCAAATCCCTCATCAAATCCCACGTATCATTCGTATGGGTAAACATTACTACTTCGTAGAAGATATTGTTCGCTCGATGTTTGATGAGATCTTTAATAACTCAATCATTGAAGAGTATATGCTATTTAAGGTGATTAAAGAGTGTGATGCTGAAGTGGATCATGATGATAATATCTCCATTATCGATCGTGTAAATAACGTATTGGTTAAACGAGAAGAGAATAATATTATCTATCTCGATGTTGAGATGAACACTGATGACCTATCCACATCCTCTTCTCTGTTGAAGAAATTGACTAAGTTATTAAAAGTGGAACGAAAACACGTATACACGATTAATACTAAAACAGTAGGGTTACGAACCATTGCTCATCAATATCTAAAATCGAAACCATTCCGTAAAGTATATATTGATGGTGATGCATTATGGACTTCATTTAAACCGAAGTTACCATCTGAACTTATGGATGAAACCAGTATCTTTGACTATTTGGATGATGATGATTTGATTCTACATCATCCATATCATTCCTATGATACCGTAGTAGGTTTTATCCAAGAAGCAGCAAATGATCCAGATGTTATCAGTATCAAACAAACCCTATATCGGGTAAGTTCTGAAAAGTCCCCAATCATTCAAGCATTATGTAATGCCGCTATGGTGGGTAAGAAGGTAACCGTCATGTTAGAACTATTAGCTCGATTCGATGAGCGTCAAAATATCAATTTGATTAATACCTTGAATCAAGCAGGTTGTAACATCGTATATTCATTAGAAGGACTTAAAACACATTGTAAGATGTGTATTGTTACTAAATCAACCAAAAAGGGAATTGTAACCTATTCCCATGTAGGAACTGGCAACTATAATGAAAAGACAGCTAATATCTATACTGATATCAGTTACCTAACATCTAATCGAGCCATCGGTCATGACTTAACCTCTTTGTTCAACATGATTACTGGATTCTCTAAACCAGATGAATTAAAGCGTATTAAGTATTCCCCATATACGCTTCGTCCAACATTGGTTGATGAAATGACTCGTTGTTGTAAAGAAAGTACAGCTGATGATCCATCTCATATTTATATTAAGATTAACTCTCTTAGTGATATAGAGATGGTGGGTACCATCGAATATTTAATCGAAAAGTATCCAACATGCCAATGGCATATCACTGTACGGGGTATCTGTTCACTACCTGCATTAGATCGGTATACTAACGTAACGATCAAATCAGTAGTAGGTCGTTTCCTAGAGCATAGTCGTATTTACGGTTTCGTATCTAAAGGTAAAGATAGAGTCTATATCTCTTCAGCAGATATGCTCACTCGTAACTTAGATAAACGAATTGAGATTCTATGTCCTATCAATGACAAATCCTGTAAGACTCGTTTATTTGATATCCTCAATACCTTTGAACGGGATAGTGTTAATAGTTGGTATGCAACAGAAAATGGTTTTATCCAACGTGAAAAGACAGATGTAAACTGCCATAATGAGTTTATCAAATTGACAAGATAAATGAAGAAGAAGATACACCCGAATGGATGTATCTTCTTTTTTTTACCGTAGGTTGTCTTTATTTATAAATATATATTATTTTTATAGATAGAGATTACCTACCGGAAAGGAATTAAGATGAAAGACATTTCAATGAAATTGATCTTTTGTCTAGTCTTAAAGATTGCATTCTCCGTAATCGTTAATACTATGGCGATGATCATAACCAAATGGTTACTTGATTAATAGTCATTGATTCGTTTCCAATCTTATTTAGGATAGATTAATTTACTGTTATCTAATATTATGTTAGATAGGTAATCTCAATATTTATTTGTTTCTTTTTATATAAGACCTTATGGGAGGGTTTATCATGAACAAAGTATTTGGATTAATTTTAGGATTATTAATTGTATTGGGTCTTGGTTACGGTAGCTATGAATTCTATCAAGACTGTTATGGACCTGACAGAGGGGTCGTTGTAGAATATATCGTACAACGTGGCGATACCCCAATTGGTATCTCTAACAAATTCGCATCTGACCGATATGATTCCGGTAAAGTGATGCGAGAATCTTTAGGTTACCACGGTATAACTGAATGTCGTGTTAACGACAAAATTAAAGTTGTCACAACTTTGAAACGCTATGAAGAGTTGAAAGACATTGGTGAAAATGTCACTCTTGTAGCAGAATAATAAAAAAGAATACCTTCGGGTATTCTTTTTTTTTGACGAAATAAGACCATAGTATTACTACTATGGTCTGGTATATCAGGTTATTTCTTTATTTTCTCATCAGTAATATCAGGCTTCTCTTTATCATGATTTGGAGAGTCCTCTTCATCATCATGAGTCATGATGTGTTTGACATCTCTAATATCCTTAGCGAGATCTTTGATCCCATCGATAGAAGAGAGTTTACCAAACAAATCAAACCCAAGAACCCCAAAGAGGAAACTGATGAAAGACATAATCTTCCATGTTCCTCGGTCAGGAAGAAACCAATCTTTAAAAGCAAGCGACAAGAAGGTGGCCACGATCGTACCAATGATGATACGTATCATCCGACCTTTGTGTGTTGTCGTGTGCTTAATTCGAAATAGATAGATTTCTTTTAAGCATGACCCAATCAACGCAAATAAAAAGTAACCAATAATTTCGATGATATAAAAAACGTCAAATCCGAGCACAGTGAGTATTAACTCATGATCCACACTATATCACCTACTTATCTTAAATAACATATTCAATTATTGTTCTCTTTCAGAGAATTGCTCCAATCTCGGACAACGATTCTTACGATGAGTGGAACTCAAGAAGAAAATCACGCAGAATAGAGCAAATATATTAATACCTAGTGTTGCTAGGTATGTTATAGCTTTGAAACCCATTTGATTTTGAATATCGCGATCAATGGCATCTCGTTCTTTATCGATTGAGTCAAGAAGTCCAGGGTGGACACTCTGCATAATATCAACAATGTTAAATCGTTGAATGATAATGAATTTATGATTGTTAGTAAACCCTTTATTGTTATAATCAGGGGTACCAAAAATATCACCTTTATTAGTGATATAGTATGGTGCTAAAAATACATACGATGATAGACCTTCTAATCCCTCATTTATGTACACATTACGTAATGCACTGAGTTTCATCTCATTAATAATGACATGATTATGATTAGAATTTGCTACTGGCTCATAGAAAATGAGTCGAGAACTATCATGTTGACGTATGATCGCATCCATAGCTTTTTTATATAGAATCGGATTGTATTCTTTATCTCTATCACTATTAGACGTATCTCGTCCCAAGTCACTCGTAGATGGATCCATATCAGCAATGATACGTTCTCGGTTCATGACGATGAGACTATTATCATAATTATCAATATTATATAAGAAACGATTTTCTATATTACTCACTAGAATCTCAGCAAATTGGGGAGTTAATTCTTTAGATTGCTCCAATTCGCTACGTAACACTTCTTTATCTGGATATTGTTTCTCTATATCAGCCACAATATGCTCAGATGTATTCTTGGCGGTAATATCCGCCAAGAAATCAGCATCACGTAAGGTAGCATCAATCATTTTCCATTTAATCTCGGTATAGGTTTCGTCATTTTGAACAATCCGTTCACGTAACTTATCCATTTCCGTATTAAATAGGAAAAAATGAAATACTGATACTGCGGCAATAATTGCTAATAGAGCAACCCCAATTACAGTTTGCGTTCTAGCACGGTAATATAGAAATGCTTGTTTAAATTTAGCCACGCTACCTCAACCCCTTTGATATATTAGATTAGTCTTTATGTAAATCTGTATCTTTTTCACTTTCGGATTGTAAACGACGAATTTCCGCTACTTGCATGTCAATAATCCAACCAAGTACGAAACGAGGTAAGCGGATTACCTTGTAGGATAGCAAGCTTTGTAATTTATCAATAGCAGCAGCCCGTTTATCAGCATTTGTCATATTATCGGCAAATTCATCTAAACTACAAATGAATCGTTCCATGACGGATACGATAACTTCATTTTTGCTTCTATTATACAAAACGAAAACTACTTTTTTAGCTACGAAGGCTAAGAAGTATAGGATCGCTAAGATGGCAACAATAGTAATGATTTCTGTCTTACTAAAATCTCCAGTAAGAGCAGTGAAAAAGTTTGTGATCTCTTCGAACATAGATCCACTTCCTTTCTGTATTAAAAAATATAAAATCATTATACTATTGTCGGTGAATCTTGTCAAGAGTTTTCTAAATAAAAAGTTATAGGGAGAACAATAACATTTATGTAAATATCAAATTATTTTTCGAAAGGATGGTATTTACTTATGGCTAACACTAAAGACCTTGCCAAACTTCTTGACAAGGGTACTATACAAGCTGCATTCCAAGAAGCATTGCAAGAAACTGCTGATTCTATGGTTGATGAAATCACTCAACAAGCAGTAGCAATGATTCGGGATGAAGCTGTTGTTTTCTTAGAAGCTCGTAAAGAAGAGTTGATTAAACAACTTCAAGCTGAAATTGAAACAACAGAAAGCTATCATGTTAAGATCAGAAATCGTATTTATATCTTCTTATTAGTTGCATCCACTGGATTCTTAACTCAATTAGAACAACGATTCTCTGAAAAGATCCGAGCACAAAAGGACTAATCTTAACATAGAATACGGGATAGGGACATTCGACCCTATCCCGTATTTTAATGACTCTTAAATATATATATATTATTATAAGGAATAGATACATAAGTATCTATTCCTTAACTTATTTTTAATATAAAGGAGAAATTAAAATGGAAAGAATTTTCGAGAACTATTTAAATGACATCTACGTTGACGTACTAAATTTCATTGAGGATACAAACCTCAATATTAAGTTTCTACGTTTCTATCGCAAGAAACCAAATCTATTAGTCTGTGAACTATTTGACGAAAATCAAGAAAATCCTAATCAATTTCGTCATATATGTGTTACATATTCCTTGAGCGCCATGTATCAATATCTATCAGTATATAAGAAACTTATATCACGAGAAGATATTCCATTAACTGCAAATGAAATTGATCGTGATAGTGATTTCTACGAATCTAGTGTTGCAATGACACTATTATGTAGTGTGGTGGATAAGCTCACAGGACCTGCAAACGAAGCCCTGGAATACATGTTGGAAATATCAAATCATTCATATATGTCAAGTTATATGAATATAAATGATATATCTCCAATCAATTTTAAACGTATTACTGAAATCGAAGATATGGATGTTAAGCAATTTGAAAATGCTATTACAACAAATACGGTTGCGATTGAAATATGTAAAGAAAAAACAAAAATAAGTGTCAAATTGAATAAACGTATGGAAGAGTATAGTGACTGTGATCTATCAGATAATTTAAAAGTCAGAATTCTTATCGGTATCATACGTGCTAAATATTTTATGGAAGAAGGTGAAACTGATAAGTTTGATTGTATATACTATCATCAATCAAATGTAATGGATTTCCCAAATTCAATACATCTATAATCAATAAAAGAAACCTCTTATGAGGTTTCTTTTTTTTACCTTAGATACCCATATCCTAACATTATAGTAATATTTTAACAATCTCAATTTACAGTTCATATAAATGAAAAGGAGAGTGTTTCAATGAGCAATTATATGCTTGAACGCGTCTTCACTATGATGATTCGTCAGGATGATGGTTCTTATAAGATTTTATATCCTAAAACCGCTGCCGAACAAGTTATGGCGACAGACATTACGCTCAAAGAACATTGTACCGACTTCTTGTCTCATATTTATTCGACAGAACGTCGCTTGATTAACAATGTTAATAGACCAAATGGTTACGTGCTTCTTGAAGAAGGTAACTATTTAGGTACTGATCGCATTAAGAAAGAACTCTTAGCGATCAATAAAGAGTATGACACAATTGCTGACCTCTTATTAGAATCCAAAGCTCAACCTGGTAAATTGGTTATGGTATTGGATGCTACTGGTGACCCATCCGTTGATACGGGATGGGCAGTTTATCGTCGTACTAAAGATCAACACTTTGAAGATCTTACTAAAGGATGGGAAAAAGTATCTGAACAAGAATCCATTGAAATTGATATGCATTGGAGAAATGTAAAGAACCATCCACAATCTAACCCAGCTGATATTGATGATATGGTTCGTAATGCTCATATCCATCGTGATTTAACAGCATTACATTCCTTAGGTCAAGCGAACGCTGATAGTATATTTGACCATGAATACTTCACACACAAAGAAAAACGTGTTGGTGAAGATGCTAATATCGTCCAAGTGTATGTGGGTGCTGTAGAAAAACCAGTGGGTATCGGTCGCGATATGCGATCTGGTGATTTCTGGTACAAACCTTCTATTGGTCAATCTTGGTGGCATGATCCTTCTGTTGAAGAAGCAACTGACACCTGTTATGAAAAATACCGTGATCAAGTAAGCATGACTACATCTCCATTACTTCGTACAAACAAAACGAAAGTAATGCGTCGTATGTTCTACCGTTGTAATAACTTAGAAGTTGTAAATCAATATGATACACGTAATGTAATGGATTTCACAGGCATGTTCTATGAATGTAGTTCCATTCGTGAATTACCACCATTCTATTCCTTTAAAGGTAAAACATTCGATTCTATGTTCTACAACTGCAAGAAATTGAAATATGGTCCAGAACTTGATTTCAAATCTGCTACTACTACAGCAGGTATGTTCTCTGGTTGTGAAGCTATGAAGAAAGTATTGGCATTGAAGAACACTGGTTCTATTGCCGATATGAGCCAAATGTTCAATGGTTGTCGTTCTTTAGAAAGTCTTCCTGAACTTGATGTATCTGGTGTAACGACTGATGAAGGTCTATTGAAAACATTCAATGAATGTTTCACCCTTTCTGAAGTATCTTTCAAACCTAATACATTAACATGCTCTATTTCGTTAGAAAATACTAAACTTGATTTAGATTGTATCCGTCGTTTGTTTGCTAGCTTACCAGCTATTACAACAAATAAAGTTATCAATCTAATCGGTACTCCAGGTGTTACTAAATTAACACCAACAGAACGTGCAGTAGCAACCAATAAAGGTTGGATTGTATTACCTGCTCTATAAGATAAAACTAAGTGGATATACTCGCTATGAGTATATCCACATTTATTAGTATTTTTACAGGTATCAAATATATATTATAATTATGAATAGAACCAATGGGAAAGGAACTGTTATGAAATATCAATTGATTCGATTGATGTTCGACCTAATGATACTGATCGTGACACAAACAATTGTAACATTAGTTAGCACATTGATCATCAAACTTATTTTATGATAGTTTCAGCTTTTTTAATGACCTCAATTATTATGCAAATTTCGATCGAATAATATCGAATCATTAAAAATAATCATTGGTTCTATTCATAACTATAATTATAATATTGTATTACAAAGGAGAAAATAAAATGTTAAGTATTTCTGATATTATTATGCTCGTAGCTATGTTGATGGGTTCTGTTTCACTATTCTTATTTGGGTTTGAAAAACCACAACCTAAGTGGTTTACATATATTGAAGTACCAGTCATCGTGATAGCCCTAATTTTAGGGTTATTTATAGATGACACGATTCTTTAATTTTAAGGAGGATAAGAAATGAGATTTAGTAGACCATACAAAGATTTCGGGTTTAATATGGTGATTGCCGTTCCAAGTACTTACTTAGAACGAAAATTTTTAGAGATGTTTAAGTATGAGTTGTTTAACGATGACGAAGAATCACTCTGTAATTGGCATCCGGAGTGGCTCGGCAGAGATCTTTCGTTAGATTATATGAAGGCCCTAGGATACACTTCGGTGTATTATAATGGCCCAAATAATCGTTTAACACAAGAGTTCGAAGGAGAGGAGTATACCATTACCTCTATTCCTTCAGACCTTAGGGTAATCATCGCCGGTTACCGCATGTTGGGAAAACACCGAAAGGTTGCTCAAATCCTAAGAGACCTCAAGAGGGTCGACTATTATAATAACTAAAAGAGAACCTTCAGGTTCTCTTTTTTTTTGCTTTTACCTATGGACTATTTAACATTTATATAATGCAAATAGCTAATTCCACATTTATGTTTTTAAATAAGGAGCATAGTAAATGGCTAATGATATTAAAAAGATTGTAATTCGTCGACTCGAGTCCGATAATCAATACCATGTATATTATCCTCAAACACTAGTTGACGGCTTGCAAGACAATGAAGCAACACGCGAACACTTTGCTAATGCTGATATCCATGTAACAGCTGACCAACGTGCGAATGTGTTGAACAAGGGCCTTGTTCTTGATAATAAAGGCTTAGTACCTGATACATTGATGGGTACTAAAGGTGTAGGTCTTCGTGACTATGCTAACTTTGCTGCATTGAAAGCTGCTGCCGATGTTAAAGTCGGTGAAATGGTAATGGTTCTTGATGCTCAAGACAATGATGATGTTGCGGCACGTCATGAAGGTTGGGAAATTGTTAAAGTTACTGGTACACCAGAAGCTAAGACATATGAATTCATTACTAAAGCACAATTGATGGACTATGTCGTTCATCCAGATCATATCAATGGTATGTATACTAGCAGTAAAGCTGATATTGATGCTATGGTTGCTAATGATCATACACATGCTAATCTTGCTGTATTGAACACATTGACTGAAGAAAAAATGAATGCTTTGGCTAAAAAAGGTCAAACAGGTACCATTAAATATGGTGAAAATGTCGACACCTTAGATAACAAAGAAGGCGACATGGTTTACAAAGTCACTGGTGTTATTGCTGGTGAATAATAGAAGTAGAGATATGCATTATGCATATCTCTACTCTTTTCGTATTTATATATTATATATAAGAAGAACTATTGAGGGAAAGAAGTTTCCTATGAGATACCATAGTATGATATCTGTACTTAAAGTAACAATCAGTATACTTTGCCAAATACTTGCTACTCTAATTAGTGCAATCATTATCAAACATATCTTATAGTAAACTGGACTAGCCTCAGTCCATTTCCTTCTATTCTAATAAAATTAGGGTATACATAGACATATACTCAATAGTTCTATTATTTTGTAGTGATGATAATAAAAGGAGATTATATGTATGAAAAAGAGCGACCTTGTATTACTTAAATGGATTGATGAATTTGCTAAATATGGGTATATAAATATCAATAGTGGTAAACCATTCTTGTTCGACGTAAAGATTTTCTCTATGAAAGGATCTCGTCATTTATCGATTGTTAGACTATGTTATCAACCAGATTCATATGAGTGTGCAATGGCATGTAGAGGTACACATCAAGTAAGCGATCCAGTTAATCTATATACGATAGAAGAGGTACAAGAATGGTGTAATAGTCACCGTGAATTCTTAGATAAATAAGAGATAGAGAATGAGTTTACTAACTCATTCTCTTTTTTTGCGTTAACTGTAAAACCTCGATGTATTGATTATATATTATAGTTATGAATAAAAGTAATATGTATTAATAAAGGAGATTTTAAAATGACAGAGTTGGATAAGGATTTGAATACGTTTTTAGAAGAAACATTTGGTAATAACCATAATGTCGTAATCCATGGAGCACATGGTTACACCTCTTATGGTTATACATGGTTGTATGATACCAAGGTATCAAACCATGACGTAACTAAGGCTTTATCAATTGTTCGCTTGGATGCCAAGCCGAACGTTTATGAAGCTACAGCATTCAATGTCGGTGAACATGTCACGGACAATGAATATTTGTTAGACTTCGAAGAATTGAAGGATTGGGTATTAGCCCACAAGGATTTCTTGAACTCATAAAAAATGGAAAAGAATACATCAAATTGATGTATTCTTTTTTTGCCAAAAATATGTGTAAAAGCATGATACTTTGTTTATATACTATAATCATGAATAGAAACGGAAATATAGTTTCATTGAGACCAACGAGTTCCGTAGATTCTGTTCAAGAAAGATTTTTATTTTACTTTTAGTCCGAAAGGAGAACTTAATTATGGGTTTATTATTTGCTTTACTTGATGGTGCTGCTTTAGGTTTCGTGGTCTATGCAACAGCTCGGCCACATCATGTTGCTCGGATGTTAGGGTTGACTGACCATCAATCCGAATCCGAAGAAGGAGGTGAAGAATAATGGATTTAGTAACAGTAAAACATGGTCGATTAACTTATATAAACATGTGTGGAAAGCATACTGTCAAGGTGTATAACACCTTGACAGATGTTCTTGTAGTCGAGGTACCATTCTCCGGTACACAAGCTCGTCGAGCTGAAAAAACCGAGATGATTGCCGAAGACCAAGGCTTACAGAAATTCCATACTATTTACGGTGAAGTTGAAGGTCTGCCAGAAGCACAAGATGACGTAGTCATCATAGTGTCCATGGCGGTAAGACAGGCGTTGCCTGACCGCAAAGACCTGGCTTCGCCAGGATCTCTTAGAAAGGATGAAGCTGGGCAGCCAACAGGCTGTTACGGCCTAAACTTCAACTAAGGACAAGAAGAAGAGAACTAGTCATTGACTAGTTCTCTTTTTTTATTTTTTTTGAATAGAGATGTGATAGATGTAGCCATATCCAGATACATATTACGTGGAGGTATATTATGGGTGGATGATACGCTACATCTATCACGAAGATAAGATTACACATTGCAAAGAAAGAGGTTAAACAATGCGTACTTTATTGTTCTAAAATGATTAAAAGTTAATATAATACAGTCCAACCTTTAATTTTAGCATTATTGATTAAATTCATTACTCGATTATCGGTAACATCAACATTCGTATTACGTACATCTACTATTTTTGGATCATGGAGTTGATCTTTTAATCCTCCGATGACTTGTTCAAAGGATTGGTTTGTGAGCTGAGTATTTGCAAAAGAGATGTCACAGCCTATGCTATTGTGTTGACAGGAAACATTTCTTAACTTAATACATCCATCAAACATATTGGTTGCATTCGTACATTCTAGGATATTCATATCACTTACGGTGGTTAATTTCTCACAGTTACGAAACATGGATTCACATGTTTTCACAGATGGAATGTTTAATGATGTAACTACATCTAAATCGATACAGTTTTCATACATAGAAATGACATTCTCAACCATTGGTAATACAACACGTTGAGGGGATGCTAATAATGTACAGTTTTGGAACATACTATGAGCATCTTTAACTCGAGTGAGCTCTAAGTTAGGGATATTAACCAATGATGTACAATCTTTGAACATCTCAGATGTATCAACGAGCATATGGGTTGTAATATATGGGAAGTATTTTAAAGAAGCACAGCCAAGGAACATACGGGAGGCATTCTCTAGTTTATCCGTTTGGAACGTAGGAATATCCGCTAATGTTTCACAGTTTAAGAACATTTCTTTCATACTCTTAGCTTCTGCTGTATCATACCAAGGTACCTTAACAAGATTGTGACAGTTGGCAAAGAAACGATCGAGTTTCGTTACCATGTTACTCTTAATCTTAGGAGCAATCACCATCTCTTGATTATTCTCATAATACCCAGTCATATCACCATGTAAGGTTAATGTATCTGGACGAATGATTTGGGCTTGGTGTGGATATGATTCTTGGTTATGGTCATGAATTGGGTCACCAAATGGATTCAATTTTGGGTTTTCTCGTTCTCCAGTTACGTACATAACTAAGTCACCTGGAAAGAGTTTATTACTCATCAAGTTATCGGTAACTTTATAGGATGGAACTTCTTCCCGTTTACGAATCTTAGTGGTACCAAAGTATAGATGGTCAAGAATCGCAGATAATTTATTCAAAGCTTCCATAGCTTCATGGGTATGACCTTCTTGCCCTAATCGATCGATTTCATCTTTTGTGGATCTAAATGGAGCTCCTAAATCAGCCCAAGAGAAACTGAATTCAATGGATTCTTCTTCAGCCATTTTATCCCAGTTTTCTAGGTAACTAGAGTCTCCACCTTTGAATCGGTACGTTGCCCAACTATGTGCTTTCTTAACAGTATCATCACCTTTAGAGGCATCTAATACCATAGCCATAGTACCAATATCGTGCACTGGGTCTAGTTTAGAACGGATTAACATCTGTACGATATTCTTATATTCTCGATTAATCCCAATAAGAATTGGATTATATTGATCATCTTTTAAATACCCAGTTGGTTCTAGGATAGCAAATCCTAATGGTTTATTACCATGGGCTAAGATAATATGATCTTTCTTAGTAGCATGAACGATTTGACTTCGTACATGATCTAATACAGTATCTTTTTGTTTATTGATATAGACGCCTTCGGCGAATGTCTTAGGAATCTGAATATCAAGATCATCTCCACTAGAGTTCTCGCCTCTAATAAGGAGCGATATTTTATATTCATTAAACTCTCTAAGCATATATGCATTCTCCTTTCATAGGATGAGTTATATGATTTTGTATTACAGTAATGTTAAAATGACGTTTTTATAGACATATAGGTAGATACTTTTCTTTCATGGTACTCCTAATGATGATGGCGATGTATCCTGGCAATAATCGTGTTGGCTTATTGCTTTGGATACATCGCCATTATTTTCCGTATTTTTACCTCCTATAAGTATATATTATTGATGTGAAGTAATGTAATATTATATTTATATTTTCAATTTCTATTTATAGGAGGTTTATTATGTTACAAGTATCTTTATTTCAAGTTCAATCTGCAGTTATGGATGAGTTTAAATTCTCCGAGTTTGAATCTTATGATTCTGAACTCGATGTAGAATTAGAACTTGACCTATTAGGTTCTCTACTTGAGGACCTATTTTAATTAATATCAAAGGAGATAAAAAAATGAAAAGTATGTTAGCAAAATTATTGATGTTCTTATTGGGTAAAGTGGTTTATTGGCCACTTTACTTCTATTCTGTAATGATGTGCCGTTACTTTGGCACGAGTCTTAATGCTGTTTTAGAAGATAACAGCAGATTTAAGAGTGAACATGTCAGAATCGGTAATAAGTTGGTGACTCGCTTAACTGATAAGTGGGGTCGAAACAAATACATTTTTACAAACATGGATGAAACTCCAAGTAAGTTTTTTAAAGGTGTAAAATATTCCCTGTTGTTAACATACAATGAATTCTCAGAAAAAGTTGAATCCGAGGTTGTTGTATATCATATCCACTTAGGGATTATCCGCTATAGTGGTATACAACGAGAATCATTTTTATTATCTTTAGAACAATTAGAAGCATTGTTCTAAAAATAAAAAAGAATACCTTCGGGTATTCTTTTTTTTTACTTAATTTTTGATTATATATTACTATGATAAGATAGAAGTAGTTCTATCGAATATTACTGATAGTAAAGGGGGTGATATTATGTATAAAACAATAGTACATAAAGGTGATTATATAACATATATGCGTGGTGATCGCATAGTCACAGAACCTGTCGATGTAATATATAAACAAATCAAGGATCGGGAATGTATTAATAGTGACATCATTAGTATACGAAAGTGTCGTTCATATATAGAGGCTGATCCAATTTCCATATTCGATTCATTATCATACCTATATGGTGTAGAGGTATATGATGATAATGATGGGTTGATGAATTCTAATGGAGGTATATTTAACAAATGCCAGTTATCCAATACAGATGATGTATTATTGGGTAGGACTGATATAGACGATGCCATTGATATGGTTTATGCATATCTTCTAGGGTATCTTTATAGATCAGTTCACGGTATGCGTATTAAAGGCTCCAGAAAAGCTGTAGTTACCTTTAAGAATAATACATCTGTAGTTGAGAGTTCATTGAAGGTGATGGATAAGTGTATTGCATCATATAATAAATTAACATCTAATGACTTTGATGTTAACTATATTATGCAAATATGTGGTGACCATCATGAACATATCAGCGTAACCTTGGTTGATAGTCATGATAATGGCTTTATATACGGTTTCATTAAAATGATCCACCAATGGTATGGAAATATAGGTATGAAGAGTATAAATGCCCAAAAACGTATACCGCATGGTATTCTGAATGCTAGACACCAAATCCGTCATGGTAACATTATACTAATTACTTCTATTACATATAAAACAATGAAGGAGGTACATGTATAATGCCTGATAATCAAATTAAGGTCCTCCATAGTCAATATAAGTATAACACACGCGTTGAACAAGGTGGTCGTGGTCAAGATTACGTAGTTGTATATTTTGAAAACAATGCTACTGATGTTATGATGCATGGTTATACTCAAGTACCTGACACACACATTCATTTACAAGGTGAATTGAATAATAAAGATACGGGTATGGATGCATTCAAGAAATTGGACTCTGCCATTCGTAATACTCGTTTCGGTCACCTTAATGACCATGGACGTTTGAAAGTCAATAACAACTTCCAAATTGACAGCGATGGTACCTTGGGTCTTAATATTATTATGCTAGAAAATCGTGCCGCATATAATGCTATCACAACTAAAGATGAAGGTGCCATTTATATGTGGACAGACAACGGTAAATTTACTGGTATTGATACCGGTTCTACTACACCAGGCAGTACGATTAATGTAGGCTCATTAGAAGCTCACAACGCTTCCCCATTGGCACATCCAGACATTCGCAATCAAATCAATCGAATGCAAGCTAGTGTAACAACTATTTCTAGCAACATGGATGCCTACCAAACGGAATTGTTGAAAATCCGCTCTAATGTAGATGCCGCAGTTAAAATCGTAAATACGTTCAAAACGACAGGTATCGACCAAGCAGCCTTAGCAGACCGTGCTAGAACTGCTGATAAATTAAGTCGTTCTGTAACAATCAATGGTGTTACCTTTGATGGTTCTCAAAATATTAATATCGACGATGTAACGTACTCCAAAACTACAGGTAAATTGAAAAAAGCTGTAACCATTAATGGGGTAACGTTCGATGGTTCTCAAAATATCACAATCCCTAAAGTAGATTCTGCTTCAACATCTGAAGTGGCGACTCGCTTATCCAGAGCGATTCGTATCAATGGTATTGAATTTGATGGTTCTCGTGATATTACAATTCCTGCTTCCGCTATGGAAGGTTTTGTTGCTGAGAATGCATCTAAACTTGGTAATGTAGATGCTAGTGAATATGCATTGAAACGTGATGTATATCTACGTTCACAAACCTATTCAAAAGAAGAAGTCTACAATAAACAAGAAGTAGATAGCTTAGCAGGTAAAATCCCTGGTGGTCGCATTTACATTGTATAATCATAGGAGGACTATTATATGAATCGTTTTGCTGAAATTAAATATGGGCGTGTAAACGATATCGTAGAAACCCTTAATGATTTAACATGGGTTAGAACTATTTTCTCTCCTATTTCATTATGGACTGATATCACAGATATGCTCGATTCCGAAGGGAATCAAATCCAAATTGGTCACGTGTTTGAAGGTGGTTCTTTTAGAGCACCTGCTACTCGAACAGTTCCTGTTACATTAGATGATCATCGTCGTGTTGCGTTATATCGCAAAGATCTATTAGTAACACAAAAAATCGAAGAAGGGTTCTTCTCCAAAGCATTAGGAGATCAATATTTCTTCCCTTACAATGGTGATGCTAAACAAATGTTAGATATGGACTTTGAACTATTGGAAGATGAAGAGGAAGAAGGTTTCAGTGTTGTGTATCGTACAACTCGGGATCCTAAAGAATCTACTAATAAACTGAATGATACGGTAACAGTTGATCAAGTGAAACAACTTCGAAAAGACTTCCGTAAGCATAAACTTGCTTGCTCTAAACGTGGTATGGAAATTACTAACCAAATCAATCAAGCGGAAGCTGTTGAAGAGATGTATAACTATATCAATTGGGATAAATAATATGACTAGGTAGTTGACTTTGTTAGCTACCTAGTCTTTCTACCCGCTGAAACATTCTACTAATACAATTACTATAACCTTTATGAAAGGAGACCTTATCTATGGGTTTAGCATATAATGGTAGAGTTGTCAGCGAAGACTACTATGCATTAATTCAATCTAAATTTGCCGTGATTGAACAAGCATTAGGTGCCTTAACAGCTGATACAACTTCTAAGAATGTAAGCTTAGAACAACGATTGGGAGACTTTAATACAAGTCTTAATAACCAATTCAAAAGCTTGAAAAATAAAATTGATAATGATATTGCATCTCAATTAAATGCGATCGAAACAAAAGTAACGAATAACCATAATCTTATTACCACCAAATTAGAAAACACGGCTCAGCGGTTAGAAGGGTTAATCACTGAAACAGATACATCCCTCACAAATAAAATTAAAGAACTTGATGGTCGTGAAAAAGCTGATGTTAAACAATTAACGACATCTATCGGTACAGCGAAAGCTGAATTAACAGCGATTACCGAATCTAATAAAACTAAGATTGATGCCTTAGCAAGTAAGTTCCAATTTGGTGGAAGACAAGTCAATGATCGAAACGTACTCATATGGTTCGATTATGAAACAAATCCAGACGAACCAGTGATCAAATTTAGAAAAGGTGACACATTCGTTGCCTTTGGTGCTGACTGGAAATAATATGTAAACTATTTGGAGGATCCATGAGTCAATTTAATGACGTAATGGCAGTCCGTGCAGCCGTATTGACAATCACTACTGATTGTCAATTACGCTGTTCGTATTGTTTTGAAGAAGATAAAGCTCATAACTATATGAGTGAAGATGATGCTATGATCATCATTAAAAAATTATGTGATAATTTTAGGGAGAATGTATATACACATGACCCAACAGCTAAGCTAGATATTAGCTTCTTTGGTGGGGAACCTACATTAAACTTCCCTGTCATTAAAACTATAGTAGAATACTGTAATGAGCAAGAATTTATTGTGCAATACGGTATTACTACCAACTGTGTTCATATCACAGATGAAATGATTGATTTCTTTTATGATAATAACTTCGGTATCTTAGTATCCATCGATGGAACGAAAGAGTTGCATAATAGAAATAGAAGTAACTCTTATGATACCGTAGTATCTAATATCAAACGCATGTTTGATGGTGGTTTGAAACTAAATATGGAAGCCCGTATTACTATACCACCAAAAGATATTCGTTATACATTCCAATCTATGAAGGATATGTATGACTTAGGATTTGATCGAATTGCCCCATGTTTCGTATATGACCAAGAATGGGATGAAGAAGCATACCAACAATTCGAAGTTGAAATCCGTAAAATTTATGATTTTGCATTAGATAAATACAATTCAGAAGAAAGACGAAATCTCCAAGTGAAGAACATTGAAGATTTCATCTATTTATGCTATGATTCTGATACGAATGATACAAGTCCATGTGGATTTGGTAAAAATGCTTGGGTAGCTATCGGTTATGATGGCGAATTAACCCCATGTCATCAAGTCCATACCAACTTCCGTAACTGTGAAGTGTTGCATATGGGTAATATGATTACCGACGAATTCGATCGAAGTGTTATGGATATGATCAATGTTCAATTCGATCGTAGTACGTGTGGTAATTGTCAATACAACAACGTATGTCTAGGTGGGTGTCCTGCTGAAAGTTTTACGAATGGTCATTCATTTAATGATGTAAACCCAGCTGTATGTCGTCATATGGACATTATGTATCATATTGCTACAGAGTATCAAGATAAGATACTCCATAGCACTAATCTTCGTTCCAGACGCTTAGCGATTCTGAAACGTAACTTAGAATTCAAACAATTATTGGATACTGCCATCGATCACTTGCATCAAAATGATATCAATGTGATTATGTTAGATTTTGCAAGTATTCAAGAATCTATATTTGGTGAGGAAAAAATCCTTCTTCCTCCATACATCCGTTTAGCAGAACGGTATATTGACATCGTATCCGATAAACTTCTAAACGATGTGGTTGAGGAACTTGATAAATATCAAGCAATTATGAACGGTGGTGAAATGAATGGCGATAATTAAAGCCGATGATATAAATGGATTAGTTGAGAAGATTAACAAATTAACTAAATTTTCTCGAGGTATCCGTGCAGTTAAATCAAACCCTGGTATCGAAGCTGGGGGTACAGGCCCTGGTTTATCTTGGGGTTGTAATAACTATGGTGGTCAAATACGTAATGTAGTACCTGATGATAAAAAACAAGATAAGTTTCAAGGATCTAATGTAGTTAACACACACGTTGATACCAATAACCGAGTGAAAGCCGATCAATTCAATGAAGTGGTTAACGGTATCAATTCCGCTATTACCGAAATTCGACAAAATGTAACAGGTAACGATGGTCCTGGGTTAGGTGAGATAACAGAACCAACTCAAGTGACAAAAGATACTATTGCTAAATTACAACAGCTACAAGCAGCATTAAATGCTGTTAGTACCATTGAAAGTACGTTAAACCGCGTCAATGGTTGGTTTAACAGCGCTAACAAATGTAATCGTTCTTGTCAAGTTAATTGTCAAGTTGGTTGTCAAGTTGCTTGTAACTCTGTTAACTGGTGTCATGACCAAAAATGTGGCGGACACTAATATTTTTATCAGTTTGAAGGAATGGTATGATACCATTCCTTCTTATTTTCTAGTATGAGGGCACTATGTTTGATTCTATCAATCGTATTTCGATTAAAGTGACAGACTTCTGCAACTTAGATTGCGTGTATTGTCATCAACAAAAAGTAACAAAAGACTCATCCAAGACATTCTCACACTATGATAAACTAGAAGACTTTATCAAGTCATTACCATTGGCAGATGAAGTTGATGTATTAGTCACTGGTGGAGAAATATCTGTTAAATTAGATGAGTTCAGAAAGATTGAACGGATTCTTAGACGAATTAGTCAATCAATCGATGTAAAATTTATTATGAGTGTCGTTACGAATGGTACTAATCTTCCTGGATTAGTGGATTTTGTTAAACGTGGAATTATGCGTCCTGATTCAATTACTGTATCATGGGATGGAGTATATTCATACACTCATAGTCGTAAAGGTAAACTACAGAACTTATCCGATAAGTTCTTTAATGATAATATACGATATATCGTTGACCAAGGATATGCGAATGAGATTAATATCGCTTTTGCCGTAACTCCTGATACAGTCAATGATATGATGCCTAGCTTAGACTATTGCTTAGGCGTTGGGTTACGTAACTTCTCCTTCTATTATATCCATGAAGCAGATTATACAAACCCTAAATTTGTCGCCGATTATACGAACGCTCTACATAGTATGGCGAACCGTTTTGTGCAAACATACCCTGATTTGAAAGAACGATTCCGTTATTATAATTGGCAGAATATGTACTGTCGTTATATCTTATCAGATGCATCATTCCTAGCTAAAACATCTTGTGTTAAGCTAGGTAATTCGATTCATATTGATATCGATGGTTCTATTTATCCATGCACATTCTTCTCTGACCATAGAAGTATGCAGATTGGTCATATACTAGAAGGATTCTATGAGGATCGAATTCACCGATTCGAAGGAGACTATTTCAGTAAACCAGACTGTAACTATGAAACATGTAAGAATGAACATTGTTTCGAATGTCCTGCATCTGATTATATCCTTAATCATGGGATGAATAATAAACAAAAGAATCTCTGTCATCTATTATCTATCGAACGAGAAGTTTTCATGGATAATATTAAGAAAGTGAATATCAGTGAATATGATATTCGTACATTCTGGAATGTAGGGACATCTGTAGTGGAATCCCACTATACTGACAAAATGAATGCTGAATGTCATCTTCCATTAACAGATTCTCGTGAATATACTGAAGATGATAAGATGCTAGTATCTAATAATATAGAGAGGATTCAATCATGGTAGAACAAAAACCATTCTTTCTACCATATCAGGTAGACTTCTATCTTATGTTAACAGAAGCTTGTCCATTACGATGCGAGTATTGTTATATTAAAGATAGAGATAATCCTGCTCGTATGAGTAGAGATACAATGGACCTTATGATGAAGAAAGTCCAAACAAAACCAAGAATTATATTCTTTGGTGGTGAACCATTATTAGGTATCGATGATATCAAATGGTTCACTGAAAAATATAAAAACAATGTTAAAGTATTCCAAATTGTAACATCAACATTCCCTAAAGCAAACTTCCATGAATTGATAGAGAATGTTATTAAACCAAGTACTACACCTTGGGAATTACAACTATCTTTCGATGGATTTGAGGGTAGTGAACGTAAGCTAGTTAATAAAGATCCTGTCGCTCAGCAGGTGTATGAGAATATTCTATATACCTTAGAGCAAGAAGTTAAATTACAAGTTCGATGTGTAATCAATGATTCGAATATATATTACTTCCATGATACGTTTAAACAATTTAAACGTATGAGTGAAGAGTATAGCGGTTTATTCTATGCTGATTTCACATTAGTGCACGAAACTAATTTAGATTCCGATTTCCCAGAAGTTCTTAAACGAGAATTAGGAATGATATTGGATGATATATTAACAGATGAAAATCCATTCATTACAGCAGGTCTTGCTTCTATGATAGGATCTATCCTAGAAGATAGAAAGTGTATGGCTTGTAATGTGGGTTCTGAAATTATCATTCGTCCAAATGGTGATATCTATCCTTGTACTATGTTATCTCAATACTCTGAAGACTTTAAAATGGGTCATATCACAGATAGAGAGCTTAATACCGATATCGCTACTGATATACATGAACGTCCAGTCGATTGTGATACGTGCGACTATAACAAATATTGCTTCGGTGGTTGTCGATATGAACGTTCCTATCTAGGCAATCTCAATGAGATTAATCTTGGGTATTGTGAACAAACTAAAACAGTAGTAGAAGCCTTATTAGCATTCCGTGATAAGTTATATTCTGATTCTTGTAAGAATCGAGAACTTATTATGGAACGAATTCTACGCTACCGTACATGGCGTAGTGGTATGGAATCTACAATGGATTTTGAATATATGAAATTTAGAGGTAATCAAAATGCCGGAATTGAGTAAAGAGTTTAAAACTCGTATTAAACGAATGCTTCGGTCTTTGAATAGTTTTCGTTCTTGGCAATCCATCTTCTTCAATCTGACCTATGCTTGCCCATTAGCTTGTAAATATTGCTATATTGACCCAGAGTTGAAGGGTATGACATTGGAAGAAGTTGAATATATTATGGAACTCATCAACCAAGATAAGGGTAACTATTCCAGAACTATTACATTCTTTGGTGGCGAACCTGCTTTACAAATAGATATTATTGAAAAGATTATACCTAAGTATTACAATGAAACGATTCCGGGTACAAATGAACGAAGATATCGCTTTGGTATCATAACAGGATTCACTGTTAACCAAGACCGTCTTATGAAACTATATGAGCAGTATCCATTTGAAATCGTTGTATCGTATGATAATATACGAAATGGTACTCGGGTTGATCATAATGGAGTTCCATTTGATGCGTTAGCCGAGTTACGAAATTATACACATATGGATTTAAGTCGTTATATCTGTATACAGAAGACATTGACGGGTAATGAGAAAGATTTACTTGCTGATATTAAAGAACTTGAAGAGTTCCATAAACAAACAGGGGCTAACTATTGCTGGGGCCATAATAAAACCCCATTCAAAATCCCTGATGATAATTACGAGAACTTCAAATCTCAATACAGTGCAGTGATTGATTATTATCTAACCGGCTTAGAAGAAAACCCTAATCGCTTTATACCTAAGATTGTCACCACTGAATACTTACAACATGTCACAGGTACAGTTGAACAGAATCATGGTGGATGTGGTTTAATGACCGAGATATTTATATCCCATAATGGTCGTGTATACCCTTGCTCAATATCTAATAGTAAATTACCATACTTTGATTTAACGAATGATGATGCGACTGAAGAGATTGAGTATGCTGAACGCCAATGTATCCATAATCCTACTTGTGAAACATGTGATATTCGGTACTTCTGTAATGGTGGCTGTATAGTTGATCGATCAGTTAATTTTGGTGACTATGGTAAACCAAATCCTAATTGGTGTGACTATATACATGCGATAGAATCGGCTGTATCTGATGCAGCTAATAAGCATAAAGATACCGAAACCTATCTTAGAAATGAATTAATTAAATGGCGTATCGGTCATTATAAGGCTTGCTTATCACCGACTGATAACCAAAGTATAGTTGGAGGACTTATCGATGTTAATTTACCTACCTGAACGAATCTATGAAGTCATTCAAGATGACCCACGGATTCAACAATATGAAACCGAGATGAAAGAACTCTGGGGAACAGGTTTCCCAGAAGTAGAACAATTACAACAAATAAATCGGATTGGCTTTCACTATATGTGTCAAGCTAGACGTTTACTCAGAGAGTATCCAAATCTACTCGAACAGTTTCATGTATCCAATCGAGAGAATGATACAATGTACGTTAAGTCTGTACTAGAAACGACACTTGATAAGGAAACTAAATTGGAATGTTTATATCGATTGATGTCTAGTTGGATTGATAGAGATACAACTATCCAAGAGTTCATTAGATTATTCGAATCATTAAATCTAAATGAATTATTTGCTTTATCGGCTAATATCGTTAAAGCGTATTATATTATGAAAACAAGTACGATTGAAGCTCATAATATTGAAGAGTATATTAAGAAAGCAAATACGATATACACTCAAATTGCAGGTGTATGTAAGATGACCAAATCATTAGAGAAGATGTTAATTGTCGAATCTATCGATCAATTAGTATCACATTTACGTGATAAACTCATTGATGGGTCCATCACAGCCGAGAAAGCTCTATCTATATATAATGCATCTATAGTTAGAATTATCGATCGAATGGAGAAAATTGATGCAGAATATCTGAAATATAATACCCGGTCATTATATTTTTATCTCATCGTATGTGTAAAACGATACGAAAAAGATCGAGATATGAATACATCATTTGATTTAGTATATAACTATATCGCTTGGTGTTTGAAACATAAAGAAGATTTTACACGGTCATTATATACACACAACGAGTTTATGTTTTCTCATCTAGCTGTACTTCTCAATGCTGTTCATATGATAGTAGACAAGTCTAAACAGGAATCCATTAACCAATACCTATCTGAACATGAACTGGATTATTTGGTTGGACTGTCTAGTAATGGAAAATTGTCTAATTATATAGCTAATAAACTACGGTCTGTTAATGCAGATGATTTCGGTGTGGCTGTATTGAAATACTTTGAATCGGATGTATATACATTAATAGAACCTATTTTAATTGATAAAACCTTGGAGGGTTAATTATGAATATAGTTTGGTATCCAAATGAATGTAAACCATTCATTTATCAATACCCAGAATTGGTGGAATTGCACGAGTTAGCTCGCAACGAACATCAAACGAATGTGATTACAGATAGTACGGTACAATTAGAAGAAAAGATTGCTTCGGTTGAAACGATACTTGAAGGTATCACTGAAGAGCAAAATCGATTAGTCTATTTGGTAACACACGTTGATGATTTACCATTAGATGTGATCGTTGATAAACTCGATAAATCAACTCGTTCTGAAGAACGATTGATTTTATTGAATCGATTATGCCGATTAGATATGGCTACCTATGGTCCACGGATGGAAGCGTTTGTTAGAAATTTAATTACTCAAGGTGTATTGGTGTCAGACCCATATTATGTGGAAATTATGAATACCTACCCAATCATTTCTAATGGGAGTAAGGAATCCATCGATGAATGCTTTTCTAATGTAACTCGCGTATATCACGAACAAGCAAAAATCGCTTTATTCATTGCTATCAAGAAAGCAATTGTAGAAAGTAAATATGTATTCGAAGTACCACCTATTGAATTCCTTACCTATATCGATGCCTATATCGATTCTATCTGTGAAACAACTAACATGGATCCTATGATGTTTAGAGCATGTGTTGATTATATGGATTTTCTGGTATGTAACAACATGATGGATCGACTCAATACAGTTATCCAATGGATTGATTCCCATAAAGAAGAAGCGATTTACATCAATTCTTCTACGGATTTAAATACAACATTCGATATGTTATTACTCATCAATCGATTGAAACACTTCGGCAAATTATCAAAACCATTAACGGAAACGTCTTGGAATGATAAAGAGATGGAAGTGATCAATGCAACAACTCCATCAGTCATTACTCCATATACTGTATTACATGCTACATCAGAAGATATCAACTGGTTATTCGATTGGTATACTGATATTATCGAATCATTCGGTTAATGTACAGAAGAGTTTAGGATATCCTAAACTCTTCTTTATTTAGACATTGATGTAATATCAATTACAATATTTCATAAGAAAGGAGTCAATCGTTAATAATGGCTAAACTCAATAAACGATTTAAGTTTACCAAAGATACTACGAACGAAACCTTCTATGCTGACATATATTCATCGATTGGTGACTTAGAAGAAGGTCAACCATATCTTTCGACTGATGTTAAGGTCGATGAGAATACAACTATGCCAGGGTACGTCCAAGGCTCTACTAACTCATATGACGAGAACCTTCTCGATATATACATAAAGCCAGATGACGCTACTAAACAAACATTTCGTTTAAAATCAAAATCGTATAGAAACATTGCCAATGGTGTCACTATCTATTCCCAACCAGGTCAATATACATTCAATATTCCTGTGGGTGTAACTAAAGTATGTGTGATCACTGTAGCGGGTGGTTCTGAATACGATTACGTTCATAACGTAACCCCTAAAAATATCACTGCATTGAAAGCTCAACTATTGAGTTCATCTGTTGATACCTATGTAACTGAAACAGGTAAAACAGACAGATTAATCAGTTCATCTGTAGATTATCAAACCGTTTCCTTCGATGGTTCTCCTATCATTGGTTACGGTATTGATGGTGTAACAGGTAAAGTCACTCGTACTGAAATCCCTGTAAATACCCCATTGTATTTTGGTACACCATCTGGTCTATATAACGATACTACATCAGCCTATAGACATAGTGCATCAGGTCAATTACGTTCTACCGTGATCGATGTATCCAATATCGAATCTCTCAATGTGGTAGTCGGTAACTTCGGTAATGCTACCGATAATACAAGTCCTAAACGTGGTACTAGTGAATTAGTCAGTGCCGACTTACCATTAACCACGAAATCTAAAGAAGATAATGGTACATCATTCCATTTTGGTAATGGTGAACCTACTATGCATGTACTTAAAGTAGATGCTATTGGTATGGGTGGTGCTGGTTCTCAAGGTCTAAGCCCTAATACCAATGACCCTGGAACACAACCATACGCTGAAAGAGACTTTGCTCGTATGGGTAATGTCCGTGGTACTGTAGTTAAAGTTGCTACAGCTGATAAAACAATTGCTAACATCATTAGTATGAATGGTAATAGTGCCTTATTGGGTGATAGTGTTATTACTAATAACAAACCAATTCCAGGTGCTAAATTTAATGGCACTATCGATACTAACCCAGCTTACCCAGGATTGAATTCTTTGACAGCTGACCAATTAGAAGCTGGTCGAGGACTTCCTGGTAAATCTGTTAAACAGATTTGGATTGAAGGAGTAGAAGGGTATGATAACCCTATTCTTGAAGGTGGTGCTGGTGGTTTACCTGGTCATGATGGTGAACCTGGTAAAGTAAGTAAATTCTTTATCATGGAAGATGGTGTGACTAAATACATTAAATCTGGTGGCGGTGGTGCTGGTGCTGGTTATATTGCTGGTAAACTTATTACTATCAATGGTGATGAGTATGCTAATAATAACCAAGTCAATATCAACGCAACCTATGATAAGTCAAATGGGTTAACACCTGGTACAACCGGTAACTACAATATCACCTATGGTGGTACCATCGAACCTAAAGTTCGTATTGGTCAACCTAATATTGGTATCGTATCCATCATCTATGGTCCAGAAATCGAAAACATGGATATTCCGTTATATACTTGGACGACTGATCAAGAATCCTATGTGGGAGAACAGCTTAGATACACTGCTAATGGTATTGAAGGGAATATTAAATTCTCTCCTAAACGTATCTTCATTTCTCACGAATTTGTGAAAGATGAAACTGCCGCTAGTGGTACTGCCTTTATGCAACCTTCTCAAAAAGCTGGATTGGAAAATCTTGTATTGGAATATATGAATGATAAGGGTGTTTGGACTAACTTCAAAACAGCATCTATATCCTTTACGATGCTGACTGAAGAAGGGCAAACCTATATCGATATTCCATTGCGTGTATATTCCACAAAATGGAGATTACGATTACCTGATGAAAACCTTCATCTCAAATCAAAGAATGGTGTTAAGATTGATTCTTACATCACGTACACAGAAGATGAAATGACCTAATAAGTATATATTATAAGAATGAGTATGGATTGGCCATACTCATTCTTGTTACTGTTTGTTCGAAAGGGATAGTAATATCTAACATTATAGCTAACAAACAGATATTGATAAATTATTTCATATTTGGAGGGCTTTTATTATGGCATTCAACACATCTATGACGTCCCAAAGTCAAACGAATCCTACTGACAATATCAACACTCGTGGGATTCAATTCTACAATGGAGATGCTACCATCGTATTTGATTACTGGAATGGTATGGCATCCATTAAAATCCATCCAGCACTTCCTGAAGCTGAGCGAGCTAATAAACAAGTATACGATTACAAAAAATCTGTATCTGTAGCACTTAGTCCAGATAATGCTGTATTGGTGGGTAAATATATTAAAGAAGATATTCTCCCTGCTATTGAAAAAGGGGAAGAATGTACTCGTGCCGTTGTTAGTGCACGTGTTAACTTATTCGTAGTATCCACTGGTGTTAACCAATATGGCGAAGTCAAACCATTCATTGGTATCTATCGTAAATTAGATGAAAACCGTATTCCTGCTGAATCCATGGTATTCCATTTCGATAAACACCCAGTGATTACCAAATATGCACCTGCAACAGGTGAAATCGACATGAATAGCCAATACACTGAATTAGTGGGTGTAGGCGAATTCTTTACTGCTTGCTCTGCATTAATGAATGCTGGTGTACATGCAGACAACTTTTCTAACCGTTTTCGTATCAACCGAGAATATGAATTCAGAGCAGCTGCTTCTGGTAAATTAGGTATTGATAATGGTAGCGGTAATCGTACTAATTTTGTGAACCGTTCCAGTGGTGGTGCATCTCAAAATATTTGGGATATTAAAACACCGACTGATAGTCTTTCTAATGATAATGGTGGCGGTTCGTTGGCGGAAACATCAACAGCATCCTTCGATGCATTAAGTGACTTGATGTAATTCGTTAGTGACTAGAAAATACTTCCGATGTATTTCGGAAGTATTTTTTTTTTGGAGGTTCTATGAGTGAAGATGATAAACTCAAGAGTCTGACTATCTTGGTAACGTATCGTGACATCATTAAGACTGCGGATTTTTATATCCTAGATCTAGTGAAGACACGATTTCGTGATAAATTTAAAGACTTAATTGATTTTAAGCTACTGGATACCTTAACAGATGAAGCATTAATGCTTCATTGGTTACATCGTCCAGTAAAGAATGTTCTCGAGTGGTTAGCGATTAAAGAGTTCGATTATGACAAGAACTATCAGTTTCTATATGATAAATCTAAGAAACTGTATATAGATGATGATCGAACACTTAAATTTGATAAAGTACTGGAGAACTACAAGTTTTCGAAGGCAATTAACGATATCTATGTGTGGAATCCCACCTATGATAAGCGTCAATTGTTTGATCTCAAAGTAAGGCATGGTTTAGGTAAAATCAAATACGTGACAGGTGCTAGCTTGGAACGGGTATTAGACAGAATTGGTTCTGTCAATTTAGTATACGACACAGATGCTGATCGAGTTGCGGAGCTCATCAGTACAGGCAAATATCCTAAGATGGTATTTGGTGTCGGAGCATATGGTTATAATTATCAACGGGATTTTATACTGAAACATGACTTAGCGGATAACGTCAATGTATCAACTTTCCCTATACTCATTATTAATGAATCATACCTATTTAATGGATAAAGGAGATACCACTGTGAGTGAAATTTATAATCAGGCGGAAGATAATCAAATCGCCGTTAAAGTAGTAAAAGATACAAGTAGTTCGTTTGATACAATGGAACAAACATCTAGTGTACCTAGACCTACGTTTCCACAATTGATTCCGGATAACAAAACTAAACATCCTTGGAATGTTATTACAGAAGCCGAATTCAAAACTCGTATGCAAGAAATCTTCGAGATGGTGGCTTCTGCATTAAAAAGTACATTAGGACCCTATGGTGCCAGCACACTCATTGAGTCCATGGGTACCTACCATTTGACTAAAGATGGTTTTACTGTATTGAAGAATATCCACTTTAATAACCGTACAGATAACACGATCTTGAATACCATCTTAACCATCTCTCATCAAATGGTTATGAAGGTTGGTGATGGTTCTACATCGTCTATCATCGCAGCATATAACTTCTTACATCGTTTATCTCAATCCGACGAATTGAAAGCATTACGTCCTCGTGACTTAAAGCAATATGTCAATCAATTCGTTGATGTGGCAACACAATACATTCAATCCAATGCTCAACAGTTGACTGATGAGAACTTCTTGGATATTGTAACGAATATCGCTAAGGTTGCTACCAATGATGATAAAACATATACGAACATCATTCATGATATCTATGAACAATGTGGTCGTGATGTAACTATCAGCAAAGCGATGTCTGATACAAATGAACCTTCTTATGAAATCAAAGATGACATGTTCTATATTGATGCATCTTACTTAGATCGCATCTATTGTAATACTGATAATGGTACTAAAGTGGAGTTAAAACAACCGTCTGTAGTACTATTCAACTTTACCCTTGAAAATAAGCATTGGGATTTAATTAAGATCATGAATGCAGCTATAGCTAAGTCTGACGCAACAGGTCAAAGACAATTATTAGTGATAGCTCCTTATTATGATGACCAATTCTTAGATCGAGTGAAGAATGATATCAATCGTTTCCGTGCTTGGTATCAACAACAGCAACAACAAGCGGGTGCGATTCCATTCCCAATGATCTTTGGTAAAGCACCATTCTTTAAAGCCATTCAACGTGATATTTATGATGATGCATCTGCATTCTTAGGGAATACGATTATTAATCCTATGGATGCTGATCATTTATTAGAAACATTGAATACATTGAATGCTCAACAAGTACAATGGAATGAATATGAACAAGCTAAAGAAACTATGCAACCAGAACCATTCGAACAATTCTGGAATAATCGACCAGTACCAGAAAACCCAGAAGAAAAAGTCAATGAGTTGCTAGAAGAAGTAGCTAAACGCTTTGGTACATCAGAACAAGTACTCATGACAAATAAAACCATTGAATTCACTGGGTTAACGAATCAAGATGCTAACATGATTAAACTTCGTACTGATATTGCTCGTGGTGATATGGAAAAAGAATTAGCGGAAGTAGAAAACTTACGCTACATTTCTAAAGATTTCATTGCGGCTAAAGAACGCTTATCTCGATTAGCATTAAAATCCGCAACGATTCGTGTGGGTGGTAATAGTGAATTGGAAAAGAAAATGAACGATGATGCCTTAGATGATGCGATTAAAGCATGTGATTCGGCTCTTCGTTATGGTATCAATCCAGGCTGTAATACAGCGATTATTCAAGCATGTATGCCTGAATTGAATACTCGCTTATCTGAACAAGAACCTATTATCCAAACCATTGCGGATATTGCGTATGAATCATTCTTAGATGTAGTACAAACGATCCATAAGAATAAGGATCCTAAAGTAACACGTGAAAGTGTTGCCTATATTGTAGAAAATTCAGCTATGGATAATCGTTGTTATGATTTGGTATCCGAATCATTCTCCACTGATATCATTAACTCCTGCCGTACAGATATTGAAATCTTACGCAGTGCTATTGCTATTATTGGCGTAATCATTTCGTCTAACCAATATTTAGCAGCCGATATAAAAAATTAAGCTATCAAGCACAAGTAGATAGAAGGAATTATTTTTTCCTTCTATCTACTTTTCTATTTGATTAATGGAGATAGTGCATATGGATCGATTTTATCCAACACTAAAAGACTTCTTAACCGAAAAACGAGCTAGAACACAGCAAACTATTTATGGGTATGCTAGTATAGAAGGTAGTTATAAAGAACGGTATACGAAGTTTATTAAACGATTTCCTACTTTAGATGTAAAGTACTATAAGTCCCATTCATCATATTTCATCCATGTGAAAATTCCATCAAGTAAATCACTAGACAGAGGGATTGACCTTGCCTATGATGTTATATTTGAGTTCTTTGCACCAACCGATGATATCGCTAAACAAAACAGTTTACAGAATTGGACTGTTCGGGTGTTTTCTAATGCCCCATCGTTTGCATATCGCTATGCTTATGTGTATTATCGTACAGGGTTATTGATTGATGGTCTACAAGACAAGTTTGATGATAAAATTCTTAAAGTAAAACCAACTAAACAGAATCCAAAGGAATTAGTTGGGTTTGATTATACCATTTATTTTGCGGTCATGTATCTTATGAATCGACCTAGTTTTATTCGTAATTTACATAATCGGAATTTTGGTAAGTTTGAAGAATTAGTTAAGAATACAAAGGACTATTATGAAATTCTTCGTATCTATAACAAAGTCAGTCGACTATCATTATCGAATATCAAAAATCGATTAACTCTTAATGTAGATAAATTCAAGCGTCATCGCTTTCATAATGACACCAATTCAACCACGGTTAAAACAACCAAACCAGTGAAAGCGACAAGCCTAACAAAAGCGGTAAAGACAACCAAATCGGTTAAAACAACGCGAAGTGTAAAAACAATTCGAAAGAAAAGATAAGCATATATTATCATTTGGATACCGAGCGTTGGTGTTTTTTATTTCATGATGAGATGGAGAAGATAAGATGAATGAAGATGTAAAAACGAATGATATCATTCTTGACCCTGTTCCGGAAGGCGTTATACCTGTTGATGAATGGGTATATGGTCCTGGTGATGAAGTCATTACATATACAGCGAAACAGGTCATTGTACCATTCGATGTAATTTTTAACATCCCTAGTCAAGTGCGTAGATTAAATGATTTCTACGTAGTCTATAAGGATGCTTATGTAAAGCAGTTCGGTGAAATCACGAAGTATATGAACTACTTCATCAAATTCTATGATCCAGATAATGAGTTATTGAGTAACTATTTAGGTCTTAAGTACTTACTTGAATCTCGTAAAATCAAGATGGGTCGAAAAGATTTCATCAAGTTACTATATGAATATATCGTAACACCTACCATGTATCAGAAAGTAATGAACATGGTTAACGATAACTATCGTGTTGATTTAACCCAAAAGAAAAAGGAAGGGATTTCCTATTATGAATCTCTTGAGTTTACCAATCATCATGCGAAGTTATTGATGTTAATTTCTATTTTCATTAGAATCTTCATTCCAATGGTAATGCATTACATTTCCACAATGAAGTCTAAATCTGAAAATGCACATTTGATCGAATACTATCGACCAATTTTTGACATTGTGGAAGAGAATGAACATGTTAATTTATATCAAAAGTTGTTCAATTCTATCAATGTATCTGTACAATTATCGTACAAGAAAAACAAGATCATTTGGGATAAGTATGAAGCACAATCTGTGGATGTTATATCTCGATCTGAAGAATACTTGGATAAGAATATCATCGTGGATAATGTATTCAAGTATCAATTTGATAAATCCATTATTTCCTTTAACAGTGTTATCATTAAGACACAATTGAAGTATTCTTCCCATAAGAACTTCAATATGAACTATAAGGAAATCAATCAGGAGAAAGACTCTGAAGGATTATCGTATTTAGATAAGCTTGAAATGAGTGCTGTTAAAATCGATGAGAATATCATTCTCTTATCAAAGGTTAACATTGATAGTACGATCAAGCGTATCAAACGTGAAAATCGTATCAAGATTAGTAAAGATGAAATCAAGTTCTATACGGAACAATTCAAAGTGAACCGTATCAGTAAGAACTTAATCTTCTATTACTACAGTAAATACTTTGGTGGATATAATGATTTGAACCATATTACCTTGAAGCAATATATCAAACTGATGATTTTGATGAAACGTAAGATGGAATTCAGTGGTTATCAATACTTGAACCAAATCATTACCGCTAATATCAATGGTAAAATTAATAGTCGCACAATCCATAACTCTAAATTTATTGAGAAAGTGGAAACCTCTTCCGTATACCAAAACATTCGGAATGAAAAGTTTAAGACGATTAATGATGTTGGCAAAGGTGATTTGATTATCAATATCTTATCCACACTAATCAATACTGAATTCACCTATGTGGATTATGATAATCCTGAACTGACAGGTGAACCAATTGAAATGGATCTTGATATTCTTTCACAAGAATTCTTAGATTTTGTAAATCAAATCTAAGTATATATTATATTAGGGAATAGCAATATGCTATTCCCTAAACTTTTTATATTGAGGAGGATAATATTATGGATATGGAAACATATATGAAACAACTGACGTTTGTATTGAATAAAGCTACCCGAAATGATATGGTTGAATGGGGTAGGTTACTTCACCAACAGGACCATTATACATCATATAAGAAAAAAGACCTAGCTAAATTACATCGGTACATGAAACAACTTTATCATGACGCTGATGTTATTCATCTTGAGCCAGATGATTCTCAATTCTTTGCCGAATATATCACATGTGGTGGTGAACTCCGCCATCATCGTGTTATGACGATTACCTTACGCGATTATCTTATATTAAAGAAATTACAAAAAGGTAATTATCGTGGTGTGATGGACATATTACGAGGTGAACCTGATTCTGTAAAGAAAGAGTTTCACTCGATTGTGATGAATGCAATGCAGGAGAAACTATGGTAAAATAATGGAAATTTCATCAATTCAAAATGTAATCCGACTTCTTGAAGAAACTCCCTATGCTAAATGGGAGGATAAAGAACATCTAGTGGTTCGCTGTCCTATTTGTGGTGATTCTAAAAAACATCATGACGGTGCCCATTGTTCTATATGGGTACGAAATGATGAACCATTAGTGTATCACTGTTGGATCTGTGAAGAAGCTGGGTTAGTCGATAGACAATTCTTACTTGATAAAGATATCGGCGATATAGATAGTACGATTCAGTTAGAACAATTTAATCGTGCGAATGGTCGACGAAGTGCCTTAACGAAACGAAGTAAGAATGGTCAGGTACAAAATGTAGAGATTCCTAAGATACGTGAAGAGCACAATAACAAAGTGGAATATCTTCGTAATCGATTAGGAATCAATTTTAAGTATGAGCAGTTAGAAGCTCTAAGGGTTATAACATCAATTAAAGATTTCTTACAACTTAACCATGCAAAGGTTAGTAAGAAATATGCATGGGCGATTGACCAAATGGAACGAGATTATGTTGGGTTCTTATCGAGTTCCAAGAACTATATTATCTTTCGTTCGATTAACCCCAATAGTAAATATCGATATATCAATTATCGCATTTTTGATTATATTATAGGTGCTGAGAAGTTCTATACATTACCTTCACAAATGAATATTATGGACAATGACGTTACCATTCATTTATCTGAAGGGATATTCGATATACTATCAGTTGCTTTCAATATGGGTGAGAAACGAGAAGGTAGTCATATCTATGCTGCTGTATGCGGTTCTGGTTATACTAGGGTATTAGAGTACTTTTTACGTAAAGGTTTCATTAAGAACCTTCATGTTAACATCTACTCTGATTTAGATAAACAACCAAATTTTTATAATGAGTTACTATACCTTAAAGAGTGGTATAAAGATATTAATATCCTATATAACACCTATCCAGGTGAAAAGGATTTCGGTGTACCACGTGATAAGATATGTGCTCAAGAGATTAAGTTAACTAGGAGATGATCATATGACAAATGATGAATTATCAAAAGTTATTGTGGAATGTATCCGTGAAGCTAAACAAGAAGCTTCTGATTACTTCGATAGTATGACCCCTAAGGACCAAAAGCATATGGAGTGCATCTTGATTGGAGAGGATTATTGCGATACCGTATTGAGCAATCTACAAACGGCGATACTCAAGCGTATCAACTCATAAAATAAATATATATTATTGACACGTAGATTGAGAGTAATATCTCAGTCTATAGGATGGATGCTGTCTGAACTTCTCTCCTATAATATCATAACAATGATATTACATTACTTAACAACCCAAAATAATTAACCAACTAAAATTAGACAGCATCCTTCCATATACTTTAGTGAGGCACTGATGGAGCCCTCTCTATGTCATAACTGATTCCCTGCAGTTAACGACTAGAGTATTAAATCACTAACTCTCTCAACTTCTATCATTTCATTGTATCATTGCAAGGTTTACCCCTTATCTTCCTTGCACCATTCGACACTATACTCTCCCATAAACAATACACAAAATTCATCCAATGCTTGTCGGATGGGAGATACAATGAAACCCCAATGATAGAAGTATAACACACCCACCGGTTTCCCTGACCGGTTCATTAAAGACACAATTCACTCCCTCCATCGGTGTCTCACTAAAGTATATGGAAACAACAAAATCGGATACGCATTTGCGTATCCGATTATTTATATTGATTAATTATTTTTTTTTGATTTACCGAGTAAATCGATTTGGGTATGCGTGTGTCGATATTATGTATGTGGTTATATTATTTTACCCTAAGGTCCTAAAAGAGAGATATAGACACCCAAATCTGTGGTATGATACATTGTGAAAACGTATCATGTGAAATGATTTACATTAGTGTACAAAACTAGAAAAGTTAAGCATGTTCTGTTGATAGACTAATTCATGTTATAGTTATATTATTGGAGGAAATGCTCATACCACGTGACGAATGATAGACAATAATTAATCACTAATAAATTGTGGTGAATATAAACCTGCACTTTAAACAAATCTATAATATTCTCTTACTAGAAAGAGGTGAAACCGATTGGCTAGATTTATTGATAAATCAGAGTTTATCAACCAGAATGTCAACCTCGCAGAGAGTCGAATTACATCGCAATATTCTACGTTCCTGGAGCAAAAACCGACGTTCACTACATTCTATCATGTGAACACACGTAGATCTACCACAGATAAAGGTCTTAAAGATATAGAAGGATTGATTGATAGTCGTTCACCAATCCGTTACAATAAAATCTACAACTTCCCACTCTATGGTATCGAGCAGATACAATTAGACTTACAGGAAGAAGATGAAGGGTTAAACTCATCCTATGATGGCAATGCCGTTATTCTACCGAATACGATTTATCCATTACCTGATGACTATTTCTATATCGACTACTTAGGTCGTAAGGCATTATTCCGTGTAACCGATGTAAAATACGACACCATTAAGAGTAATGGGTATTATAATATAGCCTTCACTATCAAATCAGTAGACGAGCACGATGTTGATGTGCTCGATACATTAGTAGTTGAAGAATATAACTGCGTATTTGAGAATATTGGTACTGGTGATAACTGTTTAATTAAATCTGAAGATTTGGCTCTTATGAACCGTATTCGTCAGATTTATGAAAATCTTAAAACTGGGTACTTACAAAAGTATCTCAATGCAAAATACAATGCGTTACTATATATGGTAAGTTCTGAAAATATCATGTATGACTATACAGTGTCTCGTTTTGTAAATAGAAACCAAATCTTCTATGATAAGAAAACGAATAATACAGTATACGTATATGAAGAAGAACGGCAAGTGAATAACTTTGAGTATGAGAATACACTCTACGATCGGGTTGTTCATAAAGATTTCGATGATTGGGAAGAATTATTGGCATATTTTACAGTAGAACCAACATTCATGATGGCTGAAGTGTCTATCTTTGACTACTATCGAGATCGAAGAATTAAGTATATGCAATTCTTCGATTATCCAATAGGACCATTCAATGATTCTTACTATAAGTATATCAGTAAGGACTTCTTACATGCGATCGAATACCATGATAGTACATTATTACCACCTAAGGAACGACCTTGGGAGCATTTTGTATTTATGTATTGCACAACTGACAATGTATTGAGTCTAACGAAATGGTTAGATAATATCGATAAACGACGATTCCCATATAGCTTGGAAACGTTCGTATTCATACCTTTGGTATTATATAGCCTTAGACAACTCATTAATCAACTTACTAACGATAGTAAGGCGTCCTCTACGACGATGGACGAACATCTTCTTAAAAAAAATGATTAGTACTAATTTTTAGGAGGTCAATTACAATGGCTTTAAAAACGTTATATGCAACTTTCGAAGCAGAACGTGCAGAACAACAATATCATGACTTGATGTTAGAACAAATTCTTGGTGCTGATGTTCGTGATGCAATTATGGAAGCAGCAGAAGAAGAAGATACAAAAGAAACAAAACGTGACAAAACTGGTCACCCTGAAGAAGACGGTGAATCCAAAGATTCCGATAAAAAATCTAAAGATTCCGAAGAAGAATCCGATGATTCTAAAGATAGCAAAAAATCTGACAAAGAAGATGAAGAAGCTGCTGAAGAATCCTTCTTCTTCATGGATGACGACGCTATCCTCAACTATGTAGGTGAAGCAGATGAAGCTGATGCTGAAACTGATGAAGCTGAAGACACTGTAACAGAAGCAGAATCTGAAGAAACTGAAGATGGTGAAGCTGATGATGAAGAAGAAAAAGCATTAGAAGCTCTTATCGATAGCATCCCTGAAACAGATCCATCTGAATGTGGTGACTGTGCACCAGTAGGTAGCGTTGAAGAAGCAATGATTTTCGATGAAATCGATCGTTTGGTTCCTGATACTGTAATTTACTAATATACTAGTTTATAGGAGGACTATTGATGAACGTTTTCACTGAAAAGAAACAAATCGTAATCGATTATCGTGGTGATATCCCTGTTCTTAATGTAGCAGGTCCAATTGATATTCCGTATTGGGAAACATTGGAACATATTTCTCAAATGCTTATGTACAATGTACGCATTTATGAAGTATTGAGTGATGGTTCTAAAGTGGAACTTGATCTTTGTAACTACGATAAAGAAAACGACCCAAAAAAACAAGGCTTAAAACAAGCCTATGAACCAGCTACAAAAGACAACCCAACACGTCTTGTAACTGATAAACCATTAAGCATGTCTGAAGTAACTGATAACTTCACTAAACCACAACCATTACCTCCAACAAAAGAGGAAATGATTCATGATACAAACTATGAATCTATGGTAACTGGCGAAGAAAGTAAAGTTGTTTTTAGTAGTGCTACTATTCGTGAAGAATCTAACAAGAAAATGAGTAAGAAACTTCAAAAAGCGAATAAAATCTATGTTCCACCAACTGTCGATGACGTTGATGAAAAATAGTCAAAAAAAAAAGAGAAGCGTTTGCTTCTCTTTTTCTTCGTTTTTTACTTTGAAAATAACTTGATAGCATCCATTGCCAAGTCATGTTCAAAGAATAGTTGCAAGATAGGCCAGAAATCCACTCTCATTGTACTTCCCCCTTTCTTACAGTATTTAATATGTTTTGGAGTAGAGCTCTTGGGTCTATTCCCTTCTGGTAACATTCCCAGAGAATGGCATCGATGATATTATCAATATCACTATCTCTATACATAGTCATATACAATATCACCATCCTTATCTCTACGTGCAGAAGCCATATATTTATATGCTTCAGTTTGCACCTCTTGTAGAATGTCATGACCCTCATACTCGCCAACAATAATAAGTCTAAATATCATAGGGTCTAAATTATTAGCCTTCATGAGATATTCAATTTGGCTTTTATATTGTTTAGGTAGACGAATTCTTGCTAACGCAGTTCCATTTGATTCTTGCATAGCTTTAGCGGATATTCGTCTACCGATATTAGATACGATATGGCATTCCGTCCTTGATAGGAAATCTATTATATCCATTAACCGTTCACTTAATGGACGTTCGTTATTATTAATCCAAACTAGCAGCTTTGGATTAATATTAGCTAAAGCAATCGCATCAACATATTCGATCTCTTTATTATTTGAACGAATATACTCGATGGATCGATTCAATTCAATAATTGGATCCCTCTTGGTCACGTCACAGACCTTTAGGAATTCCTGGAACTTTTGTTCCAGTTCTCGACTAGTTACCATTAACAACACTCCTTTCTTTCACTAATCGTTTTGGTGCTGTAGCAGTCTTAGCTGCATGTGCTAACCACTCTTCAAATGTGATATTTTTATAAATATTCACTGAGCGGTAGTGATAACTTTGTTTTGCCAGTTGCATAAAGTTATCACTATTTAGATAGAGTTTATTGACCTCGTCTTGGTCATCTTCAAGTATAGACCACAATACTCTTAGCGCCCAATTTGCTAATTGAGTATCGGAACAACATAAGTTCCGTTTGACTATGTATGGTATCTTGATCATCATATTGACATAAGTAATATTTCGATCTAATCCATATAAACGTCCAGCTACAGTATCCATCCATTTTGGTATACTGATTCTGCGTGCATCTTGCAATAGTGTCTCAACGCGATCGATGATATCTTCATCACTGAACTTTGTCCGTAATAATTCAGCCATCTTTTTTGGAATTTTCACCCAAATTTCATACCCTTGCTCAGAATCTTTTTGGATTCTAATTGTTTCGGCTTTCGACTGCTGAATCCTTTCAGCAACATCAATCCTACCATTTTTTGGTGTTGCACATTGTTGTGACATCCTAATGTCTAGGATAACTCCACAATGACGGCATCGGAACCTACCGTCACTCAATTTGAATGTAGCCAACTGTCCATTTTTCGTACTATGGGTGCAGTTGATCAACTTCATCAACTCAGGGTTGCGTTGCTCTACTAAACGAGTCAACGCTTTTACCTCCTTCTTAGTCATGTTTCCGATTAGTAGCTTTTCCATCCTATTTCCTCCTTAATAAAATATAAACATGAGGCGTATCTTATCCTCATATTTATAATATATACTTACAACTACTAGCTATGACGGTAAAAAAAGAGAATGGGAAACCATTCTCTTTTATTTTTTACTCTTCTTCAGAAGGTAATTCTTTAGCAGCTAATCTACGTAATTTAAGCTCTTTCATAATTTCCTTATATTGCTTTTGAGCTCGATTGTATTTCTTAGCTTCATCTTTGATTTCTTCTTTGAAGAAGATATCATAGTCAGATTTACGATACTTATTGTATGTAGATGGTTTAACAAATTGACGACCTAATTCTTCAAACGATAGTGATAAAGCGATAGATGGACTATATGCCAATGCTTTACTTACCGTTAAGATTTGGTAATCAGTCATCTTCTCTTCATCATTAAATGCTGGTGGTTGAAGAATGTCTTCGTTGCTACGAATCAATCCTTTAAGGATCATTTCAGTATGTACAGAGTCTACGCTCATACCAGAATCGATTGTCAACTTATTGTAAGCATTAACCATTTCATCAATCGTTGTACAATTATAATGGTCTTTCTTATCCAATAAGCGAATGATATTTTTCAATGGTTTACTTACTTCATTATTAACGATATTGATCATTGCAATTGGAGATTCGATATCCAACGCACTTAATTTAATACCAACGAAGTCAGCACCAATTGGTTTTAAATGTTTACTTACATCAGAGAATAAGTATAGCTCACGAGGATCATCAGGTTTTCCAATTTCTTGAATAGGAATCATCTCGTCTGTATCCTTGTTCCGGAGATAAATAATCTCAGTATGTTCATTGAAATCTGAGCTACTGATATCATCCATAGCATACAAATCTTCATTTCGAATTTGTAAGAACCATTGGCTCAAATCTTCTTTTGAATCCATATTGAAGATGATTTTATTAGCATCTAATGCAAAGAAGCGATAGAAGTCAGCACTAAACTCAACCTTATCAGAATTTGTCTTCAGCATATGCTTAGTTGACAAAATCTTTTGTTGAATTGGGTTGTTTGTTTGCGTAGCAGCAAATCGTCCTGCATGGAAACTTGGTGTATTATTAATATAATACAAATCACCATAGCACTTATGACATACACCATCATGTGCTGTACATGTTACTGGAGAACGCATAAGAATTGTTTTACCGATTAGATGCTCATCAGTTTCCATGTTTACTACATGTAATACCGATGGGTCTTCATCAGGTAACCGATAATACCGACCATTGATTTTCTTTAATACTTTACGATTAGTCACATGAAGTTCAATTAATCGTTTGGTATCACAATCATCAACCGTTTTACTAATATTATAAGATGATGTGAGAATCATAGTCTTATAGGAGAAGTGACCAGATTTACCCATAACCGTACTATTCATAATCAATGCTTTTGGACCTGCTTGACCATCAATATAGAAGTTATTAATGGAGTTCAATCCACCAGCAATATAGTTACTGTTGATTGGGACTGGAATAACATTACCTTCAACGTCAGGTTTCAAACCACCAGAAATCGCAAACTCCTGTAACTGCCCAGTATTAATACCTGCACCTGTTACAAGGAATGGTTTTAAATGGTTATCTTCATCATTGATGATGATATCTAAGAATTCCTTACGTGAATTGAAGATGGTATCTTCAATTTCTTTTGGTTGTAACGTATCATCTAGTTTTGTATGTAAGATTTCACGGAATCTAGGATATCGTTGAGCAAGTTCAATAAAGGATTCCATATCCATTGTTGTACCTGCTAATATACCAAAATCAGTAAAGATTTGAGATAATGCATAAATCATATCATCTAACGCTTCATTCATAGAGATAATATCAACTTCTTTATGATATGGTGCAATCAGATTGTGATTGATATAATCAGCAATATAATCCTCAGTGATTTTAGAACCATCAAAGATATGAGGACTTCCAATATCTTGCACTTTATCTAATTTTCTGAAGGCATTCCAAATGATTAAGTTAACGATGAAATGAGTAATTGGCATCGTCTTAATCTGTTCCGCCTTATCAGTAGAAAATCTAAATTGAACAGGGTGTTTACGAACCTTTTCGTGTTCATACCCCTGTTTCATGTATGTATATAGTTCATTAAATACCGCTTTCCATTGTTTCTTATCTTCTACAATTACATGGATGTTAAAAACGGTATCAGTAAGTCGTTTATGATACGCTTCATAGTCGATATCACCAACGAGTTCTACATCATAACTTGCCATAATTTCCTCCAAATATACTACATTAGTTACAATATTGGATTGTAAACTCATGTATTGTAACTTACTATTTGACACTAGAAAGATGGAAGCAATATTGCTTCCATCTTATTTATATCCTGCGAAGACGAGAAGTGATTTCATTGTATTCAAATGTAACCAGTTCCCCTGCGTCAATATTTTGTAATTGAGTGAATGTATCTCCACCTTCATCAACAATATCAACACACTCACGATGCTCATCAAACACAGCATGATAATTAATATATTTCATAGCACAATTAAGTTCCACGGCTAATTGTCTAAGATCACGACTATCGTTGAGGATATTAATTTCCACCAATCCATTTAATGGATTTCGATAGATACCTGTTGTATGTATCACATTAGGAGGATTATCTAATTTAGATGGTAAGAAGATAGCTTCCAATTCATCTTTGCTTAGAGTTTCTAATGTGTCTTGGTTACCCATCCATCTTGATGCGACGAATGTATATGGTTCTAATCGGTCTAATGCTTTATATAGTAAAATGATACCACCATATTCTGGAAATGAACGAATCACAGCTGGTGTAACTTTATCATCTACCATCAAATCATCGATATTGAACACCCGATTGAATGGCAACCATCCATAGGATGTGATATGGGATAGATTGATTTTATCATCCGAACGGTGTTCCCATATCTTAATCGCTTTGTATGTACCAGGTAATGTTTTGGCATACAAACCAATTACATCATAGTTATCAATATCCGTTACATAGCATAGTTGTTTATCATTCCAATTATAGATACTCACAGTATGTTGATATACTGTGTAATATGCCCACGGACAGCCCGGAATGAAATATTTTTCATCATGTTTAGTATGTTCAATTCCAGTAATCTGGAATGTGTGTAATAATGTATTCATATATGTCTCCTCAATATATAATATCTAGCAACTTTAATATGCCATATAGTATGGATAAACCAACCAATGTAAATCCAATATATGTGAGCCAAGTTACTATTTTAACTAGTTTATCAATGTTCATATACACTCCTCCTATAAGTCAATAATATTACTCATATGAGAAGTACCAGAACGAGTTCGTAAGGTAATATCCCCCAAACTTTCCAATATCGGATTGAATTTGGAAATGATATCATCTACCATCGTATCAATATCCATCGTATCGATAACCCATTGTGGTAATCGATCGATATTTTGTGGAACACCAACTACAGTAATACCACCTTTAGCAATCTCACCAATTGGACTTTCAAAAATCTCTTTACGAATAATATCCGCTACATCACCGAATCGGTCACTATTTTCATTAAATTTCTTCTCTGTTTTATAATCCATCTTAACAATGAATATCTTTTCGGGAAGGTTAATGAGTCGATTCTTTTCAACTGCATTCCATACAATCGTTGCTTTAATTGCTTGCTGACTATATGGTTTTTTATATGCTTCTGGTTCCTTAGCCGATACCAGGTTTAAGTATGTTAATTCACCATTCAAGAATGAATTTCTAAGGATATCTCGGAAGTTCTTAATCTTACGAATGATGGTGCTTACATTGATTTCATCAACGTTGAGAATATCATCATGTATGATTGATGTGAAGAATGTCTTTACATCATCAGATGTAGTTGATTTGATGAAATCCAGACCAGAAATTTTAACCATCGGTGGATCAATCAACTGACCTTCTTGTAGTCTAGTGTATGATACATAGCGTTTCTTCTTTGGTGTCAATATCATCGTTAAGTTATAGAACTCATTCTTCATGTTAATACGCTTATGTTGTTCTGCTGGCATATTCACATCTTGACAATATCGTTCTAGGAAGCATTGAGAATAACGTGTTAGGATATATGCCATAATATTACAGCATATGAAGTCTAATTCGTCCTCATTCTCTGCCGCTACTTCTGGTGTTAAATTCTGTGTTAACATTAACTCCATATACTTAGCAATCGTAACCATGGTGGAGTCAGTATCTTGAGTCACAGTAGCAAATCGAGTATGTTGACTATCCCTAACAATACGCGACCGTGTTGGGTAGATATGACATACATTATGAAAGATATACATCCATAGAGTGGTGATATCTTTCTCAATTTCCTCTGGTACCTTATTAGGATTACGGAATGATTTGGTTTCAGAACATAGTTTTGTTAGTAGTTCCTTAACTTCTTCCACATCTCGTAAGAATACATATAGGTTATTCTTAAAATACAGACGAAGTTGATCATACTTAGATAGTTTTGATACAACTGTAGTTAATATCGAACGATATTCACTATTATCTGATTGATCCTCTCTAAATTGTGATAGTAATCGATTTACAACCTTTTCTACCATAGATTCGGTATATGGATTAGTTACTTTGAAATCTATATCCATAGGAGTGGAAACCACTCTATCGATAAATAAAAGGCATTCGTCTAAGTCAAAGAATTTAATGTTTCCTTCCAATAAGGCTTCAAATGATGTTTCAGCAGTAGCAATCAATGCTTGACCTGTACCAGTCGTAGATGCTGCCACATATAGGTTATAGAATACTGATGTATCAGCACCAGCAGCACCGTAATATGAGTTGGCGATAACCTTTTCATTACCCTGCCCAATATCTCTTACAAGGAATTCGTATGAGCCTTGTGGGTATTTTTTACGTTCAGCTTTAATCTTATTCCGATTATCTAAGCTTTCTATCAATAGACCAGCTGATGCATTGGCTGATTTATCATGGGGTTTAAATAATACACCATACCCTGCTAAAATCGGTTTTTGTTTAGCAAAGAATTCTGTCATAGCCAATAGGGTTGTATCTCTTGATGTCCCTAAATAGTTATTATCCAATAAACAAGGATGATCCTTCATCCTTGTATTAATGATGCGATATAATTTCTCCTCAATGTCTGATTCTGACATTGATGGATAGGTTCGCATAAGTTTTATTTTCATTTCAGATACCCACTCTTTTGAGAATGATAAATCTGATTTGTTAATTCCCATTAGTCTCCTCCTTTATAATATAAAGATAAATGAATACATCATTAATGTATTCATTTGAATAATATATATTTGTAACCAAGACTATGAAAAATCAGAAAAAGAATAGAGAATACGGAACGAATCCGTATTCTCTATTGTATGAATTAATCGATTGACAATCTAAGATTTCTCTTAGTATTCAATCTAATATTTATAGCATTACCATGATTTTTCTTAAAACTGACATTTTCGCCAAATAGTATAGTTATATCCCCAGTATTGGTCCAGTCGCTGTCATTTGAAGTATAAACTACAGCTCCTGTATCCTTATCTGTTATTGTAACATGCCTAAATATTTGACCACGACCTGCATTCCATCGATGCGGTACATAAACTGTTAGTATATTATCAAATGGTATATCATTCACAATTTCAGTTCTTTCAACGCTACTTTCTATAGCATAATCATATTTATTATTCTTTACCAGATTGATAAAGTGGCGTTCGTTATTTTTATCCATATATGAATAAGCTACAGTGCCACTCCTTGGTAATTCTATAGAAACATTTATTCGTTGTTTAGTCACTTTAATAGTGTAACCATCCAATGTATTAGTGCTATTCACAGTAACAGATTTCCACCCATTTGTTAAAACAGGAGAAAGTTCCTTAGTGCCTGAACCGACACCAATAAATTTATATTCATATCCTTCATCAACAGGAACTTGAGTAAATAGTCTAAATTCAACTGAAGTTAAAACTTTAATTTTTCTTGGTGATGTAATTGTACATTGTGTGCCATCATCATTTGGTTTACGGTTATACCCAATACTATTAAAGATGACTGGAATATTGCCATCATTTACACAAGTTTCTGTCGTAAAGAATGTTCGATTAGCTGGCTTAATCATATTGATAAATGACAATGAATTCACCACACCACCAATATAGTTATTATGTAACGTATTGATTGGTAATCCTGATTGACCATCGATTGTCATAGTAACAAGATCACCTAAACCAACCTCATGGGTATTCATTAGTTTGACGATATAATGAACACCTTGATTATGACTAGTGATGAATGGAACATCTAACTTATCTTCAGGATTTCTGGAATATGATTTATCAAGAAGTCGCATACCAGCAATCTTATCAACACCATTATAGCGTTCATAAACAACAATAACAGATTTATCATTATTCTCAGCTATATCAGCATGGATACGAATCGCTAGGATTTCTCCCACGTTATACGTTACATCACTCATATCCCAAATACCAGTACCTAATGATTTACTACCAATAGATACCACTTGTGGACCTGAACGATATAAAATATCACAATAGTCATTTTCAGCACTAATTCCATCAATTGAAATACGGTTCATAGCATCCATACGTTTAAAGATGATAGTACCTGTATTAGAATGATAGGAGTTAGGAATAACCATTTGAGAGTAATGGTCTTTATTGGTATTAATTTCAACCGAATTGATATATTGACCAGCATCTTCTAAGATAGCATATCCTTTTGTTGTACTGGAAGGTGTTGATTCAAAACGAATGTATTCATCATTGAAATCAGTATAATATAATTTAGTATCCGTTTGTCTACCAAATGAGATACTTGTATAGATAGGCAATGGTGTTTTAACAACCTTACGGTTCAATTGATGTACATCTTGTAATGTACATGTAGCCATTGTATCAATACCAATATCAATCATAGACTTAGCTGTTTCTGCAGTACAACCAATTTCATATACATGATTACCATCAGATACATCAATCTTATATACGTTTTTATTATATGATGGTTCAATAACAAGTGACTTAGAAGCATTCTTATTACATAATACTGAATAATCAATCACTTGGTCATCAGCATCCTTTACACACACGTATTGTGTAGGTGTATCTGGAGCATGTTTAAAGACTTCATCTAAATATACGATCACATTGGAAGAATAGCTTGTACTAATCTTAGTCAATGGGTTTTGGTAATATAGACGATAATCTGGATATAATTCCACGGTGTTTGGTTTATATAGAATATCCTCTGGAGTTACCGGAGCCATAGACCGTAATCGAATTTGATCTCTAGGAAGAACAGCTTCAGGAATCTGAGGTGTTACTGTAAGATCCAAATAGGTATGGGTTGAACCCTTAGATAATCCTAATACAGCAATCTTATCGATTTTACCCTTAGCTTGTGCTATGTTATTACGGAAACCGTCGATAGTAGGAACATTTGTTTTACTGATAGTAAACGAAGATCCTGCATTATTAACAACAGGTTTCATTGTAATATGGTAACCATCGATAGCATTCTTATGAATTTCTGAAGTTAGATTAGCTTCATTAACAACAAGAGCACTGATATCATTAGGAATAGGAATCGTTGCCGTTTCTAAATGATATAGATTAATCGCTCTATCTTTGAATTTGAAGGTAACTTTAAAGTCGTCAGCTCTATTAACTAAATATAACCAATGACTAGTCACATTAGTAACTTTAGAAATCACCAAATCTCCATAATAGCTTATGATTTCATTACAAAGATCAAGAGCATTACCAACATTAACACGAATCAATGGTAGTGGTTTATATTGTAACGTAAACCCATAGGATGGATTTTCTGTTGTAAATGTAATGGAGTCTGGCATACCATAGGTATCGGTAGCAAATACCGCTATATCTTTACCTGTACGGTTATCAGTTACAACGAGTATTTTAGATTCAGTACCCGTTACATTTAACAATTGATCATTTTCAATTGTAATAGTGCGAGTTAAGTTAACTTCACCCTCACCATACATTGGGAATGTATCTACAGCAAATCGACCACTTCTCCAACCATCCGAACTTAAAATACAATCAGTTGGAACTCCATCACCATATGTCAATTCAAGACATCTTGGTGGTACATACCGTTTGATTGTGATTGTGCAATTATTGTAGCGTTCGTCTAAGCGAATAGCATTATCACCTAATGCACGAACCGCTTTCTTACGGTTATCGTAGCGATAGGAATCAACAATTACACCAGTCGATTTATTTGTAAAGATAATATCGAAGAAACCTTCATTAATTTGATTACCTTTATTATCTTTAGCAAAGTTGAATACAAGAACTGAGTTGTCAATATAGTTCAAATATCGTTTATCAGTTGGTGTAGATGGAGTAATTCTATCGAGATATTGTGCAGGAACAGCATTACCGATATCAATCGAATAGGTGTACATATCCACAATATCGACATCGGATTGACCGAGTTCCATTGAGTAGATATGATCAACTGACTCACTATTGAAGAAATATTCCGTAAATGGTGATTGTGTAGCAAATGTCATAGATGATACAGGTTTATTTGGATCATATAATGCCACAGCTGATACAGTACCTTCAGCAGTACCTACACGAACAGTAACCATTTTATTCGGAATTGTATTCATAACGACTGGGGATACATACGTAACGTCCATATTAGATTTACCATTAGCAAATAATGGATATAAATTATCTTTATACTTACCAATATCATCTACCCGTTCACCAGTCATATTAGATGATTTAGGAATAATCACATGACCAATTTCATCGGAAATAGAAGATAATAAATGAAGTTTCAAGATATTTTTCGCATTAAATAGAGTTAAGTAGGTAGGACCTTCTTTGAATTCACTAGTTTCTGGTACAGGGATATCAATAAAGAATCCGTTACTACCAAATGCGGCTTCATGAATAATAGGATTGATTTCTGGTTCATTCACAATATTGCGAGCATTATCAAAGAATGCGGATTTGATATTGATTGGATTGCTAAGTTCTACGCGAATAGAACTGGAACCGCAATCTACTCGAACGATTCCATCATGTAATGTATCCATGATAATCTCATCGGAGTTATCAACATACACACCTTCAGTTTTATTAGAAATTACATATACTGATTTTACATACTCATTGAACAATAGAGATGTAGTATCGATATGAATTTCTTTAACTGTTTGAGGCAATGGTTCGTAAGCAACAGAGATTCGTGTAACTGGTTTATGTAACGTAATATTCAATTTACCTGTAGTTGGGTTACAAAATTGACGACTTACAATCTTACCAGTATCTAAATCGCGAATGACTAATAGCTTATTGGTTGGACCTACTAAACCTTCTTTAGTAATAGTAAAGGTAGCAGTATTTGAAAATTCATCATATAATGAATAGGTGTCTTCTACGAATACCTTAGGATCATCAATATCTTCATCATTTTCCCATTTACCATTGGATAATAATCCATCATCAGGGAATCCACCATTGAATTCCATATACAATGGATACTTAACTTCTCCACGACTAGGATCATGTTTTTCAATCGTAATCGTCATGGAGCCTGGGATAATATTTAGAATTTGATTAAGTTGATCTTCTGGTTTATTCGTTAGAATATGAGAATATACTAAATGATTATCAGCATCTACTATCTTAACATAGTATTTACGCGATAATGCTTCAGTAGCCATAAACTTAATACGTAATGCATTGAGTGTTTTAGCATTTACAGTTGCACCATGAGCTACTGTATCAATCGTATGGTCAAATTCATTTTCAACCGTTACTGTTAAGCTAGCATTAGGCGTATCAGTGAACGGATATGTACCCAAGAATTTAATAACTGAATCAGTTGGTTCAACGAATGGTTCGTATTCACCTGGTTCAGGTAATGTAGGTTCAGGTGTAGCAATATGTTCAGGCATACGAGGATTTGGATCCACGAATGGAACAATCGTTACATCTTTTGGTGGTTCTTGTGGTAATGAATGAGGATTGACAGAGCGTTTTGGTTTTGTATAGGTACTAATATGGTTTCTATCATAACCAGCTCCATTTTCATTACTATCCCGATCATGAATAACCTTGTAGTTAGCAGGGTTTAAATCATGTAAATCTACACCATCTAACTCTGTTGGTTCTGGAGTTTCTTCTTCTGTAGTGTGAAGAACTTCGGTATCATAGTCGTAAATAGTCTTAACATTACCAAACGAAATACCATTTTCAATATATTCACGTTCTGTGATTGTTTTAGTATCATCTGGAATATTATCATTAGCCAACCCATCGTATACGTTTCTAGGAGGTGGGTTTACACCGCCAGTTTCTTCTAGGGTTTTATCATGCCACATATAGAAACGATTTTCTTGAGCAACATGCCAACGTACACGGTCATCACCATTGAGTAATACACGATATCCATAGTTTTCATCAAACAATGGTTCGTACATTTCTAAGTCATAGCGACGGTCAGCATTTACGAAACGATTAAAGAACCAGTCATCCAATAAATCTTTGTACCAGTTACGAATTTCATTTAAATCTTTGATTTTTCCATCAGGATTAATCTTATCAAGAGAATTTAATACGTGTTTTTGGTACTCTTTATCTTTATTGAATAGACGGTCTGCTAAGTATGCAGAATCTTCATCAATATCGAATTTGAACATAGCATCGGATGCATGAACCTTTTCATAGATTTCAAGGTTATCCAATGTGTTATGTTTCTTTAAGGTTGTGATAATGAACTTAAACGGAGCAATGATTTTGATGTCTTTCTTATGAAGACGAACACCATTCAAGTAAATATCGTGATATGCCAAACAAATAGGTCGAGAAGTTTTACCTTCTAAGTCAACGAAACCATCATTACGAACATGACGACGATGATAGATTAATCGTTCATCATAACCCACATACGCAATGCGATGGAATGCAGTTTCACCTGCTTTAATTGGTAAATTGAACTTCGGACGTTGTTTGAAATTATCATGGTTATAGATCACGTAGGAGTTTTTAGAGAATAACCGACCATCTTCTGTATAAATACGAAGACGTGGTTTTACATCCTGTTTTACGTTAGTGATGTTATTTTGTAAATTGAAGTTAACCCCAATATCACGTAAGTAATCATCACCACTATTCTTACGAGTGAATGTAACCAATTGGTTATTAGCACGTAAGAATACACCTTTATTAGCATTCGCATGTTCTTTAGGAACAATACGAAGTTTCATCTTAGGTGAGATATAATATACGGAATTAGTTAGGTCTAATTTAGACTCAACATTATCCATTTCAGTATCGATAACGAATACATCATATCGATCATTTACATATTCATTTTCCTTATTCGTTAAGAAGAATGAGTTAGCTACTGTAGAAGTTTTAATAATCCCTTTAAGTGGAACTGTTAATCCTTCTTCAGGAACAGATGGAATCCAATACCCAAAGTTGATACCATCAAATCGTTCTACTTCAATCATAGAATCAGGTTTGATTAATCGTTTTGGTAAGTATACATATTGGAATCCTCTATGTACGATAATCGCAGATGGAATGACCATTTTACCATCGATATAGAATAGATAGGAGTTCGCATCATCGAACTTCATATCATTCTTATAGGTAAATACATATTGCGTTTCCGCAAATGTTTTATGGTCAACTTGAATATGACCTGTTGGATCCACTGGCACATCTTGTTCTGTGGAGTTACGTTCCTTAGACGCTAAGTGTTCAGCACTCCATTTGGAGATATCATGATACCAACCCGTTAAGAAACCATAGGTTCTACGTTCATATTCGAGATAGAATTCAGACCAAAGTTTGATAAGACCACTAATGGTATTCATTTTATAATGGAATGGATTCCATCGGTCAGTCATATCAACTGCATGAATACCTTCGTTCTTTTCAAAATAGTCTTTTAAACGATAATCCCAATCAACAGGTTTGTAGTTCTGTAGAATATCTGGAACGGTACCTTGTTGGTAACGATCCAACAAGCGTTCTGTTTCTAAGTAGAAATCCATTTCACTATCAAACTTGATATGATGGTTTTGTGTAGCTTCATCATACAAAGCAATCAAGAGAAGTTGATACTTCTGAGGATTATTGATTTCGATAATGTTTGGATAATGTTCCGTTAAGACTACAGTACCATCATTTGGTATATAATCTCTACGGTTTGGATGTTTATATAATACGATGATGTCATCTTTAGGTAATGGCATCTTTTGTAATTCAAAATCAACGAAGCGTTGTGTAGCACTAACGACTTTAATTTTGAATAAAAGTTCAGTACCCACTAAGATGACACGATGTGTATCAGTATAATCAGCGATATTAATACCATCAAATGTAAAGTTAGTATAATCAGGATTATAATGGACACCACCAGTGAATTCAGTTTCCAATGTTTGTTTATTTTGGAAAATAGCGAAGTAGTTATCCGTTACATTAAATTCTCGTTTAGTGGAATAGAATGCATTCAATAATAACTTACTACCTGCTGTATTGGTAGTATTAATCGTTTCTGCTACAGAAACGATGGCATTTGGAATGAAGAGAACATTGATTACTTTAGGTGTATCGATTAAGTATTTAGCTAAATCTTTACGTCTAAAGTAGATATATGTAAACTCCTCGTTCGGTTTAATTCTAATATTCGTGATTAGTTTGTTATCCACGAACACTAGTACGTTGTATTTAAAAAGCTTTCGATTTCGATTAATTTCATCGAAGGTTAATGCTTTATTATATATTGCAGAATCACGCCATGCTTTACGACGACCCGTTGCAATAAACTGATGTTTCATAGGGAAGACGAGAACTCGTTCAGAGTTCACGTCATCAAACATTTTAATCCCTACTTCAGTTTTCAACTGAGCTGTTGTAAATCGTTCTTCGTGATAAGCTACCAAGTCACGTTGGATTTGGTAGTCGTATTGATAGGATTTAATCTGCATATCAGCAAAGAATTGTCTAAACATCTTAGGATTCAAATCACCTAATGCTAGATCTTTCTTTACCATATCCTTAGTAATATCTTCAGGCATAGTCAGTTAACTCCTTTATGAGAAACGATTATTGAGAGTTATTTACCTTTCGCAAAGTTTGCTACTACGGCATAAAGTTTATCACCGGATTTACCAATGATATCATCAAATGCATATTGGTTGTTTAAGAAACCACCATTAACAGCACTTGCAATATTGAAGATAAAGTAGTTAAAGTTTTCTAATGCAAATAGTGCGGCATCACCATACATTTTACAGAACGCTTCAACATAACCACGAACAGTCAAATCTTTCATTGTGTTAGTGATCATATAGGCACTTTCTTGTAATTGAGTGATGAATGTGGCAATATTTTCATAATGTTCTGGTTTAAATGCTGCTTCGATATCTCGAACTGCAATTTCAGTCAAACCAGATACTTTTAAGGCATAGTTTTGTACCATGCTACTATCTTGGATTTTCAAAATAGATAAGAAGTAGTATTTAGCTGTCAAGTATAATACTTTAGCGAACGCTACCTTATCTACATTAAGAGCAAATAGTTTATTCAATACACGTGTCAGCATATGTGCATAGACAGATGCCCCTTCTGTGTAAAGTGTTGTGTTGTTTAATTTAGAGAAGTTTTGTTGTACAACTCTAGCAATGAAAGCAGATTCCAATAATACATAGAGTTTCTTTGGATCCACTTCGATACGACCACTGTCATCTTTTGTATAATTAGCAACGCGGTCTAATACGGCAATACCAAACAGATGTTGTGGATTACCAGCTAAGAAAAATGGGAATGGAGGTGGTAATTGGAAATTGATATTGGAACCAATTGGTAGCATTTTACCATATAACCCCTCTTTATGTGTGAATGCATTCAATACATCATTCACGAGCGGATACTTAAAGTATCTGCGAATGTTACTAAGTGCTTCATCTACAGCAGATGCATCTACGATAACGGACTTTGCTAAATAATTTTTAAGCAACGTGTCCATTTTATTTCCATGATTAAAAATGGAATATAGATACGAATCTCGGATGGAAGATAATTGACGTGTACTCATTACGCTTCTTCTCCTTTAATACCTAATCGTTTAAATTCTTCTTCGTCGATGTCTTCGAAGATAATACCATCGATTGGAATATCCAATTCGGTGTTCAATATGATTATATCATAGGTAATAGAATCGCTGATAACTCGATCAACGATATCTTTACGCATATAATATTCGAATGAGCGGATGACGATAATATTGTATGTCATATTAGGATCCACTACTGGGTCTGGGTAAGAAACTGAGTCTAACTTAGTATTGTGATGTGTTTTAACTCGAGTTTCTGCTAAAATACCTGGTTGTACTGGGAATAGAGAGAATACAATATCTTCTGTATAAATACTTTCCATCATACGGTCAACTTCAATCGAACGATTGAGTGTCAATACACCATCGAGTGATTCAAGACTGTTATGGGAAATGAAATGTACAGATGAATTCTCTTTCTTATTATCAATGGAATCGAAGAATGCTTGAGTTCGTTGCTCTTGTTCTTCAGTTAATGGGAGATGGTATCGATTCTTAAGATACTCCACCATGCTAACTTCGTTGATAATTGTATTCTTGCCTAACATAATCCAAAATCTCCTTTACTTTTAAATACATTAATCTCTTGTCGATGCAAAATAAGTGTACTAGACGTATAAATTGTCTAGTACACTTTGTCATTAATCGATTTTTACATTCTTTAAAATATCGATAACTTGCTCATCATCCAGTTCAGGCACTTCAGCTTGATGCTTCATTTCTTCATGAATGACTTCATCAGGAACTACATTCATACCGATATATCCGAAACGAGTATTCAATAATACCACTTTCACTGGAGAATCTGGATTACCCATCACTACAAAGACAGGAGCTCCAATCGATGCATTGATACGGTCTGTTTCTTCAACGACTTCATTCGCATCAATCGATTCAATAAATTTGCAAATGGATTTAAAACTTGGGTGATTATTTGGTTTCACAATACGAATCAATTGAGCACCAATTCGTAACGGACCTTCCCCAACAGGAACTTCATTCTCAGGGAGTTGATTAAACTCTCGAATGTCTTTCAATAATTGCTTAATCTTTTTAATCTTCATTACATCCTCCAATATAACTATCTATCTTTATAGTCATACTCATAATATGATTGTAAATCACTAATATTGTCACTAATTTGATTAATGTATAGGTTATTCACATAGATGAGAATCCGATAGGTAGCATCTACGTTTTTATTGTAGATTAACACTCGTTTATGAGGTAGATCTACAACGTAGTCAATCTTATCACCTGGTTTCTCTTTCTTTCCTTTTAGGATCGTTTCATTTTTTAAGATAATGAAATTAAATAGAATATCTGTACTAATACCATGACTATCATGATATTGTAAGATTTCATCAAGTACAGAATCACCTAATAGTTTAGATAAATCTAATACATCAGGTTCTCTTGGTTCTAAATCTTCTTCAATCTGGAACATGTTTGTGAATAATAGACGATATCCATTTTCATCTTCTTCACCAAATTGGATTGTTGGTGTGTAGTATGTTCTGATATTGATACCATCTGTACTTCCAATATCTAATCCCATATTGGCTTTAAATCCTTTATCGTCACGTTCTGTACTCAATTGGAACTGTCCCATGGTATTGAATTCAGCCGTTAATGTAAAATTGATATTCGCTGATTCAGAAACTGAGCCATGCTTAGCTAAATCATCCATGGATATATCTGTGAATACATATTCCATAGTCACTGGATAATATAAGAAGAATTCTTCATGAGAAGAAGCTGTCTTTTCCTTATACGTCCAATATTTATTAGAATGACCTGTTAGATATTCTAAGAATGGTTTAACAGACATTTCTTCGTTTCGAATTGGTTTTCCCGATAGTGTAGAAATCTCTTCCACAATCTGTCCTGGCATGAAACATTCTAATGCCGTTTGTTGCCAATATATTTGGTTTTCATTAAACCGATTGAGTAATGAACTATATACATTCACTTGTTGATAGGCTGTATCGAACATCATAGTGACCTGTAATACAACACGATATCGATTTGTAAAATATGATAATGAGATATCGTTCACATCATCACGGAATAATGGGAGAAATTGTCCATAATTCTTATTAAAGTTCGTCCCATTATACAGGCGAGTAAACATAGAACCCGACATAAAGATATCATCGTTAACCTCTAAATGAGGTCTAATAATAAGGATAGGACGATTCTTCTTAATGAAGGCTGCTTCTTGACGGTTTTCATTTATCTTAAATTCTCTATATGCCATACGACTAGAGATATGAGTATGCCTAAAAAAATTAGGAGTGAATAAACTTTTAATGAATTCTGTCATCTGGAATGTCACATTCCCAACGGTATGTGCCAGACTAGAATTTACTATGGCTTGATTCATTAGTATCACCTCTACAGACTTGTCTAAGGAAGTACTTATAAATGAAAACAATATGGTAATGCAAGATTGGTTGTCTTGTATCCTGGTTTGGCTAACTTACCATAAAATCTTCTCTTATACAAAAAATACATGAAATGAGTATATGGCTTCGGTCATATACTCATTTTAATACAAAAAAAAATAAGGATGTACTCAAGCGAGTACATCCTTTCTTATTATTTATTGCAGAACTGATACAATCCAATCAATTGGTCTTTAATCAATGAGAACTTGTTATTGAATCGACCTGTATTACGATCGATAACCAATGATTTATGTGGATTGAATACTTGGTCGAAGGATTTCTTCAACTCATTGGTCTTCAATGAAATGATATTAAGCACATCACCATCGAAGTCTGCATTTAATGATGTTAAAATTGAAATTGGTAAGCTACAAGAAAGATCATCATAGTCTTTCTTAACTTCTACAATTTCCATACAAACGAAAGAACCGAAGTCTATTGTAGGATTTCGGTTGAGTAGAATCTTGTTCTTGTACTTAGTATTCGTTAGCATGTATTGGATGATTTTATAAATCTTAGGATCGAATTTACGATACCCTTTAAACCATTCATCTACGGCTACGTTATAACTAACACCCGTTAATTTAACAATGAGGTTGATGATTTCCTCTTTGTATAATTCCATGAATCCTACATAAGGAAGACGAACTTGATAAGAACGTAACTTAGCGTCTGGAATGATTACATTCCGAGAACTAAAGTTAACTTTACCACCTAGAATATTTCTACGAATATGACCTTCTTTCTCTGTAAGAGATGTGAAGATAATACTGTACGCTTCCATAAGTTTAGTTTGAGCACGGAATAGGTTCTTATTAACTTTAGCGATATTACGTTGATTCAAACCATCGGATTCTTCATTCAATCGTTCAAAGTTACCATACATCGCATTGTAGCAGGTATCAATCTTCGTATACGAATAATCTTCATTGGAGAAGAATACTGGTCTAAGTACAGAAGAGAAGATTGGAACTTCTTGAATGAATATCTTATGTTTATCAATCATAATATTATCAAAGAGTTCAGCTTTATTCTTCTTTTTCTTCTTGAACCAATACATGATTTCTTCAAAACGATCTTTGAAATCAATCATACCAATACCTGCAAATGGATTCTTCTTATCATCTGCATTTGGTTCTTTGTAATACCCATCGATATCCATTTCTTTCTTAAACTCAAGAATGGTTTCTAATGTGTCACTACCAAAGAAATCTTTGAGTTTAATATACATCAATGGTTGAATGATATAGAATGGTGCTGTCAACTTAAGCCATGCAAACATATCTAAGTCAACATCAACGAATTTAACTTTTGTGTTACAATGTGGACACACTTGACCGGTATAAAATTTACCAATTGTTTCCCCACAAGAACAACGATAACGTTCGGCAAAGGCATTTTCATCTTGCCAATCAGACCCGAAACGAGGAGAATGGATACCATCCATTTCTTTTGTATTCCGTGTCATGATATTACCATCTTTATCTTTTAATTTCTTTTTGAATGGTTTACTCTTAACGATAAACCCTTTATTGGTTAGCATGTCAGTAATAAACGATTCATGCCAATCCATAACGCGTAAACGAGGTCCTACTGTTTCAGGGTTATAAAACTCTGGTAGAAGCTCAATATTTAAATCCAAATCGGTAGGGGATAGACTGTAATCAATTTGAATATCCTTCATGTTTTTACTCCTTTAAATTAATATACAATATTGGGACTCACCAATATAATATATAACCTAATTTGTGTTTATATATTATGCTAGTATGTAGTCTAGGATATGGAAAATTACTACTTTTCTACGATCCCAAAATGAATTGACTACGTTGTTTAATTTTAGGAGGGTACTATGGAAAACCTAATGAACGTTGGTGTGACAACCAACAAACCTAACACAGATTTTGATGTATTATGTATTCATCACAATGATATGGATGGATATACTTCAGCTATGTGTGCTAAATTATCTCCATTATGGAGAAAGAAAACCTTTAAATTCATATCGGCTCATTATGATATGGAATTCGATTTCAGTAAGTTAAAGAAATCCCAATATGTATTTATTTTAGATTTCAGTTTACCAGTTCAATATTTTGATGAATTAGTTGACCGCGTGGGTATTGATCACATTATATGGATTGATCATCATCTATCTTCCATCAATAAATACAAGAACTATCCAAACATCAAGGCAGTGCCAGGGATTCGTATCAATGGCTTAGCTGCTTGTGAATTATCCTATCTTCATTTCTTCAGAAGTGTAGTGCAATTGGATGAAACCACTTTATTTGACCCTGGTATGGAAGTGAATGTCAACGGTTGTGAACTTACATTGGAATCACTATTGGCTCCATCTATGGATGGATTATTCCCTAAAGCCGTTCGTATGGCTGGTTTATACGATACTTGGCGTTTCATTACCTATGAAGACTATATGACAAACCTCATGTTCAATGATGGATTCTATGCTGAATTTGAACGTCCAAGTAATGAATCCTGTGATTTCTGGGATGCTTTCTTTGATATGAAATTATCTCAGGATGTAACAAACCAAATTATGACATCTGGTAAACCAATCGTGGATTACAAGAACCGTACATTCGTAACTAACTTACAACGAGCAGGATTTGAATGTTACATTCGTAAGTTTGAAGATATTGATGCTATTGCTATTAACACATTAGATCGTGGTAGCTTTATCTTCGAAACCGTTAAGAATGATTATGAAGTTGGGTTAGTATTCTTCATGAATGCTGATGGTAAAATGGAATATTCTATTTATCGCTTAGGTAAACATCCAGAGAAATCCATTCTTGTTAACAAGATCGCCGAATCCTTTGGTGGTGGTGGTCATGCTGGAGCTGCTGGGTTTACCACAAATGGTACATTAGTTGTAGAAAGGAAGTAGTTCTATGTCAAGTCCCTATATTCAATCCATCTTTACGTATATTCCTAAATATTGCGAAAAGACACCAAATGATGCAGTAAATTTCATTAATAGTTTAGGTCATGCGTTATATGTACAAAGTGCCATTATTCAAGGTACTCATAAATACGGAGAGGCTACAACTGTAATTGAAACAGAAAAAGGAATTCGTAAATATGATCTATTCACCAATAACTCTGATGAAGTGTTAGATTCGGTAATTAACCATATTATGCGATATATTCCTACACACTTATATCCATTAGATCACATCAATATCATTAAGGATGTAATTCGTGATATTTCTATGCATCATATGACGTTAGCAGAAGCTAGTACTAAATTGGATGCTATTTTTGTTCGAACTACCTTTGAGCAAATTAAGACATTCAAAACTATCCCTGGTCAATTAGATATTGTATTTAAAACGATAGGGTTAGTTGCCTTAAAATCTACCTATATGACAATAGATGGAGTAACTAATGTCAATGACATAAATTTCTTAAAACAACAACTCTGGTCTATCCCAGATATGAATAAGAATATGATGCTCGTTGAGTTTGATACTAAAGCTAGCTCTACTGATATGACGCTCAAAGATGAAAGTGGTGACTATTATACATTTGCTAATGGTCATAGACACAGCAATCAGTATATTACAGTTACTAGTAAAACACTATTACCTGTTAATATTAAAGAATATTTAGATAGGATCGAATCAGCAGTGAAAGCTGCCTTTGATATGATCGGTCGAGATATTCAATTTAATGATTATAATTGTACTCCAGGTAATTATCTTCATGGAATTCGATTCGAGATACTCGATTATGTTGACGATGAGGATATGATGATGGTTGCTAGCTATTTAAACCAATGGCAAATAGCCTTTGGTGATAAGTATTTTAGTGATACGGTCTATATGCCTCCGAAAGGAGAATTCCATGTCTAAGGAATATAACATGACTAAGGAATATGATTATTTTAGTTATTTGCATCCATATACTATCATCCTTCCTCATGAGTGTGACTATCTCCCATATGAATCTATCAATAGAGCCATATTCTTCAGGCGAGTATTATCATTACTAGGTATCAATGTTAAGAGTGAATATCGTTCGATGCCAACAGAACCACAAATCATGTATCGAATTGGTGGACACACATATCGAAGTGATGATATCATTTTGAGAAAGGTATTGCGTGATATTTTGGAAAATCGAGTACCTAAATTTGTATATAATGCCAAACTTATTGATCGACTGGAACATATATGTTTATATGCGGATAAGCATATCGAGTTATTAGTTGTAGATAAATTACTTACCCAATTAGAATCCGATTTTAGACGTATTGAAGACATATTTCGATTTGGTACTGAATTTGACGGGTTTGGTATTGATAAAGTTCAGACACTAGATTCGAATGATTATTATGATGGTTATATGATTACGATAGATGATACATCCGCTCAAGGTGATGAGTATACTCGATTCAATACATCAGTCGATTTTATGGTTGGAGCATTCACTCGTCTATCACATAAACGATTTGGTGGCATCTCTATCAATTACAAAGCATTCAAGAAATCATCTGGTACATTAGTCTGGGCTAGGTATCCAGAAATCTTTAAAGACACATACCATTCTGATATATGCAAATTTCTTGGTGATTGTGCTCTTGATGCATTTGATAACCGTGTAAAATGGTATAGTCATAGTGAACCAACAACTTCTATCCGATTCAATAGATCATTCTTGGAATGTGATATGAAAGCATATTTGGATACACTGGAATACTCAGCACTAAATATGAGTATGCTGGATTGGGTAAGTGATCGAGATGGGTGTCGTAGTAAACGACTTATTAATATAGGTAGAATATAACCGACGAAAGGAGACTTTTATGTTAAAAGTTGGTATTATAGGTATTGGTAATGCGGGTAATCAAGTTGCTGCATTAGGCTTAGCAACAAAAGAAATTCCTGCATTAGCTATCAATGCATCTGAAAAAGATCTTGATACATTGAATATTAAAATGGACGCTATCATTTTCGGCGACAGTTCTGGGTCTGGTAAAGACCGTTCCATTGCAAAAGGGTTTGTAAAGGAAAATATCAAGGAGCTGATTAAGGATGAAGCGTTCAAAAAGTTTATGGATCAAACTGACATTGTCTTTGTCGTTAATTCCACTGGTGGTGGTACTGGCTCTGGTATGGGCCCTATCCTAACAGACATTCTACGCAACTACTTCCGTAAAGACGAAAATAAAATCTTCGTCAACGTAGGTATTCTTCCGACATTGGGTGAATCCGTTGGTGCTCAACGCAATACACTTCAATACTTGAAAGAAATGTCTGACTTGGGTGGTTCCTACATGTTATTCGATAATGAAAAACGTGCTAATTTACCAACCAACAAACAAATGGACGAAGTGAATAAAGAAATTGTAACGATGGTATCTGCCATTCGTGGCGACTTCTCTCATTCTTCTCCATATGGTATGATTGACGATAAGGATATGCGTAAAATCATCTCTGTACCAGGTCTTATCTTTATGGATGTATTAACTGGTATTTATGAAGATTCCATTGGTCCTGATGAAACATTAGATGGTTTATTATTAGACCATTCTGTTAAAGAAACTTGTATGGATTGCTCTGAAAAAGATGATCATACAGTAAAACGCATGGGCTTCATCGCATACCTTACCAAAGGCTTACATGGTAAGTTTAATGAAAACTTACCAAAGATTAGAGATTTCTATGGTGAACCAATCGAAGACTTCAAGCACTTCGCACAAAACGAAGAAAGCGATAAGCTTAACGTATTGGTATTGCTATTAAGCGGTCTTTCTGTGCCAGATAAACGTATCAAAGTAATTATCAATCGTATTGAACGAGTAGAAGAAGAGTTGAATAAAACACAAACTAGCTCTGTACTCAATAGTGCATTAGATAAACTTTCTGCATACGATGGTACAAAAGACACTAAAAATGATTCCGATGATGAATTCGATATGGATTCCATCTTGGATAAATATTAATTAACTCGATATAAACGAATAGGCTAACTACCTATTCGTTTATATATTATTGCTTTGACAGAGTAAAATCTGTTACGAGTTTTTATTAAGAACTAATCAGTCTGAAACAGATTATTAGTTCATTTATTTTATTCTTTTATGATAAAGGAGTACAGACCATGAAAAAAACTAGTGGTAAAGAAATCTTATCTGAATTCAAGTATAAACGCTTGAAAAAGATGAGTAAGGATGAATTGAAATCGCACATTGCGGATAATTTAATTCCGCTTGTGGATTATTATTTCATGGATTCCTTCCGAGGTGAAGAACGTAGATACGAATCTCAATTCGTTGATCTTATTACCTCTATGAAATTATTTGTGAAGCCTCTTCGCAAAATCGTTAAAGATTATAACTTTAAAGATGATGTGCCTGCAGGTTTACATGTAATGCTAGTAGACTACTTGGAAAAATCCTATTTGGCGATTGAAAAATCTCTCCAAACAGAACCAGGTATTGTACCTAGCGAAGAGCAGAAAGAAAGACAGAAACAAGCGATCGAGTATTACAAAGAATTACGTGATACTGTAGCTGACGTTGTCAAAGTGTCTGCCAAGAAAATTATCAAGAAACTGGTTAAACTTGGTATCAAAGAGGAATTCGCTATTGACCTCGCTGCCAATATCGTGCCAGTTGAATACCTAAATAAATTCAATGTACGGAAATATATGTTCCGTTTAAACCAAAGTTTGTACAAAGTACAAAAACGTGGTGTTGAACGTCTAGCCAATAATAAGTACACTGTACATATTGGTGCTGAATTGAACAATATTGATACATTGAAAGCGATCTATCTTATCGCATTAGATGGTGCTGATCAAGAAATCGTGCGTAATGCAATGGTTTCTATCGCATTGGAAAAGAAATCCAAAGCTATTGAGAACTTCACTGTTCCTCAAACAGCATTATACAACACAATCGGACGTCTGTTACTTGGCGTAATGGAAGGTCAAATTTTGTTAGCCCCTGAAGTGAAAGAAGCTAAACTTTCTAAGAAACAACTTAAGAAAGCTAAGAAAGAATTCTTATGGGGTAAAAAGGATTTGAAAGAATTCTTCAAAATGTATCGCAACGAACGCATCAAAGATGCTAAGAAAGGTCGCGATGGTGCACGTCGTGTACAATTTGATACATTGCCAGCAGAAGACTATCCAAATATTATCAAATACTATGAACGGTATATTGGTAAATTAGCGGAAGAAGTTTCTGAAGTGGCTCCAAAGAACGAAGAAGCTAAAAAGGAAGAACCAGTAAAACGTAAACCTGGTCGTCCTAAAAAATCTGACAAGAAATAATCTTGCGTAGATAGGATCCTATGTGCACGAGAAATAAGAGAGTTGGTTATCACCAGCTCTCTTATTTTTTTCTATTCGTGACATTACAAGTAATTGAGATTACTTTTTAGATCTATTATTAAATGAAAGGTACGAACCTATTATGATCTTCGTTTACAATCAAACAAACACAACACAATGGACAATTACTGACAAAACTGAAAAATTCGCACGCATCCACACAGTGGCAGATAACAAATTCGGATTAGATATTTTCAAATCCGATAGTGTGGTGGATGATGTAGAACATATGGATGTATCCAATGAATTTGGTCATCAATTTGACATCAGTAAAGTATTAAACGTGAAAACAACGTTACGCTTTGACCATCGTCACTACAATCCATTTGTAATGCCATCTACTGATGGCTATAACACAGATGTGTTATTACTTTCCATTTCGTTAGATGATGGTAAAGACCTTATCAATTATTATAGCCGAGATGCATTCATCTACTCCTATAAAATTGATAAAGAAAATCAAGTATTCCATGCAATCATTTCGTTGAATACTCGTCAAACATTACCATTCGTTCAATTCATTACTCGTAGCGACTTAAATCGTGATGTAGTGAATCGTTTAATGATTCGCTATAGTGATCGTCGTTATTGCTATGAAATCGTTAATGCTACTATGAATACTCTTGATGTACCAGCTCGTGGTCAAAAAGGGTATTTTGATATCAGTGATAAACGTAATGAAGAAGGCGTATGCGAAATTCGCACATATCGTCCAGCTCGTCATACACATACAGTAGCACGTTTGAATGAAATCACTGATGAAGCATTTGCTAAAGTAGCAGAACGTTTCCATATCAATGATCGTTCCGCTAAGGTTGTTAATCAACGTGACTTGCGTCAATATGCACAAAAACAACACATTAGTGCGATTACCTATATCATTGATTTTGATGCAAACACAGTTAAGACTAATCGTGATGAAGTCATTGAACGCTTGGCTAAATTAGGTTACCATTACTATCGTACGATTATGGTAATCACCAATGATTTAAAAATCATTCGTATGAAATAATATAGTTTGAAACTATATATCATAGAAGAGATACCACTTTGGTATCTCTTCTATTTTTTATCCTGTGATAGATTATAGAGGATTCGACTATTTATTACATATGAAAGGAGACCAATATGGCTAAATTACATGACGCTCTATTAGAGCATGACAAGAAAGGTATCTTTACTGCAGAAGCGAGAAATCTAATGGGTTATTCCAGTGGATTTATGCCTCTTGATTATCAAAATGGATACCTATTATCAGTAACTGATAAAAATAATAATGTAACGGAACGTTGGGCTAACACTGGTATTTTTGGTGGTCAATTTATGACTGTCATTGGTAAATCCGGTGTAGCGAAAACGTCTTTCTGCGTACAAGCAGGTTCTCATATCATTCGTCCATTTGAATATGGCGAATATTATCATATCGATGCAGAGGGTTCTTCTAACTTATCTCGTATTCGAGCATTGAATCATTTCACTACAGAAGAAATGAAAGAAAAATATTATATGCCGGCTATCGATTATGTAGAAGATGCGTTTAAGCATATCTACCATCTGGCTAAAGTGAAGTTAGAAACAAAAGAGTTATTCTATAATACAGGTAAATTGAATGAATATGGTGAAGAAATTTGTCTTCCTCAACCAACTGTATATTTGATTGACTCCCTTCCATCCTTACAAACTAAGGAAGTGGAAGATAGTGACGAATTAGGTACCCAAACCTACAATATGCGTTTGGCGATTGCCTATAATACGTTCTATAAACGCTTGCGTCCAATTATTCAAAAAGCCAATATCACAGTTATGGCTATTAACCATATTAAAGATAAACCAGAAATGGCTTTCCAAAAGACACAAGCACAAATCCAGTACATGAAAACCAATGAAAACATTCCTGGTGGTACTGGTCCTATTTACTATTCTCAAAACTTGCTTCGTTTCATTTATAAAGGTAAGTATGTATTTGAGAAAGATGGATTTGATGGCTTCTTAGTGGAAGTTCAATTTATCAAATCTAAAACTAACCGTGGTGGTTCTTCCGTACAGTTAGTGTATGATTATAATACTGGATTTGATCCTTGGTTAACTATGCTCCATTATGCAAATATGGCGTGTGTGATCAAAGGTCGTAATCCATATTCCTATTTTGAATCTGCTCCAGATATTAAATTTAATAGTAAGCAGTTCCGTGATATCATTGGTGGTAAACCAGAATTACGTGATGCCTTATTGCGTGACTGTGCACCAAGTTTATATAAACTTCTTTCCACAAACCAACTAGACCCAGAGAAAGAATTCAGTCCTCAGGAAATCATCAATCGTTTCAATGAAGCATATCAAGAAAATGATGTTGATTTTGATACTGAGGTACATCGAGATGAGTAATATTGGTTTATTGAAAAACTATCGTGGTGAAAAAGTCTTTGGAGAGCTTCCGCACTCCAAAGACCATTTACTATTGAATGTATTCTACCATAGACCTGACTGGGAATCCCCTGGTAAACATGACTATGCATCGATTGTATTCAAAGATGTTCGTACTGGACGTAAATGGATTCAAACGATTGAAGATCCGCAATATATGATGTATATTGTGAAACCCCAATATAGGGATTATACACACTATCCATCCTATATGCCATTGGATCGATGTGATCAAAAGATTATTAAGTTCAAGAATATGATTAATGAGATAGTCAAAGTTGGCGGTAAGAAACTAGCTGATTATAAAGAGTGGTGTAATAAAAATAATAAATCAGCTAAGAAAAATTTACATCACTATCCATATGTATTAGCTACTGACTATCCATATACGAATTACTTTAGATGTGAATGGATGCTTCATTATCATGATTACGATATGGAGTATTCCTTAACTAAGGTATTTGCCGATATCGAAGTTGACGGCATCGATGCACCAGGGTTCCCAACGGCTGATATATGTCCTATTAATGCCGTAGCAGTCGTCGATGCTGAAACGAAGACTGTACATAGTTTTCTTTTAAGAAATCCTGAGAATCCACTCATAGAGCAGTTTGAGAAGAACCGTCCTAACTTCATTGATAAATGTCATAAGACCTTCGATGAATCATACGGGGAACTCAATTATGAGATTCATATGTATGATACTGAGATTGATATGATTACCGATGTATTTCGTTTATTCAATACCTTAGCTAGGGACTTCATACTCTTCTGGAACATGGCGTTCGATATTCCGTACTTCATTGATCGTATTAGGGCACTGGGTCATGATCCTATGAAGATCATGTGCGACCCAGAATTCATACAAGATGAGTTGTATTATCGTAAAGATCATCGTCATCATGATTTCAAAACAAAGAACGATGTGTTTACATGTACATCTAAATCGGTATACTTAGACCAAATGTCACAGTATATCAAGATTCGTAAAGCTCGTTCTGAGTTAAAAACAGTTCGGTTGAATGCGATCGCTAAAGCGGAATTGAATGATGAAAAACTTGATTATAGTGATGAAGCGAATATCAAAACGTTACCATATGAAAACTATGAGTTATTCGTGCTATATAATATCAAGGATACTTTGTTACAATATGGTATCGAAATGAAGACACATGATATTGACAATGTATTCCAACGGTCATTGATTAATGCAACCCAATATGAATCAGCATTTAGTCAAACGATTCTATTGAAGAATCGTGCATATTTATCATACTATAAACAAGGTTTCATTATCGGTAATAATAACAATATCGATTATGGTAATCGTAATTATGATAATAACGATACAGATAATGAAGATGACGATGAAGAAGGTTTCGCTGGTGCCCTTGTAGGTGACCCAATGCTCAACGAAAAAGTTGGGGTTGAAATCCTTGGTAGACCATCAAAGTTCATCTTTAGTCGAGTTATCGACTACGACTTCTCATCTATGTATCCTAATATCACTATTACACATAATATCGGTACTGTACCTATGATTGGTAAAATCAAATTAGAAGGATTTGGTCAATACAATACAGATCCAGATAATGTATTCTATGATGAAGGTCAAGTCTTCTTAGAAGATTATCTTTCTAAAGATTATTCCTTTATCGGTAATCGGTATTTTGGTTTACCAACAGGTGAAGAATTAATTAAGGAGTTTGGTCAATATGGAAGTGCGTGATTTGGTGATGCCGCCTAAACGACGTAATGCAATATACGATCTCAATCAGGTAGTCAAAAATATGTATGATTGCTATATTTCAGTAGATGGGTATATTTTCCCACCCTATGCAGAAACAGTTAAACGGTCTACTTATGTGAAAAGCTTAATTCATCATAAATTTGATGAAGAATTTATGCAATGCACTGTTCTTGATATCGACTCATTGAGTAAGGCGTTAAAAGGTATTTGTATGACACAGACTCTTACCGACGATAACGAGTTTAAACTATCCAATGAGAAGAAAGAACTTGCTTTTAATATCGGTAAATTTATTGATGGGGATGCTTATGTAGCGATGAACAACTATGAGCCTCGTCGAATGATTATGAATGATATGAAAGACATCGAGTCCAATACGAATGGGTGGTTCACTAAGGAAATACCTGAAGATGTTCTATGTAACTTAATCGATTATAAGATTGAAGAGTTTGCATTAGCTCCAGGTATCCATATCGTATTAACTAAAGAATTGCTTCCTGCCATTAAGAAAGCGGATACTGTGTTAGTACACTATCGTATCATGGATGAGAAGTATGAAATCTATGAAGTTATTCTTCATTCATTGACTGAGAATTGGGATATTTACACCAAGCATTACATTGTTTCCTATTAACTGGGGGACAAATTAAGAAGACCTTCGGGTCTTCTTTTTTTACCATTTTTAACAACTCTGTAATGTGAAATTATTAGTATATTAGAGAATAGAAGGTGAAGTACTTGGCCGATAATGAACCAAACAAACGCAACCAACCCGAGTTAGATTTGAAAGATATGAAAGCTCGAGCAGAGAAGATTGCTAAAACAAATGGTACTATCAGCAGTCTATTCGATTTGTTTAAAAATACTACATTAACCGATAGTAATAAACGACAAAACGAAATCAATACCATGTCAGATGAAATCGATACACTTCTAAAGAAAGAAACAAATCGATTTGTATCTGGCACTCACAATGGTAGGGACGTTGCTGCATTTATAAATTCTATTTTCACTAAGAGTCCTAAATCTTATACTAGCATGAGTACATTCATGCAAGGTCAATCGATTGAAGAATTATTAGGTGATGAAAATAGTCAAATCAATATCATTCTTAGTGAACGATATAAAAACGTAAATAATATGTATGAAGACCTTCGTCTACTCACAGAACAAGTATCTGAATTAGATGAAGTTATCTTAACTATGCGCGATGCGATTACCAACACAGATAATATCACATCAGAAGCATCACGTATTATCCGATTCGAAGGTGAATCGGATGCTACACAAAATGAAACAAAGTTAGAAACCATCGAATCTATGGAAGAAGTTACTGGGATTATGGATAAAATTAAAAAAATTATTATCCCTGGTACTCTTACGTATGGTAACTTCTTTGTATTTACTCAACCATACACAGATTTATTCGCTAAATTCAAAGCGTTAGATGATCGGTATAATGATCAACGATTACCAAATATCTTTGAACAAACCATTGCGTATGAAAATACACTTCCAGATAATGCGAAGAAAGGTACTATGACACCTGCTATGGAATCTATTGCTCCATTATTGGAACGATATGAAGAAGATTTCAAGCAAGTTGATAACAAATATAAACGATCTGATATGGTAAATACCATTAATACCATCATGGAAGGTATTAGTGTTATCAATGATCCTGGTGTTCCATTATTAGAAGACGCTTCTATTGCAGGGTTAGCTGATGAAGATATCCGTAAGGACTTATTCAAAGCTATGCAAACAAAGAAGAAATCTAAGACATGGAATACAGTAGCTGACCCTACCGCTGATAAGGGTAAATCCATGAATCCATTTGCTGATGGTACAATGGATGCTAAAAATATCAATGACTTAACGGATGAATATAAGAAAGAATTCAAGGATACTGTTAAAGGTGTCTATATGAAACTATATGACCCTCGTCGTGTTATTCCGATTCGTATTATGGATTACACGCTTGGGTATTATGTATTATATGAAACCGTTGATGAAACTCGTTCCAATGTATTGAATGCAGTTCATACATTGAGTCGTACCACTATGATGTTCCAAAATAGTAAACGACGTGAATTTGAAGAAGAATTGGTATCGTTACTTTCCGCTCGTATTTGTGAAAGTATTGATAAGAAATTCTTACGTAAGAATGCTGAGTTTAAAGAACTGATTGCTAATGCAATCTCTTATGAAAACTTCTATACGAAGTCTTTCAAAGTACAGTTTGTACCTGTGAACTATATGACTCATTTCAAAGTCAATGAAGACTATAATACTCACATGGGTGTATCTGTATTGAAACGCTCTTTATTCTATGGTATGCTCTATCTATCCATCTTACTCTTTAAGATTATCATGATTGTCACTCGTAGTTCTGACACTCGTATGTTTATGGTTAAAGGTAATGGTGTTGATAAGGACATTACTAATCGTATCAACAGAGTTGTGTCTGACTATAAGATGAACCAAATCAGTTACAATGACTTCGGTTCTGTTCGCGGTATCTTATCTAAAGTAGGTAAAGGTAGAGACTTGGCTGTTCCTGTTGGTGCCAATGGTGAACGTGCCTTTGAAATCGAAGTTATGCAAGGTCAAGATATCCAATTGGATGCTCCATTATTAGAATTACTTCGTAAAGGGATGATTTCTAATACTGGTTGCCCTAGTGCAATGATTAACTATTTAGAAGAAGTTGACTTTGCTAAACAAATTCAAATGTTAAATAGTAAATTTGTATCACGTATGGTTTCCATGCAAACTGAGTTGGAGATCCCTTGTACTGAACTATATCGTAAACTATTATCATTTGGTGAGTATGGTATAGATGAAGTTGATATTGATAATATCTATTTCGAATGGTCAAGACCGAAAGCACTCAATAGTCAAAATATCGTTGATATTATCAGTTCTTCTGATTCCATTGCAGAATTTATCACTAAGATGTATAGTGGTGATAATGACCAAGATGATCCACGTATTAAGGATAGAATCTATCGTTACGTTGTTAAGAATATCACTATGCAAGGTGTACTTGACTTTGAAGAATTGGATGAAGATATCAAGAAACTTAAACTCGACTTCAAAGCCGAATTACAATCTGATGACCTCCTTAAACTAGCTCCAAATGAAGGAGATTCTGGCGGTGGTTATTAATCATACTATTAAGAAGAATATGGGAAACCATATTCTTCTTTTTTCATTTTTACTCATACTATAAATATATATTATTACTATAGATAATCATAATCATTATATAGAAAGGATAATCAAAATGAGATTTTTAAATTTATGCCCACATGGCGTGGGTTATGAAGACCCTAATGGTCGAACAGTTATTTATCGTAAGATAGGAGTTGTGGCTAGATCCAATAGCACAATTTCCAATGCTGGTAGTATCAAGGTAGATGGTATTGAGGTTGTATTAAATAAGATTAATCAAGGCGATACCGAATCTTTACCAGCACCTAGAGATGGTACGATGTATATCGTATCTCGTATTATACGTGAGAATAATCCAAATCGTAAAGATTTGGTATCCCCATCATTGAAAGATCGTGTATATGATGAAAAAGGTGATGTACTGTATGTACGCTCATTCGATACTAATTTTTAGTACTAGGCAAGAAAGTTAAAAAAGAGACCTGAAGGTTTCTTTTTTTTGATATTCCCCCTTATCGATACATTATACTAATTACAAAAGCGAGGTGATTTTTCTATGATCCGACAACTTCCATCCTATGTGGATTACTGTAAGACTCATAGTATAGACCGCCCTACAACAGCGTATCTATTAAAAGAAGTACCATTAACGTCTACTGACTGGTACGACCGTCAAGATTCGTTTTGTACTGGTCTATTACATGGACAGTTTATGCTATACTATGCATTAAAATCGTTTGTATCAAATAAACGTGATGATAAATTTGTAATTTATTTCATTACCGATATGGGACTCTTTGTCAAAGAGATGTTCCACTCTAACTGGGATTTCCCATTAGACTTCAGAAATGTATGTGCTAAATACGTAGGTCCTATTGAACCGGGCGATCTAGTTATCAATCATCCAAATCGTCGTTCGCTTATGTTCTTACATGGTGTTCGATTCACTGAGTTGATTGATGGTGTGGCCCAACCTAACTCATTCGATAGTACTGAAATCTACGAAAGTCTAAAAGCTAGAACCCATACACTTCTATTAGAGTCCAAAGACCATGCTCCTGTTGAAGTTCCATTTGATATCCATCTCTATAGAGCATTACGTCATCGTAAGTTCTATATTCACGTTCGATTGGATAACTATATCAACTTCAGAGAGATTCGTGTTTGGAACCCTAATCTATAACTAAATAAACGGATATACTTGTAGCCAAGTATATCCGTATTTTTTATGTATATGAATATATATTATAATCATGAATAGAGATAGGAATAAAAGATTAAAAAGGAAAAGTCCTATAGAACTATTCATATTCTATTTTCACTTGTTTTAAAAGGAGAAAGAAAAATGGTAAATGAAATTTTGGAAATGGTTGAAACTTTTGTAAAAGAACACCCATACGCTTGTATTGTAGCAGGTACAGCTATGGTTGTAGGTGGGCAATTTATGTATTATAAGATGCTCAACGATAGTATTCATCATGCAATGATTGAGGTAGCTATCGAAAAGAAGAAAAAGTCCAAGAAAGATAAAAAAGATAAAAAAGAAACTGAGGAATAATCCTCAGTTTCTTTTAATTCATTTATTTAAAAAAAAGGAGATTAAAAATGTTAATCAGTTTAACAAAATTTGCAGCAACTTTACTATTAAACGGATATGTGTTTGCTCCTATGTGCGTCGAGGCGTGCAATGGCGTATTTAAAAACAGGAACGTTGATGAACGAACAGAAATCGTTACCAGAGGTACAGTTGCAGTCGGTGGTATCATAACATCTGCTGTGATTGCTGATGGTCTTGTAGATTTAGTTGTAAAGAAAGGAACGGAGGAAGCCGTGAAAGGCTTTATTCGTGCATTCATATAGTTATGCTAAGAATCGTAAAGTGGCTAGGTGCCACCGCAGTCCTTTGTATTACGGCATACGAATACAAAGGACAAAATTTAGAACCTGATGAAGTTGACACATTGACGATAGTATCTACTATCATCAGAAAATTAGTTTAAAAAGAGAACCTTTCGGTTCTCTTTTTTTTTTAGCACCATACAGCAGCTACACGATTTAAGTGGAATGATTGATCCCACTGTTCCAATAACTCTTCCCGTTTACTTTCAGCATCAGCCCAATCATCGATTTGTAGATTAAATGATGCAATGGATGTTTGGAAATCTTTCCAATATTTTAACTGATTCCAGAAATATCGTTTAGCATCCAATAAGGCAAGCTTATAGAATGCTTGACGAAGGGTCATAGGAATATCATATAATTCAGTAGAATAGGATACTTCTACCCCAATGATAACTTGGTCTTTATAATACGTACCGTTATTTACCCGAAAACGATTTGGTGGTAAAAACTCTGTTAAGAATGGTGGTTCCATAGTAGATGCCAAGTCACCGACCGTTTGAGAAATCGCTAACGCTTGGAATGATTCGATAGTTTCATAGGCAGACGGTACTGATTGGTATCGTAAATCATTGAATGGTCGAATACTTTCAATCCCCACAATGAAACGATCGCTCGCATCGGTAAGAATCGGTGGTAATTGATAGATATTACTCATATCAGCAATGGTATTCTCTTTATCATTACGGATACGAAGTTCATTTAAGTTAGCTGGTACATGGAGAACTCTTGGATAATATGTGGAAAATGTTGGAATGGTATCATCCACAATGATATCATGGTATAGACAGTTATCATCCACTGGGAGTTGGATAGAATATAAACCACAATGTTGCTTAATAAGTTTCAATATATGTGCTTTATCACGAAAGACTGACATACGATCACCCTTACATATTTCTTAAAATATCAGATACTTGTTCTTGAACATAGTCTTCCAAACCAACTGTGAATGTACGACGAGTACCATCAACAGCAGATTCTTGTAATACTAAATTCTTACCAGTAGCATCTAATGTAGCAGATTCATAATTAATTTCAAACATATCGGCAATGTTTTTAGCCATATTGGATTCTTCTAATAAGAAATCGGATAAGCCAGGAAGACCTAGGCATTCACTAACTGGGATACAGATATCCCCTACTTGTTCAGTTGCGATAGCTGCTACACCAGCAGATTCATGAATCGCTGTGATAGGATCATCTGTTTGGTAGGCTATCTTATGGGATGGTAGAATAACACGGTCATAGGTAATGATACGAGGGGTAGAACGGATTTCGCCACGTATCGCATCAATCTTAGTGATTGGAGCCAATGCACGTAAACTAAATGCCGCTTTAGCACCTTGTAAGATATGACCTTTGAATTGATGACCTGGACCATTGTAGTCATTGGCTGTATCAATAATACCAAATACAGTATCACCAACGAATTCATAGCTTACGATTCTATGGGATAAGTTATTAGGGTCAATACTAACGACACGTTGAGGGTCTTTTGTATTCGGATGACCATTTTCCCCAAAGAATGTACCATACCGTAATAATTCTTGAATATGTTCAGCTTCCCAAGCTTTCACCATTGGTTCACGAAAGTAATTACGATTATTTCTATTGAATGTATTGAAGTTTTGAAGACATGTACGGAAACGTACATAATCTGTACCTGGTTGATTGATTACTTGCATAATCTCAGGAGTTTGTGGTTCTGTAGTTTGTTCCATGACTAAACACGCAACAATCTCGTTACCTTTGTTCATATGATCGTAAACCTCCTTTGGTTTATTTTTTTTGCATTATTAACTTATATAGTTGTTTTTATCGGGAAAATAAACACCTGGACATATTGGTAAACTTTTTAGTATACAACAGAAAGGTGGTTAGTCGAATATGATTAACATTCATGTTGGTCGGTCGAAGGACTCTGCTCAATCTATCTACTTAGATGAGATTACGGCAAATTCTGTTCTTAATGTAGCTCGATATGAAGCGTTTAAGCAAAATAAACGGTTATATGTCGGTGACGTAAGACCGGCTGTATTTCGAAAAATAGACAGTGCCGTTAAATACGGCGTTCCTAAATGGGTACAAGGTGCCTATATTGCTCCAGTGTATCCAGAACATACGGATATGATTATCTTAGGATATATCACATTCGTTGATCGTGATAACCAAGACCCTTCTGACACAACAACATACGAACCATTTGAAGTTCTTACTGTTAGTCAAGAAGAACGTGCAGGTCTAGTTATCGCAACTAAACTATTCGAACGTATCATTGTTGCGTTCAATACTCAAGTAAACGCAGGTAACCAAATTACAGAAGAACAAATCGAAACTGGCTTCCGTAATCATGGGTTACATACATATGAAGTGATTCGTGGTGAAGGTCAGCAAGTATACCCATTCACAACTATCCCTGATAATGTGGTTGGTAAAATGGTTGAACTTCAAACAACGACCGCTAAAACAAAAGACTTTATGCTTATGACGGTAAGTACTGAAGGTGCTGATGGTCATATGGTATACATTGTCCCTGTATATGAAGGTAACCGAATTAGTAACTTCTTCCAAGTTATCAATGTTGATGGCGATATTAAAATCATGCCAGTTGACTTGGCAACGATCTGTAAATCGGGTGGTATCATTCCTCCTACAGAGGGTCCGACATTCGAATCCATGTCCCCCACTATGGAGTCCATGACTATCAGTGATAAAAATAACTTAAAATACCATCCTCATGTGAATCTTCTTATGAAGCAGTATGGTATTTCTGCCACTGAAGCATTTGGTATGATGGAAGCCGCTATTGAAGAAAATCCATTCTTCTTACTAGAGTTCATGGTTCCTTCTAGCTATAAATCTCATGATGAGTATGCGCAGGCATTAGAAGCTAACTTCAATTTAGCATGTGAAGCTACTAATATGGACTTAGATAAGTTCTGTGAAGCATTAGTCTATGAAGATCTATATTCTAAAGCTAAAGAAATTGGTGGTAAAATTGCTGATGCCTCTGCTAAAACTCGTCGTAAATTGGTTGCAGCTAAGAAATCGGTATCTGCAATTGCGGGTCCTATTATGAAATCGATAAAGGATATTACCGATGGGATTAACTCTTCACTTAAAGAAGATACTCGTGAAGAAGTTATCACAGGTTCAGCATTCTCCAAATTGAAGAATATCTTTATCCGCTGTGTAGCTCCAGCTGCTGGTGTTGCTCTCGTTAGTGGTGGTGCATTGGCAATCGTTACCTTCTTAGGTACATTAGCTGCCCATAAATCAATCACTAAGAAAACTCGTGGTCGTATCATGCAAGAACTTCAAATGGAACTTAAAATGGTTCGTGAAAAGATTGAAGATGCGAAATCTGCGGGTGATAATGAAAATAAATATAAATTAATGCGTCTTGAAAACAAAATCGAAACACAAATTGAAGACGTTCGAGAACGTATTCTAGGAGGCAATTAATATGGATTTATGGAGTTCTATATTAGAATCAGGTACTAGTGAACACACCAGTGATGTATATTTAGCTAGATTATCCGCATCTTTATCTGGTACAGAACCCATCAGAATTAATCCCGAACAGGGTGAGATTGTCAAACTATACCGTTCCATTCACCATGCTATTGATGCATTATCCATTTCAGACGATATTCCTACTGGTACTAAAGTAACCGTATTTAAACCAAAGTATGATATTAGTATCGATACTCCATCTATTGATGAATGCCCATATAGTCATATACTCGATGAAGTATGGGCAGAAGGTGCATTTGATGTAGAACCTGTTGGTGAATATGCTATCATTGATAACCGCTCTAATCGTCATACGTTTGATGGTGGCTCTGTAGTTGAATCTATTATTTCCGAAGTCCACGATGAACCTATCGTGGAATCATCTGATGATGATTCTGTCGGTAGCATAGATGACGTCTATGAATCTATCTTAACTCGATTCGTTACTGAAGCTGATGGTGATGATAAAAAAGAGGAAGAAGATGACGAAAAGACGACACGTGATACTATACGAGATGCTCGTAAAGATTTAAATGATGATTTAGGTGATGAGGAGCCTCTCGATGAAGAACAAAGTGGAGAAATCCCTAAAGATGATGAAGATGGTGAAAATACAGACACAGATGATACTAATGCAGACGATACAGCGGATACTCAAGATTCTACTGAAAGAAATGAAGAAGGGTCGGATTCCGATGCTGGTGATTCTGATGACTCCAATGCTGGTGATTCTGATTCTAATGGCATGGATGATGACCTTGGTGACATGGACGAATCTGGTGATTCTGACAGTGGCGATTCTTCTGACGCTGATTCTGAAGGGGATTCTACAGATGGTGATTCTGACGGCACTGATGATGGTGCTGATGGTGAGTCTACTGATGGCGATCCTAATGCAGATAAGAATAAAAAGATAAATAAAATCAATCTCCTTAAAGATTTTATTTCTCTCTATAAGACAATTGAAAATTCTAACAAAAAATTAACAGAGGCTAGAAAAGATAATATCTTAACTTCTGTGACAATTAATCAAGTGCGTAAGAATTTGACTCGATTGGGAGAAGTCGTGTACAATTATATCTTACTGTACTATGATGGCAATGACCATTCCATCAACCTCTACAACTTTAAATATTTCTCCGAAATTTTGAAGTTGAATGTAGACATGCTTCGTACTATGCAAATTAACGAAGATAACGGTCAAACAAATAGTTAAATCATATTGACTATTTGATGTTTTAATTAAACCATCAAATTTTTTCTTGAAAACAAAAGTAATTTAGGAGGTTGACAAATGTATCAACACATCTATGATTCCGAACGCCAAGTAACTCCTGGTGTAGGATCTTTCACTGATAATCGTGACGGTGGTTTCAAAGAGCAATTCAAAGCAACTGTTGAATCTTTCCGTAATAACTACCAAATCGATATCCTTTCCGATATGAAACAAGTATTGAACGTTGCTCCTTTATATGAAGCATACAAAGAAGCTATGTTCAACGATGCGTTGGAAGCTACTTCTGAATCTTCTTTCGCTACTTATGGTCACAATAACAACGACGAATACGTTGCAATGCACTCCGACAAAATGGACCAATACATTGAAAATACTCGTCAAACATTGTTGACAGAAGCATCTTCCGTTGGTTTGATCGAACCAATCGTTGGTTTAACAATGCCTATCTTGAAAAAACAATACATTGCTAACCAATTCAAAGATATGCTTCAAACTATCGTATCTACATCCCCAATCGTGAAATATGCTTACGAACGCCGTTTCTTGAAAAACAAGAAAGGTGAAAAGAAATATTTCCCTGAATGTTTCTACGATGGTTCTTACTATGAATTCACCGATCAAGGTATTGGTAAAGAAGTAACAAACAAATGGTACCCACAAGCTGGTGGCACATTACCTTTGTTCGACTTGAACATCCTTGAAGAATCCGGTGGTTCCTTGGAACAACGTGATGCTTTGTCCTATGACTTCGGCATCAAAGCTATCAAAATGGAAATCCCTGTACCTGCAACTCCTGGTCCTGGTACTTCTATGGAAACTATCGTAGTTGACAACTTGGATATCCGTCCTGACTATGCTAACAACACATTCAAATACACTCTTGAAATTGAAAACAAAGTAGACCCTACACAAGCTCCTAACAAAGTACAAGTGTTCGGTTCCTATTCTCCTTATGATGGTTTGGTAACTGTATCTGCGGCTGTAGATCCTTCCACTAACATCACTATTAAAGGTATTCAATTCGGTGGTCACTTGTCCAATGCAAACAACAACGAAACAATTGAATTGGATAAAGAACGTCATAACCAACAAATCACCATCGCTGAAAAAGAACGTTTCAACGCTGGTTTGACTTTAGAAAAAATTAAAGACGAAAAAGCTTTGGCTAATATCGATGTAACTGTTGAAGTTGTATCCGATATGTCTGACGTTTGTGCACAAACTGCTGACTCCAACACTCAACGTTTCTTGGAACAATCCTTCCAAAAAGTTAAAAACATGGGCAACCGTGTATTCCAACCAATGGGTTATAACTTCCAATTCGCCGATGAAGTATCCTTCGATATGGCTGCACCAAGCACATACATGGTTCCAGAATCCGAATGGAGAAGTAAACAACTTCGTTACTACTTAGGTCGTATGATTTCTTACATCAAAACTAAGTTACGTGACGAACGTATTATGATTGCTATCTCTGCTAACTCCTATGTAGTTGAATTATTAAATGCAACTGACGATGATATCCGTTGGGTATTGAACTCCGACTCCAACATCGGTGGTGTTAAACTTGACTACAAATTTGGTGTTATGACTGTTGATGGTACTCGTGTACATATCATTGCCAGCCAAAAAGAAACAGTAGAAAAAGGTTTCCGTATCACTGTTATTCCTTTGACTGACACTGTTATCACATACCGTCGTTATGAATATAGCTTCAACATCGAAACTAACTACCGTAACGCATTAACTCCATTGACTCCAAACATCATGTGCGTACAACGTTACGAAAACATTGAAGTACTTCCTGTTCAATCTTGCTTGTACATCAAACAATATCGTGAACGTAACCTTGGTTTAGCTCCTAACGCTGTATACTCCAGCTTATCCGCTAGCCATATCTAATAGCTAACGCATAACGTGTTTACGTTATTGGAACGATAAGTTATATCCCCATATGGTTATTATGCCATATGGGGATATTCTTTAATGAAAGGAGTACACGTTGATGTATTATGATTCTGCTATAGAATATGAAGAATACGTCTTGTATACTACTGAAGCTGAAACTAACTTATTGAAGTCTAAAACGGCAACTAAAATTAAAGATATCTTAATTCGAATTGCTGAGAAGGCTTCTAGCCTTGTTTCAAAAATCATTTCTAAATTTATTGCGTTAGTTAAGAAGGCTAACGTAGTAGTACTCGACACACTTGCTAGTCGTAACTTAAAGAAGGGTCGATTTAAAAATAAATCCATGGCTGTACCAGATGTTCCTGGGTTTCGTCAGCTACTGATGGATTTAAATAAACTCCCTAGTTATGCTAAAGATATCAGTGCTGCATTAAGTGGTACCGATATTGATTGGGATAAGTCCTTTAAAGACATCGACGATATGCGTGACCGTGTCAACACGGTACGAACTCAATTGAGTTCTCATAAACGCACTAATATCAACCCTAGCTTAATTAAAAAGTTAGTCATGTATGCTAACTTAGGTACTAAAGCTAGAGTACAAACAGCAGATGTCAATATTAAACGAATTAAAAGCAAAATATCGAACTTACGGGATGATAAAGCCTCTCAACAGGTTCATCAAATCACAAGCAGATTTATTAACTTATTCGTATCTATGACATCCCTTATATTCCGTATTACACGTATGAGTTTAAATAACTTACGTCGATTAGCTCGGAATATTGTAAAAACTGAAAATTAAAAAAGTAAGTAGGATAGAATCGCAATGGATTCTATCCTACTTTTATTATGCACGTTTAACTGCAGAAACAGCTTTACTAGCAATGGATTTTGCTTTTGCTTTAAGCCAATTGAGTTTAGCTAATAATTTAGCAACTAAGCTGGAGTATAATTGTACTGTTTGTACATGAATAGCACTAACATTCTTAACGGAGCATTGTTTAGCAGCATCAATACCTGCACTAGCCATAGAACCTACGGCACTTGCACCTTTTTTAATAAGTTCAAGTACAGAACTGATACCCTTGCCAATAGCGGCAATATCAGATGTAACATTTTTTTGAGCTTCATCAGAGATGTTATCAAAACTATCTTTCCAGTCCAATAATTTTTCACGAACTGCTTTTACTTTATCTTCTGTCATACCTGGGATCTTGGCAACTTGTGCACTAAGAGAATGTAAACCAGCTAGAATCTTAGCGATAACAACTGAGGCACTCATGAAATAGATATCGCATTCAAGTTTGAAAGAGCCGGAAACTCCTTTAATTACATCGACAGCCTTTTCCAAAATATCGGAATCGATTTTAGCCAATTTTTCTTTAACATAATTTGCTATTTTAGTAAAGAGTGCTTTGATTTTTTCAATCACTGTTTTGAAAGCACCTTTGGCTTTATCAACCACACCTTCAGTTACTAATAAATCTAATTGAGCACTTTCAATTAGAATTTCATTACTTGTATTCATTGTACAAATCACCTTTCATTAACTAAAAAAATAGTATGATATTATATAGTTCTATTAATCATTTTCTGGTTCTTTAACGCCTTTAACACCTTGTGCTCTAAGAAGAGAACGTAAAGACATTTTATAGGCTTTATGCATAGCCACCACATAGTTAATCAATTTACCAGATAAATCACCCATCAATCGACAGCGTTTCATTTCAGTAGCACGATCTCGATCGCCAGATTTTTCAATCTTGTTCGCTACGGAATTAAACGTATCTGCCAAAGACCATAAATAGGAATGCTTCTTTTCCAATAGGTTAAGCATACCTGCCATGATATTTGCATATTCATTACCTTTGATAGTTTCTTTCACTGTCAATGGAAGCTGTTTAACTTTATCAGCTTCTTTGGATAATTTAACGGTTTTTTCTTCATCAGAATCATCAAAATCAGATTTATCAAGGATAGCTTCTGCTAGATGATATGTATCCAAGTACACTTTATCAAATTTATCAAGACTTGCTTTATTTGGTACTACACAAGAATATTCATCTCGATCCTTACTGATTAAACTAGCTTCGTATTTAAGTTGCTTAAGGTCTTTCTTTAGTTTACTCATGATAAAATCTTTAATTTTACCAACGATTTCCTTAATCTTCTTAATAACAGCAGCCATTACATTCTTGGCTTTATCAACTAAGCCTTCGGTTACCAATAGATTCAACTCAGTCGATTCTATTAGTATCTCATTACTAAAGTTTTCCATAGTATACTATACCTTTCAAATTAGAAGTTTAAGTTATTAAATAGTTCACATAGATAGATTTTTCAAGTTTAAACAAATATTTAATGTTAAAACTTAGTAATTATAGAGGTAAAATATATGAAACTTGATAAAGAAATTGTAATCGAATCTACAGAACTTCAATTGTTACTTACAGAAGGTGATACTGAAGGTGCGGCAGAGAAAGGTGAATCCCTTCTCTCCAAAATGAAAAAGAGTCTATCTGAAAAGATCAAAGCTCTTAAATCTATTTTCAGTAAGAAAAGTAAAGATATCGTGCAAGCTAAAAATGCTGACGGTACTATTACTACTAAATTAGTTAACCCAAAATACTTAACTGCTTTCAATAAAGCATATGCAGCAAATGTTAAAGCACTTAAGAAAATATTCACCACTAAATCGTTTGATGATGAATATCAAGACCTTCTTGGTGATGCATGTGAACTATTCGATACACTATCTAACATCGAAATGACTATTGTGGAAACCATTGACCCAGTGGATGCAGTAAATGCTATGCATAAACTAGGTGGTGAAGTTCTTGATAAACTAAAAGAACTTGAAGGTGTTCTTGATCATATCACTAAAGTCGTTAAACATGTTACCGATAATGGTGATGAGAATGACACTAAAGAAGTGCGTGAACAATTATCTACTCTTTATATGGTTCAAAAAGGTATCTATAGTGATACTGAAAAACTTTTCAATTGCTTCATGGATATCCGTGACGCTATTAGTAAAGTAATTGAAGACTAATCACTCAATAGAGATAGAACGTTTAGTTCTATCTCTATTTTTTCTCATTAGATAATGCTTAGTTAGACACTTAAATAACATTGATTAGAAAGGTGGTTACTATGAATACCAACAATCGTGCTAGAATTCAGACCAACCTCGAATCAATCGTAAACGGTATGGAGTTCCAAGAGCTTAGTGATAAGTTCGATAACATCATCCATACTCGTGACGAAGATGCTATCGAGGCAAGTCTATACCACATAGCTAGAATACTAAAACGTATTTTCAATATCGAAACTAAATTCTCGATTATTGATCGGACTGGTCAAAGTCCATTCTTTGGGTTTAATCTGTTCCCTACCTTTGAAGATATTAAAGATATCTCTGTTAAAGTATTAAGTAACTCCACAGATGATATTATCGATATCTGGCAAAATACAGATGATTGGTACGTCGAAATTGACTCCAATATCCTATATAACTCCAGTAAACAGTTTAATGCCAAAGAAATTGCAACGTTATTATTGTATCGCATTGAACAAGTTGTATTCAATTACGAATTACCAGAAACAGTAACAATGATTGTACGCCAAGCATTAACATCACTCGATTACCGCAGTAATGCAGTAGCTCGTAGTGCTATCTGTCGCGATTTGTATATCATTCCATTCTTAACAGCGGCTGGATATGTTAACTACACACGGGATCTTCCTGTCGATTCCATGTTACGTGCTACACCAGAATCAGAACAACGGTATCGTGTAGCATTTAATAAAATCTTAACTAACTTTGGTATGCTAGAAACAGTTGATCGAAATACAACTGAATTCGAACATACATTGAACTATGTACTTCTTATGATTTTTGAATCTATCAATGATATGAAGTATAGCACTCGTACACTCCGTTTTAATGTGAAAAAATATGTTGATGGTCTTCTATCTAACTATGTGAAGGCTATCATGAAGAAAATTTTCATCAAATTCACTAACGTGAATGGTAAAGTTCCTGCATTAGAAGCATCCAATCCTAAGATGAAAGAGATGCAAGAAAAGATCGCAGAGCAGCATATCGTGGAACAAGTACAAGCGATTTATGAATCAACTAAAATTATCCAAGAATTTATTGACAAACATGGCTTTGTTAAGAAAGTGGATAATAAAGAAATTGATATCATTCGTATTGAAATCTCCGATATGGAAACAAGTGATGATAAAATCTTCTTAATTGAACGCGTCTACAAATTCCTTAGTATTGTAAACTACTCACTATCCTTATTAGATGATCCTGAGTTAGGAAAACGTGTTCGTGTATCTAAATCTATGCTTCAAAAACAAAAATCCGAACTCGAAGAATTGCGTCAAACTATATTAGAAGCTAAAATTGCTCCTAAAAAATATGGTTTATATGTAAAATATCCAGTTGGGTATGAAGGCTAAGATGATAAGTCATTAGGGGTTCGCTCCTAATGACTTATTTATTCGTATATAGGAGGTTCTATGGAAGAAGTCTTTATTCCTCAAGGAGCCAAACCCGCTATGGGATATGATATGTCTAAATTTTATGGGATCGACTCCAGAGGTATCCCATTCTTTTATCACATATCTACATCAAATTTATCATTTATACAAACAGCAAGAGATCTAAAATCTCTTGGTATTAATAACAATGCGTTTTTCTTAGCATTGTATAATCCTGATTTAGCTGATGTAGACCCATTCAGTCCTAATCTAACGAAAGAACAAGTGCAAGCCATTATCAATGAATGTATCATTAATCCATGGTATTTTATTCGCGAATGTGTTCGTATCCCAGAACAAGGTGGTGGCACCGGACCGGGTGCTGGCTCTAAATTTAGATTACATCGTGGGAATCTAGCTGCCTGTTGGTGTTTCTTCAGAAACATCGACTTATACCTAGTTATCCCTCGTCAATGTTTTAAAACTCACTCTATGCTAGCCTGTTTAAATTGGGCGTATATCTTTGGTACATCTAACTCTGTATTCAACTTCTCAAATAAATCACAAAAAGACTCTGATGATAACTTGAGAAAGATGAAAGAACAAAAAGATGTATTACCTATCTATATGCAACACCGCTATGGTATCGAAATTGATGAGAGTGGTGATTTCAAACAAGTCAAGGGTCTTGACAACGTTCGTACTATGACAAACCCTGTGAATGGCAATCGAATTGATTCCAAACCGTCTGCAGCAACAGAAGAAAAAGCTGATGGTATTGGTCGCGGTAACTCCGCTCCAATTCAGTTCTATGACGAAGTTGAGTTTACGAAATATATTGGTACGATTATCATGGCGGCTGGTCCAGCCTATGTTCGTGCAGCTGAAAATGCTAAGAAGAACGGTGCTATGTATGGTCGTATCTTCATTACAACACCAGGGAATATTGATTCCCAACCAGTAAAAGATTCAATGAGTACTCGAGAACAAGCCGCTGTATTCACAGAACGATTATATGATATGACCGAAGATGATATAGCCGCATTCATGAAAGCCAATTCCAGAAATGGGATTATCTATATTGAATTCAACTATAAGCAAATCGGTATGGATGAAGAATGGTATCAAAAGGTTTGTGCTGTATCTAACTGGGATAAAATCAAGATTAAACGGGAAGTACTACTACAACGTATTCGTGGTACATCCGAATCACCATTTGATCCAGATGACCTAGATACTATCAATGGATTCCGTAAAGAACCGATTGATGAAATTATGGTCAATAAGATTTTCACCTTATATGTATATGAGAAACTTGATAAAACTGTTCCTTATATCATGGGGGTTGACTGTGCAACGGGTGTTAATAACGATAATACAGTACTTATGATTATCGATCCATATACATTACACCCAGTGGCATGTATGAAAACACCATTGGCTGATGCAGTAGAAACTGCTCAAAATATCATTCATGTTGTAAACCGATATATTCCAAAAGCATTAGTAGCGATTGAATCGAATCATCTAGGTTCAGCTATTATTGCTATTCTTAAACGAAGTTCCATTGCTGCTAATCTATATTATGATATTGATAAAGCGATGGTACCAGATGTAGAAACCCGATTAGATAAACATGGTATGGTGATGAACGATCCAAATAATCGTAGATTCTACGGTGTAGCTACTACAGCTACTACTAGACCTATGATGATGCAAATTTTATTGCGTCATGTAGCCGAACGGAAATCGGATTTCATTTGCCGTGAATTGATTGACGATTTAAATAATTTGATTCAAAAAGCGAGCGGTAAAATAGAAGCAGCTCCAGGGGAACATGATGACGTTGTTATGGCTTACTTAATCGCTTTATTCGTATACTATCATGGTAGTAAACTTAGTCGGTATGGTATTACTAAATACGACCCTCGTAAACCGATTGGGAAAGAAGTTAAGAAAGTTGAAACCTATGCAGATGCCTATGATGCATTACCAGATGACTTGAAGCAATATTTCCCTAACCCACAGGGTCAACAACTCTATCAATCCTATGGTGGATTACAACTCGATGATGTTCCTAAACAACATATCGATTTAAATCCTCCACCTGATTATTATCATAGTGAACGAGAGCAATATATTAATACATCATCAGGTATGAGAGTTGGGGTTATCAACGATGAATATCGAGAAAAACTCCATAGTCCATACGAAGATGCTGGTTATGATGATTATAGCGGTGCTTTTGATGTATGTGATATTTTAAATAGTGATTAAATAATAGATGGTATACAATGTATACCATCTATTTGTAAAAAAATAAACTCTGTTATACAGAAAAATATATACTTATTCGAAATTTATATACAAGGAGTGTATTATGATACTCACAAACGACAATGATTTTGAGGTGTTGAATGACGCTGTCATCGAAGTATCACCTCTTAAAGATCTATCTCAAGAGCTTCTTGATGAATTTATTTCAACCCAAATCAAAGAACCATTTGAAATGAGAACTAACTTTGTAGAAAACTTCAGTGATGAAGCCGATTTGTTAGCGATCAATAATGGTGATGATGAAGACTATGTGAAACAAATTCGTGATGAAGCTAATGAGTTCTATATTACAATTATTCATAAAATCGAAGACCAATTTCGACTAGATATTGATCCTGACGTTATCGACGCTTTGGATCATCATGGTATTCAAAATGTATGTGAAGCATTATATGAATTCTTCACTGTTAATTATACCAAAAATATTGCTAAATACTTAGCAAGAGTTAGTCTAGGTAACATTGATGTTATCTTAGATGAATTAAATAACAATGAAAAAGCTAAAGATGTATCTACATTAGCTCTTAAACAGAAAGTAGATGATGAAGTATTTGCTACTTTATTAGCCAACATCAATTTGGTACTATCGATTGCTAAAGATATTGATATCGAACCAATCGATATGATGCAGTACTTCAATCAAGATAACTTCGATATCTCTGTGATTCGTTATTGTATCGAAGAGCATGTTATCAATGGCAATTTCCGTAAACCATTCTTAGATCTTGTATTTGATAATGACCAAGATTATGTATATGATGGTATTGTGGCAGACGTATATCAATACTTCTTGCAACAGTATGCCGAGATTAAAATGAAGGCCCAAGAGTCTATTAGTCAACAATTAGAAGGAGATATCGATGGAGAATACGCCGACTCAAACAACGAATAATGAAACAACTAAACTAGTTGACCAATTAGGAGATTTGAAAATTGATCTTCCTGATAGCTTAACTCCTGAAGAGCGCGAATATGCTCAAGTTATTCAAGCCATGGAGATTCGTAATTTGATCAACTCATTTGTACGAACACGTCAATTTTCACTCAATAAAATTTTAGCTATCTTACCAATGGATGAAGAAGACGCTAAAATCATCTTAGCACGTCTATCTGAATGCACAGAAGATGAAATTGCTGGATTTAGTGATGAAGAAGTTAAAAAAATACTAACCATCAATGAAGAAGATGGTCCCGTTGGTAACTTCTTTATCCCAGAAGTTACACCAGATGGATTTGATATGCCTACGTTTGAACGGGATATGCTCACATTGTTTGCAGCAACCAAACAACAACTTGATGATGTGGATGCTATGATTAATCGACTTCAAGAGCAATATGATGAATATATTCCGGAAGAAATCACGGCTATTATCAATAGTAGCACATTCGATGAATATGTATTAAAGTTCTATCGTCATCAATTAACTGAAGCATCACTATCTGATGAAAAACGAGAAATTATTGAAACTAATATTAAGGCGATGGAAGATGCCATTACATTAGAACCATTAAGTGGACCCATCATCGAACAATTAAACACCAAAGGTAATGAATCTATTCTTCACGGCTTTCATAAACAAATGGAATATACCATTACGAAAGCAACAGAAAAAGCTGAGAAGAATAATATGAAATTTCCATTCCAATTAATGATGGATTTGGAATCCAATACATTTGGTGAAGAGTATAAGAAATACAATAACTTATTTGTATTCTTATTTGCTCGGTTCTTGAAACATCAACCAGACAAAATGGACAGATATACAATCCAGTTCTGTAACTCATTATCAACCTCATTGGTTAACATCGTTCGCCGTGGGGAAAATACATCAGAAGAATATATCGCTACTAGAACGAAATATATCAAAGAACTCGTTGATTTTGTAATTAACGCAGAATGACAATAGGGTAAGGAGATAGATGCTCCTTACCCTATTTTTTATGTATTTTTAGAATAGGAGGAAAGCTATTTATATGGCTAATCCGTTTACTAAAAATGGTGCAAATATTGAATTTAGTGGTGAGTATATGGAGGCTTATATACCTGAATACTATTTCAATACAAATATTGCACGTATGGTCGGCGATCATTTCGCAGTGCTCGGTATATTCAATATCCGAACATTTAAAGACGTTGATGGCAAACAACCTCTACAATTACGCACAGTGAATCTGCCCGTACATATAGTAACCTATCCTACAGGGGGTTATGAGAAGAAGAAATTAGATTTAGTTGGTAAAGGTGAAGAAATGTATTACGTATTGAAATATTATAATACGGATATATTCTGTCAAACCGCGATTCCACAATCAGTAGTTGCATTTAAAGATTTCTTAAAAATTTTAACTGCTGGTAAACTACCAAAATCATTTTCTTATGATGACATCATTACACTATGGGATAGAAACTTTGAACTCAATGGGATCAAATTCGATATTCCCGATGTGATCAAGGAATTGGTTATTAGTGAAATTTATAGAGATCCAGCCAAACCAGAATATCGGTTTGGATATTTAGTTGGCAAAAATCCATCAATCTCTCGATATGATTACACGACTGCAAATACAAAAGAGATTACAAAATATAACTCTTCCTTTGCAGCGATTACATTCGAAAATATGGATGAATCCATTGTCTCTGCGGTCACTACGACTCGTACTGAACGGAAAGAACAGACATCTCCAATGGAACAACTACTCAAATTCTAATGTACTCTGTAAAGAACCCTCTGGGGTTAAAACAAACATTAAATTAATAATTTAATACCAAATTATAAATATTAAAGGAGGGTTAACATATGCCACGAGCAGGTCAAATTATCCCTGAGTGGATTCAACCTCATGAAGCCGTATATATCAACGATAATACATATTTCGAAGATTATACGTCTGATAATAGTGGTCCGACTTTTCTATGTGTATTCACATCTCCTAAAGGTCGTAACAAACTTCAATTAAAGAAATCTTTCACTGATTTCGTAAATGAATATGGTTTACCTGACTACCAAACTTACGGTCAACCTATGTATATGCCATATGTAGCATTATATACTGGTAACGCTAAAGCACAATGTTTGCGTGTTACTGCTGACAACGCTACATATGCTCATTTCATTCAAACAGTAAGCTACAAAGTAGATGCTGGTAAATTGAAACTCAAATTTGAAACGTTCAAACGTGAAGATGTTTCTGATTTGGAAATGTTGGAAATCTACTCCAATGCTATGGCTGCAACTGATGTTGATGGTTGGAAACGCCTTCCATTATTCAGCTTTGCTTGCCTTGGTCCTGGTAAATATGGCCAAGACTTCCGTATTCGTATCACTCATGATCGCAATGCTGACCGTGATAACGAATACAAAAACTATCGTGTAGAATTAATCAGCACTGAAAGAGGTACTAAGAAATTAGAATCTTACAATGTATGCTTCTACATCGATGCATTAGACCCTAACACACAAATCACCAACTACATCGAAGATGTAATCAATGATGAAGGTGGTAAAGGTTCTTCTCGTGTATCTGTTAAATTCTACTATGATACACTTCTCGAAGTATTCGAGCAATACAAAAAAGTATATGACCAAAATGGTTTCATTCCTCCTACAGTTGTTTCTGTAGATCGTCGTCCAGCTACTACTGCGACATTACCTGATCCTGAAGTTGTATACTACATGACTGCTGCTGATGTAGTGGGTGGTCGTAACATTGCTCAAGGTACGTATGTAAAATATGATAACGTGAATAAAACATACAACGATATGACATTCACTCATATTGAAAATACGTTAACTGCACTTCCTACATATACTGATGCTGATGCTAGCTACTTATACTTGATTCCTCAAGCTGTAGCTCCAGGTGCTGTAGCTCCTGCAACTCCAGTATATGACTACTACGTGAAAGCTGATACTTCCACTGGTGGTACTAATGGCGACGGCTTCGTTAAATTAAACGTAGTTGAAACTAAAAAACTTCCTGCAACTAAACTTGCTGAAGAAGGTGTATACTACTTGTTAACTGCCGATGATGGTAACTTCCAAAACGGCACATACTTGAAATACACTGTTGCTAATGGTTTGGCTGCTACTACTCTTCCAACTCCTGTTAAACCAGAAAACGAACTTCCATACACTATGGAAACATTCGATATCTTTGGTTACAACCGCTTCACTGAAGAAGATGATAAATTCATCGAAATCGAAGGTGGTAAACAAACTATCCATGTAATGGATATTGAAGGTGTTGGTCTTGAAGGTGGCTCCGATGGTGACTTTGACCCTCGTTCTGGCTTGTCCAAACAAGAACGTCAACAAGCTATCGACAAAGCTTACCAAATGGCATTCCAAGGTGGTGTTGACGCTAAAGTTAAATCCAAACGTCGTGCTCCAGTAGACTTGATTCTTGATGCGAACTACTCTGTTCAAACTAAGAAAGCAATGGCTTCTTTAGCATTGAAACGTATGGATGCTGCTGTTCGTCTTGACACTAACCTCTTGACAAATGTAAACGATGTATACACAATGGGTCAAACATTGAAAGACATCAATACATTCATGGTATCCAAAAATGCAGGTATGTTCAAAACTGTAGATCCTATCACAGGTAAAGTCATTCCTGTTACCAATACATTGTGGATGGCTCAACGTTATCCATTACATGTAGCTACATACGGTAACCATGTTCCTATGGCTGGTGAACGTTATGCTACATTGAGTGGTTATACTAAGAACTCCATTCGTCCATTGATTGATGCTGACGATATGGAAATCAAAGAAAAATTACTCACTGAGTATCAAATTAACTACATCGAAGCGATCGATGAAGATACGTACATTCGTGGTACTCAAAACACTTCCCAAGTTAAAAACTCCGACTTGAGTGAAGAAAACAACGTTCAAGTATTGCTTGAAATCAAACGCAAAATTGAACGTATGGCAGGTAAACGCCGTTATGAATTCTCTGATGAAGATGAATTGAGAATTTTCCGTCAAGACTGCGAAGAAATCTTCAGCGGTTACAAAGGAACTAAATGTCGTTCCATCGACATCCAAGTTTCTATGAACAAATGGGAAAAAACTCGTTCCATCGTTCACGTATACTTGGCAATCGTATTCCGTACATTCCAAAAACGTGCTATCATCGAAATCGACGTTAACCCAAGAACATAAGAAAGGAGTCGTAATATAACATGAAATCTATCCAGCAAAATATTAAACGCAATACGAAAGATTTCTCGGAATTCGGCTTATGGGTTGGCGGTCTTGATGTTTCCACAAAGAACATTGACCAATTTGACCCTCTTCGTGCTGGTTATTCCCGTATCTTCATCGTACGACTTCCACGTTTTATGGAACGTATGGATATTGCGGCTGCAAAACGTTTTAAACATTTACTTGAACTTGGTTTCACTGGCATTGATGGTATCGCTGATACTACAATGGAAACTGAAGAATTGACTGGTGGTTACGCAGGGAACAAATTCCAAATTCCTAACGTAGTTAAAGATGAAACTGATTCCTTAACTATTAAAGTGTATGAATTCTCTGGTTCTCCAATCCGTGAATTTATTGATACTTGGATGACTGGTATCTCTGACCCATTGACTGGTTTGTCTCACTATCATGGTCAAATCTCTCCTGAATGTCAATTCAAAGCGTCCAACCATGTAATGGAAACTATCATCGTAAATACCGACCCAACTGGTATCGATATTGAATACTGTGCTATGTTCTCCAACATGATGCCTAAAAAAGTTGCAAAAGCTCATTTCAACTTTGAACCAGGCTCTCACCAAGCTGTATCTCTTGATTTGGAATTCACAGCTACTCGTTATGAATCCCCTCAAATCAATGAAATCGGCTCCGCATTGTTGAACAAGTATCGCATCCTTCGCGATTACCTTGACTTCAACTCTGGCTACACTACTCAAATGGTTAATGCTATGCCATCTTACCATAACATGAATCATTTCTAATAGATAGCAAAAAAAATAAAGAGAATGGAACTTCGGTTCCATTCTCTTCTTTTCGTTTACTTATCACTTGGGGATAAGAATGTGAGGATATAGTCCTCTGATACTTTACTATAAATACCATCATGGGCACCTGATGTTAGAATATAACGTCTAAATGCAAATTTCAATGATTCGTAAAGAGCTCGTTTTAATTCTAACTCAGTTTTATAGTCTTCATAGTCTGGGATAGTCAATAACTCATCCCACGTATAGTAGGTACGCATGAATGTAATCACATCGATTAGAAATAATGTGAGATTCTCGTTCTCTATACATACTGCTTCAAAGTTTGGCTTCACCAACTTAATGTACCAGGTATTTTCTTCTGGCATAGTATAGCCACCTCCTTATATAACTATATGATACTAATACGTTATATAAGAGATTATTTCCTATTGACCACAACCAATTACATCTCCAGGTACACGAAGTTCACTAATGTAATATGGTTTAATAATTGGGTCATTGGATACCTCTGGGTCGATCGTGCCATTGTAACGATCAATAAGGTCATTAATTTCATTCGCCAATTCAAATTTCAAATCATCATCATCAAATCCAGATATCCATTCAACACTGATACGTTCATTGAATTGACTATATAGAGTTTCATCAACTTGTCTTACAAATTCGAACTTATCCTTATCAGCCACAGTCATCCAACCATTAAAAGAATCTCGAACTCTAATGAAATATTGTCTAGCTATCATAATTATTTTCTCCTTTTCAAGAAAAATGAAATTAAAAATACTATAGATTCATTTCTATAATCATGGTAATAATATATATCCAAAATTACGACAGGTAATTTCAAATATACATTATGACAACGTGATAACTTAAATTAATTTTAATAGGAGGAAATAGATATATGGCACATTTACCATATTATAATAGCAAAGCCCATGAGATTCCGTCCGTAACACATATTATTTCCTTATTAAATAAGAAGGGATTAATGGATTGGTCTAACTGGTTGGGTTTTCAACGAATTAAATATCGAGCTTTCTTAGATGAGAAAGCCTTATTGGGAACACTCGTCCATAATAAAATCGAGTGTGATATATGTAATACGCACTACTCTCCACATATTGATTATAAATTGGAACGAGAAGCTGATGTGCGTTTTAATTACTACCTACAGTGGAAACGAGATTGTCACGTTGAACCAAAATACTCTGAATTGCGTTTACATAATGAACGTTACGGTGGCACAATCGACTTTATTGGAATAGTCAATGGGGAATTAACACTGGGTGATTTTAAAACATCCAAGAAACCTCACTTTACACACTTTATGCAACTAGCAGCCTATTTAAACTTGATACAGTTTAAAGAACCTGAAATATATGATAAACTTACTAATTGTCGAATCATTTGCTTTACAGGTAAATCAGATGTACCCATCATTAGTAAATCGAAACGCGTCGAAGAAATGGTAGAGTACAGAACGGCTTTTGAAAAACTATATGAAGCATTCATTGTACTTAACCGTATCAGTATCGAAGATTGGAAAGGACCTATTGTATGATACAAAATGAATTATTTGCGGTTGCTTTTATTGCAGATATTCACTTTGGTGCTGTCCGTACAGAGAAACTGTATGAGCAACTCAAAGAATATTTTTTACGAGTCATTGACGGTAAACGATTAGATATGGTTGTCTTCGGTGGTGATTTGTTCCATGGTATTACAAGTATGAATTATTCAACTGCCCATTCCGTTATGATGTTTATGGAAGAGGTCGTTGATATTTGTATTGAAAACAATATCAAATATATCCGTGTGATTCAAGGTACTATGAGTCATGATAACCGACAACTTCACAACTTCCGTCAATATGAAACTCGGAACAACATTAATTTTCGAATCATTATGACAGTTGAACAAGAACGATTGGTCGAAGGAATCGATATTCTCTACGTTCCAGAAGAATATATGGAGCACCAAGATGACTATTATGCTCCCTATCTATCAACACCTAACCAATACGATTTCATATTTGGACATGGGATGTTTAAAGAAGTAGGCGCCATGGCAAAAGCACAGGAAAGTGAAATTACCATGAGTCGTGCACCTGTATTCGATTCTAAGGTATTAATCAATGCTTGTAAAGGTCCCATTTTCTTTGGTCATATCCATACGAATACTGTCATAAAGCATCATATTTATTACCCTGGTTCATTCTCTCGATTCCAACATGGAGAAGAGAAAGATAAAGGATTTTACCTATGCGTATATGATATCAATACCCATAAATACGCAGTCGAATTTGTAAGGAATCAGCTAGCTGATGAATATACTACGATTCAAGTTAAAGACTTTACAAAATATAGAGATCGACCACAAGATTTGGTCAATCTAATGCTATCCGTACAAGCAGAATATGTACGAGTTAAGATTGTTCTAGTACAGAAAGTTGACTTCTCTTATGCATTACAATATTTACGAGAGTTTGTTAAAGATAAACCTCGATTCAAATTGGATGTTACCGATGAAGCTCAATTTATGAAAGAACAAGAAAATGAGAAAGTTGTGAATACGTTATTGACCAAATACTCATTTGTATTTGATCCAGGCATTTCACACGAAGAAAAGATTCAGAAGTTCATTAATGTACGTCATAATAGAGAAATACCATTAGACGTCATTAAAGATGAACTCAATTTGTTATAAGGTAAGGAGAGGTCGTCCCCTTGTTAAAATCAGATGTTTCGTACCATAAGAAACGCAACGAACGTAATGTGACATCACCTTACGATCAAGCTGTTCACAAGGTACCAGTAAAATTTACAAAGAATTATTTGCAACAGTTTATCGGATTTATCTTCTCAGAAGATCCTACGATTACTCGTATGCATTTAAACAACTTACAAAAATTATTAAATATCGTGGATCCAACTCCGTATGAGAAAGACATCACGATGTATGCTCGGTTTTGGTTTGCTAAACGAGCATTAGATGCACGTATCAGTATGGGTACCATTAACCGCACATCATTAATCTCTGCGGCAGAAGACCCTAATGAACCTGAGTGTAAAAACATTATTAAATACTTAGATGAATATACCGATAAGAACCATGAGGAAATTCAATATACCATCAAATTGATTGAAGCTCTATTGCAACATTCCTACATATTCTATTATCGGGATAAGATTTTCGATTCATTCTCCGACATCAACTGTGGTGACTATATGAATATGGAGGAATCGACAAATAAAATTAAAACGGTTATCGGTAATCTATTAACCGATATTCGTAAATCCGAATCAAAAGCTTCCATGAGTACATTTAGCTTAGAACAAGATGTAATGGAACCGTTTGTAGAAGAAACTATTAAAAACGCTGCTGATGATAATTTAGCGTTAATGACTGGTGTACGTGCATTAAATGATATGCTATCACCAGGCTATTTACCTGGTCGTTTATATATGTGGTTGGGGGTAACTGGTGGTTTTAAATCTGCTATGTTACTATACTCTTGCTATTGGATTAAAGCGTTTAATCGAATCCAACCAAGACGTAAACCAACAGCTCGACCAACCGTATTATATATTACTACAGAAAACTCTGTAGAAGAATCCTTAATACGGCTATTCAACCTTTCTACATCAACAGAAGATATTAAAGACTTCACACCTGAACAAGCTATCGATTTAATGCGTAAGCAAGGTGGGTTGACGTTAGAAGAGGGTGAAACGAATATCATCATGAAGTATTATGGTAACTTGGAAATTAGTACATCAGACCTATATACGATCATCGATGAAATCGAAGAAGACAATAATGAAGTCATCGCATTAGTCTTCGATTATATTAAACGTATTCGTTCATCTGAACCAACACAAGATGAGATCATGCGATTAAAATATGCATCAAATGAAATGAAAGACTTAGCCATCCGATTGAAGATCCCCGTTATTACGGCACAACAAATTAACCGTGCTGGTAATATGGCAATCGATGCTGCCCATGATGCCGGTAAAGAAGACTTGGGCAAAATGCTTGGACGTGGTAATGTAGCACAAGCATGGGATCTATTAGAGAACTCCGACTGGGTTGGTGTTCTAAATGTAGAAAATGAACGGTCTACTGGTAAACGGTACTTAACAATCAAAGAGTTAAAGAAACGGTATAAAACCATGACAGACCAATTATATATTAACCATCCATTTGTAGAGGGTAGTACGATTATGTTAGTGAATGATGTAAATTTAGATCATTCTGTATCGAAATTCTCACTTGCATCTGATTTAGCAGATACAGGTAATGAATTTGGGTTATATGGAGCTCATAATCGAAAACCACGTAAACAAGCAGGTGAACAAGAAGAAATCAGTGAAGTGACTCGCTCATTCTCACTTAATGATACATTAGGTGCTGACCTTGTTACAGTTGATGACTAAAACAGAACAAAAGAACCGCATAGCGTCTGACATATAATCAGTTCGCTATGCGGTTCTTTTGTTTATTCTTTTATTTATTAAGGAGAAAACTATGAAACACCAAACAACCTCAGCAACATTATAGGTGATGTTCGTGTCCTAGTAGTGTGGGTACAACCCATAGTCAACACATGGCAGCTTGAGGAACTATGGGTGACGATGTACCCGATACAAATCCCCATAGTGGGGATTGGTTTTGAGTATCTATTTGAAAGGCTGTCACCTAATGATAACTCACAAGAACATAGTTGCAGCACTTATTTGATCGTGACTGTGATATGTATACGTTGTCATTAATGATTCTAAAACCCCTCTACTTACACGACAATCGGAAAGAGATTAAGGGTCCCGCTTGTGTATAAATTGTTAATACATATACAGTCTGATACGTGTTGCGTGTGCAACCTAATTTAATGTTATCGTTTTTTATAGCGGTTTATAAGTTGATAATCTCTTCTTTGATTTGAGATCGATTAGCTGTAATTGTTGTTTTCTCCTTGATAACCATTTCATTCAAGAAATCTAAGATATCACCATTAAATAGTTTGATACCTTTTTGGAGATCTTTGAATTGGGTTACCGATGTCATATGATTGATACGTAGAATCAATGGAGCCATTTCAATGGTTCCATATAACTCGTTAGCTAGCATATATGGTTTGTATTCATATTTCTTAGCATCCACATCATTCATGACATAGGTTTTAGTATATTTAGCAATATGGTATCGATATTTACTCAATAACGTAAATACATTCAATAGAAGTACATTATGATTATCCAATTTTACCAATTGCTCAATTTGGAAGTTCTTATAGGAAATCTTAAGATTCTTTCCTGTTATAATCTGTTGCGTTATCGTTTTCGCATCTGATATCATCTGGATACCTCACTTACTATTAACGATGTTCATCAGCAGGTTCCATTGGATTGATTTGTCCATTAGGGAACATCACTTCCATACGAGTCACAATACAGTCATTCGGATCATGATTCATGAACATACAGATGAGTCGAGATCCTTTTGGGATTAGACCTTTATCCCCTTCATGAGGGAAATGATGATCATGATGGAAGTGATGACAGACTTTCAAGTCTGATGTACCTGGACAACAGGTTTGTGCACCATGTACTAGATTGACACAGTTACCAGGACAGTCATGGAATGAATGTCTATGGGCTAGTGGCATTTGTACACGAGCTACAATATAGTTTGCTGATTGAACTTGGGATGATGATTCTAATTTACAATCACCAGAGTTCATAAAAGAGGTTTGGTCAACCCCAGATTGGTTTGTATTTGCAGAACCAGTCTTTTGACCCATGAGTTTTGGCACATAAATCTTCATTTGTGTTGCACATGGATCGGTATCTTCTACGAGATAACAGTACTCAAACTGGTCTAATGAAAAATCATTACCGCCTGCATTTTGCATACTATTTCCTCCTTTATATTAACATAATGTGCAAAATAAGCATCCATAGAGTTATGTTAACATCTCTATAAAAGGAGGTCCATCATGTCTAAATTTTACAAACATCAATGGTTTGGACGAACTTCTGAATACCCAAATGTGACAGAACCTAAAGATGAATTCTATGAAGATATTCGTAGAGTGAATACAAAAGAACGTTTAGCAATTGAAAAGTATATGATGACAGAATATGATTATCAACGAGAAATCCCAAATAAACCTGGGTATGATACTCGCATGGATATGAACCTGCATCCATATTATGCTAAGACTTGCTGTCAACATCATCATTTGGAAGATGAGCCAATCTACCATGTAACAAATGACGATACAAACTGTGATTATTGGAATCCACAAGAGTCTGATATTGTGAATATGAAAGGCTATAATGCTACAAATATTCGTATCATGCATCAAGTATCCAAACGAATTGCAGATTTAACTAAACTCTTAGGCTTGATTAATGATTTAACGAAACCTCTTGATTTGGCATATATTCAATGCAAATGCCCAGCTATCAATAGTTCTTTATTTAGAACTATTCTTTCTGTTGCGTTTAATGAATTGCTTAAGAAAGATATGGGGTTAGCAACTAAATTACAAGCCCTTATTAACCCAGCAGATACACCTGCTGATAAGGACCCTGAACCAGGTAAAAAAGATGCGAGTACATCCACTGAGGATATTCCATCTGGTACATCGGTTCATCGTCCAGAATATACAAACTATCCTAAGATTAGCGAAGAATTCATTGAACGAATTTTGAAGCAAATCTATGAAGAAGGAAATTGGAAACCTACTGAAGGTAAACCTGGTCATCAAGATGGTAACACACAAGTGCAACCACCTGTGATTCCTGAAGTTAAACCACCTAAAGTAGAAGAACCAACTCCTACTAAACCAGAAGGGACAACAGAAACAACTCCACATGTAACTGAACAACCTTCTCCAACAACTGATCATAACACAGTCGCTACTTCTGAAACAGGAGCTCATGGTACTGAAGCATCTGCTACTGAAACTGCACATACAGAAACTACTGTAAGTGTAGAACCAACTGCAGAGCATCACAATGAATCGCCAGTTACAACAACTCCTAATCCTACAGGGGAAACTGTAACTGCTACAGTTCAACCAGTAACAGATCCTGTAACACATACTGAAGAATCACACTAAGTTGATGAATTTGTAAGGGGTAGTACACAGTATGCTAGAAGTGATAAAACCTGTACAGTCTGATTTTAATTGTTACTGTAACCTAACCGTACATAATCAAGATATAATCAATGGTCAATTCGCTTCCGGTATAACCGTGCCTAACACGAACCAAACTGAAGTCAGTTTGAAATTTCAAGATTCAATTAAACATATTGAATCTATTCGAGTGCACGAATGGTCTAAAGGTTCATTTTACACACTATTGAAAGAATATTTCCGTTCTTTTATCGGTGTCTATGACATGCCTAGTGAAACCAATATGCTTGAAATGTATAAGATCATTAAAACACTCGTTTACATGTATTTTGGACTATCAAGACAGCATAAATTCATTCGCACTATCACGTTCAGGGACTTTGATAGTACCATTTCGATTGAATCTATTAGCTTGCTCATTGGTGGAAAAGAATATATGATAGACTTTGATTTTTAAAAATATAAGAGTATATACCGTGTAGTACATAGGTATATACTCTTATTACTGTATGAATTATAGAGGAAATGTGTAATGGAATTAAATAAAGGTCAAGAGACCGCATTGCAAAATCTCCTACATTGGTGGAAATACAAAACTAAACAAGTATTTGAAATATCAGGTGCTGCTGGTACAGGTAAAACCACTATTGTAAAGGAGTTAATTGAAGCACTATGTCTCTCAGCAGATCAAGTGTTATTTATGGCATATATCGGTAAAGCTACCTTAGCGTTAGCTCGTACTGGTTTAAATTCCAAAACAATTCATAGTTCCATTTGTAATATAGAGATGGTACCTAAAGAGGATGAAAATGGAGAACCAATTGTAACCGACAAGAGTCGATACATATGGGTTCCTAAATTCACTCGTAAACAGCACCTTGATGGTGATATTCGTTTAATCGTAGTCGATGAAGCGGCTATGGTACCTGAAGAATTAGCAAAATGGATATTGGAATTTAATATTCCAGTTATCGCATTGGGGGACTTAAATCAATTACCACCAGTTATCGGTAATTCATTCTTCTTAAAGAACCCTGATGTTATATTAACAGAAATTATGAGGCAAAGTGATGAATCTCCTATTCCATGGTTAGCCAAAGATATCCTAGAGGGTAAACGATTGACACGAGGTAACATTGGTAACTCTATCGCTATTATGTCACAACATGATTTCGATAAGCAATTATTTACATATAGTGATATTATCATCTGTGGCACCAATAAAACACGTGATGGATTAAATAACTTCTATCGAAAAGTGTTATTGAAGTATATGACAGATGATCCAGTTGTTGGTGATAAGATGATTTGTCGCCAAAATAACTGGAACGCATCCATTGGTGATAACATCTATCTTATCAATGGCATGGTTGGGTATATAACTGATATTGATTTGGAATCCTCAAGTGCTAAACGGCTCACCATTGATTTCCGCCCAGAGTTTATGAATGAATCGTTCATCGATTTACCGATGGATAGAGATTATCTTAAACTTCCAGCGGCTTATAGAAAATCACATATGTCAAGACTTAATAAGTTTGAATATGGGTATGCGATTACTTGTCACTTAGCACAAGGTAGCCAGTATAATAAAGTCATTGTTATCAATGAACCATTTGGGGACTATCGATTTAGACGACAATGGTTATATACAGCCGTTACTCGAGCTATTGACCAATTGATTATATTGGAGTAACTATGAAAGAACTATTTGATATCACTGGAGTTGATTTGGAAAATTCGTTTTCCAAACAACTTATTTTTAAACCAAAAATCATTGAATATGATTGGCGTGATAAAAATAAACGTATGGCTCAACATATTCGTGAACGCTTGTTAGAAAACTCTACAGTGAATAAAAATAAGTCATCTAACAAGCGAGTAACTTCAAATAAGAAGAAGAAAAGGAGGAAACGATAATGGATATCGGTGAATTCCAAGCTATCATTAATAAAAAGGGTATTGACAAGTTAGCGGGGATTATCTTCGATAACTCAATTCGTTGGTACTTCGATGATAAACGTAAAGTGCCAAATACGGATCCAGCAACGAAAGATAAACAACCGTTCGTTCTTGAAGCAGTCCCTATTAGTGAATGCTTTAAAATTGAAACAGATATTTCCTGTCTATCTCGCAAAGTATATTTCCCTGGTAGAAGTCCATATGATGAAGATAATAAAGCATACTATTGGGACGTAGTCCATGTGGAAAATATTCAAAAGCTTATCTTTGCTGATGATAAAAACGTAGATTACCTACGTATGAACTTCGATTTATCTTTAACTTAATCATTAACAGTAAAACAAGTTGGAATAGAAATATATATTATTTCAACGTGATAGAACAATTTTCTATCAATATTTTATTATTTTGCTAGGAGGTTAATAACACATGGCAAAGAAAAATAAGAAAAACAAGAATCAGTTAAACGGCATCCAAAAAATCTTGGCAGGTATTCGCCAAGAACGTTACGCTCTTGAACAAAAAGAACGTGACACTCAATATGAATGCCTACACAAACGTGGCAATTCCATGCGTTTGAAAGAAACAAAAACAGAAGGTGTATTCCGCTGCAAAGAATGTGGTGCGAAACTAGACTTCCGTTTCTTGATGAAACAAAATGACCCTAAAAAGGTGAAACAACACTTGAAAGAGTGGAAACGCGATGGTCTTAACTATGCTAACTTGACAAAGTTGCAAGCTGACTTCAAACCAGATTCAGACGAATTGAAAAAGTTAGTTAAAGCTCAACGCGCTATCGACTGGAGTGCAAGAGCGTTTAAAGTTATCATGTTAAAAGAAAATAAAGCTTTCGGTAAGAAAGGCAAGAAACATGGTAAACACGGCAAGAAATATCGTTCTTCCATGACTGTTATGGGTGGCGGTAGCTCCATTCTTCGCCGTTAATCTGTAGAAGCTGTTAAATCGATTTAAAAGCTTCTAAGGAAGCTATAGTAAGGAATATGGGTCAATCCCATATTCCTTATTTTTTATTTTTAAAGGAGAAATCAATATGTTTACTAAAGAAGAACTTGAATTATTGATTCAAGGTACACCAATCAATGAAAACAATGAGTTCATCACAGGAAACATTCAACCAGATGTTCCATTCATGTATTATAATAAAGACACTGATTACTTAATGGAAGCTGTATTAGATTCTGAAACTGGTGAACTAGAAGACGTTGATGCAATTGCACCAATGGTCTATATTTTGAAATTTATTCCAGAACGTTCTGGGTTTTCACTAATTGAAATGGGTGATCCCTATCAATTGATTAGAACAGGTGAGTTAGTTGAAGGCGATATCATCATGCTCATTTCTATTGCTGATGATACTGAAGTGGTCACTAGCTTATATGATGTAGCAGATGAAAATGGTATTTATATGGTTATGCCAGATATTGACACCCTGCTTCATCCTGAACGATATGAATATGAAGGTCATATCGATATTGCCGATATCGAGGAATATGTTAAGTCTCAAGGTGTTACATCATTAGAAATCTCTAAAGAAGATGACGATGATAGTGAACCTGAATGCGAATGTGGTTGTGGTCACCACCATCATGATTATGGTGAATATGATGATGATTTTGACGAAGATCCAATTCCAGATGATCACTTAACATTGTATTCCGGTACCAATATTTTCAAGATGGCTGTTAAATACAGTGACAGAGTAAACTTACTTGCTCATATCATTGAAGCTGTCGATCAATAAACTAAGAAATAAGGTAGCTTGCTACCTTATTTTTTTAATGCCTGTACTACTATACAGACCATTAAAGATAATACGCAAATAGACAAATTAGTATTTGTTATTTATAGTAGGAGGTCCATGTAAGATTATGGTAAAGTTTAAAGATGATAACATAACTGTCATCACAGATGACCTTGAGCGTCTTCGTGAGAGGACGACTATGTATATCTCTTATAAAGGTGAGAAAGGTGCCTTGCATCTATGTAAAGAATTAATCAATAATGCGATTGATGAATCTATGTCACCCTATTCCCCTTGTAAGAATATCCACATCGCTTTCGATGTAAAAGCTAATAAATTAACAGTAAAAGATGATGGTCGTGGTATTCCATTCCAACACGTTATTGATGTTGTATCTCAGTTGCAATCCAGTTCCAATTTTGATAAAACAAAAGAAGGTGCTGAAGTATCGTTTAAAGCTGGGGAAAATGGTGTTGGGTTAACGGCTATCAATGCATTATCAGAATATCTTACGTTGATTATTACTCGTGATGGTAAACGGGGAACCTTTGCATTTGTCGATGGTCGACTCAAAGGTGAACCTATCTATGAAAACGTATCCAAGGATTTACATGGTACAGAAGCTATCTTCGTACCAAGTGCTAAGTATCTTGGTAAATGTAATATTAAAGAAGATGAATTGTTCGATTGGATCAATACCATCTCCTATTTCATGCCAAGTAGTAAAACGATTTACTACTCAGCGATTAAGAAAAAAGGTGACGAGAAGAAAGCCATTAAGTTAAAACATAAGAATGGTCCTGTTGAACTTCTCGATTCCACTATTAAGAAACCACTTATGAGTTCCACCATTCATTTTAAAATTAAGGAACCAAATATTCAAGTGTGTTTCAACTATGATGAGAATGATAGTACCGATGGGTACAATACACTCTCATTCTGTAACTGGGTTAAAACGATTCAACATGGTGAACATGTGAATGGTGCTAAGACTGGCTACTGTCAAGCTATGTCTAAGATTACCCAAGAGTATATGACCGATAACGAAAAGAAAAAGTGGAATATCACGTTCGAAGATATTCGTTTGGGTCTATGTACTGAAATCTTCTTATTCCATAATGATCCACAGTTTACGAACCAAACAAAAGAAGCGGTTGGTAATCGTGAGTTAGGAAAAGAGATTCGTGACGCAGTCTATGATGCTGTCATGAAGTATATGAAATCACATGCTTCTGAAGCTAAGAAGATTGCTACCTATATCAAGAAAAATGCTCGTGCTAGACTTGAAGTTTCTAAGATCCGTAAGTCTGATTATAAACCAATGGATTCATTAGAAGAATCTGTTATGAGTGGTTATAGTCCAGCGATTGGTAAAGGATATAAGGAACTATTCATAGTCGAAGGGGATTCTGCGAAAGGTGGCGTAACTGCTGTTCGTGACCCTATGACACAAGCCGTATTTAAGATCAAAGGTAATCCAATGAATACCTATGGTGAACCATTGGCAAAGGTTCTTCAAAATGAAGAATTGAAAGCCTTGACTAAAATCATTGGTACTGGCATTGGTAAAGACTTTGACTTAAGTAAATCGAAGTTCGATAAAATCATTATCTTCGTCGATTCAGATATCGACGGCTATAATATGACTTCGTTATTATCCACATTCTTCTTATGCTTCATGCCAGAGCTTGTGCAACAAGGTATGTTATACAAAGCGAAAGCTCCACTATATATCTTGAAAGACCATAAGCATAAGTATATCCTATCCAAGGTTGATTACTATAAACTATTCGCGGATAACGTGGTTGAAAACGTAACTCTTACGAATAGTAAAGGTCACAAGCTATCTAATAAAGAAATGCATGAATTGATTAATATCAACTCTGATTATCTATTAGAACTTGAACCATTAGCTCAATACTTCTATACAAATCCAGAATTGATTGAGTTCACGTTGTTGTATGGTCAGTCTAAAACCTTCAATACTCAATTGAAGAAACGATTCCCTGAATTAGTATTCGATGCTAAAACAGGCGTTATCCAAGGTTCTATCAATGGCGTATATCAATATCTATTGGTTGATGTCGCTTTCTTTAATAAAGCATCTCGTTTGATGAAATTCATTAAAGAAGCTAATCATTCCGATATATATTATACTATGGAAACCAAAGATGGTGGAAAGTTGTATACAAGTCTAGGTATGTTCTTCCGTGAAACAAAAAAGTATCTACCACCAATCGAAGAACGGATAAAAGGGCTGGGTGAGTTAGATAAAACAATCATGTGGGAAACTACATTGAATCCAGCTAACCGCGAATTGATTCGTTTAACAATCGATGACTTAGAACGAGAATTAGATACTGTAAAAGTTCTTCATGGTCCGAATACAAAACTTCGAAAGGCTTTCATGATTGATAATAGTCATAAGTTCAATCGCGATGATTTGGATAACTAATATCATGAAGATCGTAGTACTAATACTGCTGATTGTGTTGTTGGTACTGGCTTTGGCTAGTTACCAACACACAAAAAGTATACAACACTCAAAATCACATAATGGGTTTTATGAATAAAGGGGGTGTTTCCATATGGAATTACCAGAAATTATCGCTATCATTATCGTGATTCTACTGGTTAGTGCACTTGGTGGATTATACTTATATATGGAAACCAAGGAAATGGAAGAATCTCAGCAATATTTCATATTAAGAGAACAGTGGAGAGAACGTAATGGTGAAAAAGACAAAAAAGAAGTTTAGTGGTAAAATCACCGATATGTCTTTATATACCAACAACCGTGGTGTAGTGGAAGAAAATATCGGTGCGTATAATGAAGATGGGATGTACAAATATGGTACTAACGTTGTATTAGCACGTGCTATCCCAGATATTACAGATGGATTAAAACCAGTTGAACGTCGTGTATTGTATGCGACAGCTAAGATAGCGGGTGCTACTAAGAAGATGACAAAGGTATTGTCATTGATTGGTGACGTTATCAAGATTCACCCTCATGGTGATTCCTCTGTAGAAAATGTAATTACTGGTCTTGGAAAAGACTGGGAAGTCCCATATCCATTGATGACAATCGGTGGTAACAATGGTCAGATTGCTGGTAGTCCATCAGCAAGTGCTCGGTATATTACGGGTCGTGTATCTGACTTTGCCTATGATTGCTTCTTCAGTGAATGGGATGATAAAGTAATGGATATGGCTCCAACGTATAATCAGGATCTTATGGAACCATTATCATTGGCAGCTAAGTATCCAAATATGTTATTGAAACCATCTACTGGGTTTACCTTTAGTATGGCTACCTATGTACCATCCTTTAACTTAGTAGAAGCATTTGAAGAAGTTATCAAATGTATTAAAGATCCAGACTATTATCCATATCTCATTCCAGATATTCCATCTCGATGCGATATTATTGATGAGGGTCAATTCAGTGAAATTTGTGAAACTGGTAAAGGTGTATTTAAAATGCGTTCCACGATCATTGAGGATCCAGATGAACATACATTAACAATTACATCATTACCATATAAAACAAAAATTGAATCTGTTATTGCTAAGATAGCAGAATTCAGTAAAAGTAAACAACTCCCAGGGTTAAAACGTATCAATGACGCATCTGACGCTGAATCAGTATATTTGATTCTTGAGTTTGCTAAAGAAGTAGACTTACATCAAATGAAGATGTTCTTATATACCAAAACTGGGTTAGAAAGTTCATTCCCAACACAAATGAATTTCGTTGATAATTACGTAGTTAAACTATTTAATTTACGTGAAATCATCCACAGTTGGATTATGAACCGTCGATTATTTAAACGTAAAGTATATACCATTCGATTAGTTAAACTAAAAGAATTGGTATATATCACCGAAGTATTAATCGATATCATTGAGACACCAGGTAAAGCTGAAAAAATCATGAAAATGATTAAGAAGTCTGAAGATGATAAATTGATTAAAATGCTTAACAAAGATTATGCATTGACAACGGTACAAGCTAACAAGATTATCAATCTTCGGATGAGTGAATTCAGTAAGTCTGCGTTAAAACGTTTCAAAGAACGTTTGAAAGATGCTCTTGATGAAATCAAAGTCTGTGAAGAATTGATTACTAAACCTAAGAAATTAGATAAAGTGATTATCGCAGAACTTGAAAAGGGTATTGCTAAGTATGGTAAACCTCGTTTATCTCGAGTAATAAAAGCCAAGAATGATGCTAAATATAGTGATACAGAACATCTCATCGTATTCACAAAAAATGGATATGTTAAGAAACTCCTTGACAATGTGAAATCCATTGGTGATTTAGCTCAGGGGGATGAACCTGTAGAAATCGTTCATGCTAACAACTTAGATAGCTTAATCTTCTTTGACCGTAAAGGCTATGTACATGCATTAGAAGTTGGTGAAATTCGAGCTTCTGATAAAAAATCATATGGTGAAGCATTAAGCAAGTATGTGAATATCAATGGTGACGTAGTAGCTATCTTCACTAAAGATGCGATAAAAACCAATGAAGCATTTACATTCATTACTAAGAAAGGTATTATTAAGAAAACCTCTTGTTCTAAATATCCATTTAGAACATCGGTTGCTAGTATCATTCTTAATAAAGATGATGAATTGGTATCTGTACTTAAAGGTAAAGATGCTATGGATATTATCCCCTATACTAAACAAGGTAATGGATTGCGATTCGATACAGGTACGTTCACTGAAACTAATCGTATGAGCCGTGGTGTTATCGGTATTGATTTAGCACCTAACGATGAAGTGGTTGGTATAGCTCGCATTACTAACACTGATGACCAAATGCTTATCTTAACTGATAAGGGTAATGGTAAGCGGTGTACATTAGAAACATTTGCTATGTCTGATAGACGAGGTCAAGTCCTTAAACTAATCAGCTTAGCAAAAGGTGAACATCTAGCATTCGTAATCGGTTGTAATGATTTCTGTGAATTCAGAGTCTTATTGAAAACTGATATATTTGATGTATCGGCAGATGAATTCCCTGAATTGACACGTAACCATCCTGGTAAGAAAGTTATCCCTGTTCGTAAAGGTGATACGATTATCAAAGTGGTTCGTAAGTGATAAGAAAAAGAGGAACTTTCCGTTCCTCTTTTTTTTTGGTTAATTTGACATCTATTTAAGTACAATAACTATGTATTTAGAAAGGATGGTACAGCTATGCTATATAATGGTATAGACATGGACACATTCCTGTTACAATTACGAAAAATTATTCGGTCTGCTGTTATCAAACAGTCAAAACAAGCAAAGAAATATGAATCCAAGAATACCAAGTTAATGGGTGATGCCTATGTAGCAGCCATTGAAACTGGTGACTATTGGGATTCTTATATTACGTTTGAACGCAGCGTTCTTGTTAAAGCGGGAATCGATCGTCTTTTATTGACGAAATGCCAACAAGATAAAGAAAACATCCCTCCTCAGTATAGAGATAGGGTTGTTCAACTTCAAAAGAACTTAATCATTGGTTCCTTTGAAGAACACAATAACTATTATCGTATGTTACATGGTGAACCAGACATGGAAGATACCGATTTTGTCTACGTTCCGGAGAACCGTTTTGGTATTCCAACGAACGTTCCAGTGCATGAATTGGATCCTCAATTAGCTCACTTAGTAACAACTAGCGGTATAGCTGATGAACTGATCGCGAAGCACCCTGATAAACCATATCTGAAATTTTTAGGTGGCTACGCTATACCATATCATACAGCTAGGACTGCTAGAAACTATGAATTACTATATGTATTACCATCAGACATAGAGTATATCTCTAACGACTTTGTTAAGTTCTATAATGAAGCTCGTGACTATGTCATGATGGGTTTATATACCCAAGAAGACAACAAGATGTTTGAATATTACGATGAATTCATGGGATTCTTAATCATGATTATTGCAATCCAACGATTCATTGCTAACATCTTTAAACAAGGTATCACTCGAGAGTTCTATGATGACTCATTAATTCGATACCTATTCGAAGGATATAATATGCCTTACTTTGAAGAGATTGCTGTATTATACCAACGAATCATTGCTAAGGATTTGAACTTGATGTTACAAGTGAAATCCTCTAACCAAGTCATTTATGATATTTCCAATATCTTTAACTTCATCAAGGTTAATGTATATAAGTATTACTTGGTGAAAGACTATAAACGAGATACGAATGATAACCCTGTTATCAAGTATAAGACAATCGTCGATGAAGAAGGGAATCCTAAAGAAGTGATCGACTGTGAAAATACATGGAACGTATGGTTCCAACGTGTTAACATTCGTGACATGGACCCTGCTGTTGCGATTGCTAATCCAGATAACAAAGTAGAATATCATGCCATTACAGATGGTGATCCGTATTGGATTAACGATTCTGACTTAATGGAAAAGATTTGTCATAATAACTTCAACTCCATTATCACGAAGTATATGTCAATCGACTTGATTTATAGTATGACTAAAACGTTCTATGAATCTACCTATACAATTCGTATGTGTATTGATAATCAGGATGAGATGGATAAGTTGAAAATGAAACTTCCACGTTTAAGTCCTGACTATGTCAACCTATATGAATTGGTTATTTTCCTATGCACATTAGTCGCTAATAAGTTTGGTCTACGTGGTGAGATTCCTCTTAAAGGGTATCAAATCGCTAACGTGTATGGCTTCAACTTCAAAGGGGATATCCCTAAGATTCGTGATGACTTATTATATGGTAAAGGGGCTTGTTCTAAACGCATTGACCCTGAAATTCTTAAATTCTTCACTAAGATTCATACACCAACGATTAATGACGTTGATGATGTATATCGCAACATCAATGGCTTACGTAAATTTATTGATGAACGTATGCGATTGACTAAAGACTTAGAAACCTATGAGTGCTATAAGAAACTCTATGACTCCCTACTTATCACAGAGGATGTTAAAGAGTTATATAAGAAACCAAATGGTGAATATGCAACGAGTTATGAAGATTTATTGAGAGATCTACGTCCAGACTTATGGAATATCTTTAATGATATCCGTGGTAAACGTAAAGACTTAGATGACTTAATCAACTATATCTTACATAAACTATCCTCATTAGATGATGAATTCCAATTCATCAGTAGTCTAAATGAAAAGACTGATTTGATTAAGATGGTTGAGAAGTTGGTCAATGAGTTTAAATCATATACTGTATCAGACGCATTCTCTGACCTAGTATATGTATTAGACGATCCGCATTTCAATATGCTTAAAATCCTTGATAAACTTAAGGGTATGGAAGTTAATATGACAATCGAAGATCGTAAAGCATTACAATATATCTACGATGATTGTATTTCTATGATTACAGTAACGAATAAATATGATGATAAGATTAAGTTCACTGAAGAGTATCGTACATGGTCTTGGCAATTAGTTAAAGACTTCATTCACTTTACAGATAGAATCCACTTTATTTGGAAAGATATGCAATTAGATGACCATTTTGCTATGCAATTCTATGATATCATTAGTACGTCTAAAGATATCGACTTGATAGATTCTGCAGGTGATACGTTAGACATCTCTGAGCTATTACACTTTATCAAAGATAAGTCTTTCCGTGAGAAATTCCCATTGAGTGAAGTGGTCGTACGTAACTTTATCGCTGATATTATCATCAATAACAAACTCGATTTATTCGATCACATCCAAGCAGAAGAAAAGGTCGCTATCTATCAAAAGCTAACCGCCTATCTAATGGAATGGTATGTATATTCTTCAGTAACCTACTTGAAGGATCGCTTCCCATTACACATGAAGAATAAACATCGGTTAACCAATGATGATCCAGCTGACTTTAGCTTTAATGATTTCCAAGAATTATTCGATGATCATAGTATGACAAAGGATAAATCGCTACGAAGTGGTATGGTAGTTAAAACCCTCATGCCATATTTTGCTAGCGATTATTCATTCAAAGATCGTAGATTCTTAAGTGATTTGCGTCATATTGAAAGATTTAACCCAAAAAACAATACAATAGAATCTATTATTGACAACAGTGTGTATCCTATTACAGAAGCTCCTTTGAAGAGTTCGTTAGGAACTGCAACTAAAATATCTGATACTGGTAAACAACTAGTATCTAAAGACAATATACAGTTTAAACACACGATTAAGAAACACTATAGTTAACTAGTAAAAGGAGAAATTCAGTAATGAGTAATATTGTTAACAAAAAACTCTCCGATCGTATCGGTACAGTTGATGTTTTGAAAGAACAGTTCTCTGCTCCTGCAACTAAACAACCTAAAACATTCCGTACAGAAATCAGTGCCACTGATGAATTCGGCAATGTGTTGTTTACTAATGAGCATAATGAAACAGTACTTGGTGGTGCCATTACAGTAATGGAAAAAATGTGGGGTATCCGCTCTCCATTGCAAGTAGCTACTATCAATGAAATTATGGATATTAACTCCAACGTAGGCGTTGACCCTAATCCATTAACACAAGATGATATTGTATGCCTTTGGGGTGTTGGCATCGGTGGTTCTGGTGATGCATTTGGTTCCATTCGTCCAGTCAACTTCTATGAACGTGAAGTTGGTCAGAATGGTCAACGTGATGAAATGATTCCATTCCGTGTAGTACAAACTCCATTAAGTGGCGATGATGCTGCTAAATACCATATGATGGAAGAACGTCATTCCGATGGCTTATTCGCATACTACCTTAAAGGCTTCGAACAAAAACCACAAATCAAAATATTGTGGAAAGATGGTGAAGAAGGTGAAGATGGTTCTGAAGTAGAATCTGATGTTCACAATACGTCTCGTCGTGACTTAATTGAAGCTTTTGTAGAAATGCATTTGAAGCTCACTAAAAAAGACGTTCGTGAATGGTTCGACGTAAATGGTAATATCCAATTATCTCGTATCAATACTATCGCTCTTTTCACAGGTAAACGTGTGGAAATTGCTCCAGGTAAATTCGACTATGTAAACGTAAAAATGTTCTCCAAATTGAATTTGGATAATGAACCATTGACAAACACTAAAGAAATTAACTTCACATACCGTATTTACACTAACTAATCACAACTATTGCGGATATAAGATTAATTTCTTATATCCGCTTTTTCTATTCTATAAAGGAGTTAGTATAATGGGAATCATAGATAAAATACATAAGTTATTTAAAACTGATACCTATAAACTAAAAGTTATCTTATCTAAAGATATCCAAGACGAAGTAGACTTCGTCAAATTCCATGAAGATTATGGTGATACAATCGACGATCATTTCGATAGACGATTTGTTTACCCTCTTCATGATGTTCGAGATGCTATCAAAGAACGTAATGCTAAGAAAGCAATAGCATGTCTTAAAAAGGCTAAAATCACTATCCCTGAGCTTGAGAAGTTCTTTGATAAAGAAATTTTCGATGGTGGTAGTCGATTGCGAAAAGTGCCGTTGGTTGAAGTATTGAAACAACGCAATCAATACAGCTACACTGGTCCTAAAGATGCTATGTTAACAATTGACGCAGTTCTATCCGAATCTCTACGAGAAGCTGGTACATCTGGGCTCATCGAGTCCAGTATTATCGAATTATTAGTGGAAGATGGTATGGATAAAAATACTGCTGATAACGTGGTTATTGATAGACACTACGACAAAATTCCAAAAGAATGGCATCCTGTTTTGAAACATGTAGATGAAATCGAAGCGATTTCTAAAACAGTTTACAAAAAATACGAAACACTATGTAACCATTTATTAGAATTAGTGGTAAAATATTTCAATGAAGCGGTGGCTAAATATTACGACCCAAAAAAGTAACTGAGGCTACTTGTCCACGCTACCTATTTAAACCAAAAGCCATTGATAAAGCCTTCATCAAGGAATATAAATCCGTGAATGACTTTATCAATAAGATTAAGGTAGATGATGATCACCAAGGTACCGTACTGTATTATGAAGGTGAACTTGTTGGGGTTGTCAATGTGCAACAATCCACCCATGGTTTACAAGCCTTATGGGTACATGATGATTATCGTAGAATGGGAGTAGCCCGTCAACTATTGAAGATTGCTACCACTAAGCATGGTTGTAGTCAACTCACAATCGATAAAACAAACAGCGCTGCTATATCACTATATAAAAGTGATGGTTGGACGTCATATAAAGATGACGACCAATATTTATATATGAGAAAATAGGTGAATTATATGATTACAGAGACTAATAAAGCCTATCTTTTATCATTAAAGCCAGATCAATTGACCAAACAATGGTTTGATGAAAATTGTTCTCGTCATTATGATCCGGTTATGAAAAAGATGACTGAACCTAAGTTTAACTTCCAAGATAAGTTTACACTTAAACCGAATGAGTATGTGAATACAACTAAAGTAGAAACTAATGTTGGTCAATTACTCGTTAATAAGTATTTATATGAAGCTATCCCGAATATTCAAAAGGTGTTAGGGTATATTGCTGAACCAATCACGAATGGTAAACTAGGTAGTATTGAAAGTGATGAGTTATCAAAAGCTCTTCTTGATGGACATATTACAGCTGAAGATATGTGTCAGTACTTCAATCGATTGCAATGGTTAGGTAATACTATCCACACAAACGTAGCACCATCATTCACTGAAGGTACGACGAAAAATCTTGCCAAAGTTATGAAAATTCGTGATAAACTATATGAAGAAAATAAAGAAGCCTTAGCTAAAGGCGATGCTGTTGTTGCTAATAAAATAGAAAAACAGCTTATCGATATGACCAAAGAAGAATTAAAGGATGACATTGGTTTGACGTTATATACATCAGGTGCTCGTGGTAGTTTTGAAAATAACTATAAAAACCTTTTCTTAACTCGAGGTCCTGTATATAACCCAAACACTGGTGGCTACCAAATCATTAAACGTTCCTATATGGAAGGGTTAGAGAAGGATGATGTTCCTTCCTATGGTACAGAAGTAGTCAATGGTGCCTATCCTAAAGCCATCGGTACAGCTGTGGCAGGTTATGCTACTAAAAAATTCTTTGCTGCTTACCAATCCGCCGTGTTAGATAAACGTGGTTCGGACTGTGGTACGAAGGCGTATCGAAAAACGCTAATTACTAAAAAGAACTATCAGAAACTAATGTATAGGTACATCGTAGAAGGCGATAAACTCATAATGTTAGATAACTCTAATATTAAATCATACATTGGTAAGGTAGTTAATTTACGGTCTCCTCTATATTGCGTAGGAGATAAATTGTGTTCTAAATGTGCAGGTGATTTATATTATCGCCTAGGTATTGAGAACATCGGGATGTCAACATCTGCTATCGGTTCAAGTTTACTAAAACTATTAATGAAAACATTCCATGATAGTTCTGTTAAAATTTCCGAAATCGATGTTAATGACATTCTTATCTAAAAAAAAAAGAAAATAAGAGATACAACCAAGCGGTTGTATCTCTTATTTAACGTGTGTTTCTGGATTAGGTTCCAGTAGGAGTAGTTCAGGAAATCCATCCCCTTGTTAAAGATAGAAAGTCCCTAACTATTAGTTACTCCCATTATAAAATTTTATTATGCACCGACACCAGGTGTTACTGTAGTAGAAGATGCAGGTGCTGCAGCTGGAGCTGCTTCTTCTGGATCATACGCTTTGAAAGCTTTTGTTGTTGTATCGAATACCCATTTGGAACCAACTAAATGAGTGGAATCCACTTGTTTATTCAATACATAAATCACTTCAGGATTTACAGTTAGACCAACTTTAGCGAAGTCTGGTTTAACGTCTAATGCAACAACGGCTTTAGCAACGATAGGACCGAATTCACCGGAAGTAAATTTACGGTATACACCATTAACACCATAGATAGTACCTTCTTTAGCCACTACCAAGTTAGGTAATTCGGATACTTCTTCGATCTTAAGTGTTTTTTCTTCCAATGCTTGTTCTTTACCAACATAGATTGTACCAGCTTTTACTTCTGGTTTGTCTTTTTGTTTGATATCTTTAGTTACTACATAGATCAAATGATCTTCGATATCTTCTTCTTTAGGTAAACGAGCAATTTCTTTTACGCCAACATAGTCAGCTTTAATGAAAGATGTGCCATTGTATTCGAAGAAACCACGGTCAGCTTTCTTAGTTGGGTGGTTCAAGAAGTACAATACGTTTTGTTTAGCAGTAATTTCAGTTGCTGGAAGTTCTTCTACTTCAACAATTGGATCAGTTACTTCTTCAAAACCATCTTCGGCATCATTCAATTTATACACTTTACCATCTTCTTTTACATGGTAGAATGCGGATTTGCTGAATGCTGTTTCAGAAGGAAGTGCGTCAACAGATACAACACCCGCGTATTGTTTTACAGTGGATTTGATACCAGCTTTAGCCAATTCGTATACGATCACACTCATAGTTTTAGGGGTTACTTCGATTTCAGAAGTTACTTCTGCATTTTCAGTGTTAACCACTTTAACATTAGCAGCTACGTTTTGACCAGCTGCATCCATAATCAAGAAATCGAATACAGAAATAGTTTTATCTGTATCATTTTGAATATGAGTATGAACTGCTTTACCAGCACCATTAGCTGCTTTACGGTAAGCGGATAATGCTGCTAAGAATTCAAATTGATAAGGGAAGTTTACCAATTTTTTAGCGGCCGCTGCATCTAATTTAAAAATACCTTTACTAGGTACAAGTACAGTTAAACCTTTAGCTTGGTCTGCTTCGATGAAGTATTCCAAACCATTAGGAGCTTGATGAGAAACAAAACTCATTAGTCTTTACCTCCGTCTGTATTCATCATATTTTCTTTTAAATATTTTTTAAGACTTTCGTCTTTAGTTGTGTTAAAGAGTTCAGTAACAGGGGTAGCTGTTGGATCTGGGATCGACATGCTACCGAATGTACCGATTTCTGTAACAATGCACATTTCTGTGTCTTTTTCTGGCATAAGAGTCACTCCTTACTAGAAAAAAGTATTATTTAAGTGTTCCCTTTAGAAGGTAACCTTCTGTAACGAGATTGGTTTTCAATCCCATGGAAATGGTATATACATCGAATGTGTTTAAGGCAACTTTATTTTCAACGTTATCACTTAATTCTTCCATCGATAAATACCCTTTACGTCTAATTTGACTATAGGCTTCTTCTTTCATAACCATATCATCCGCACGGAATGACATAAATTCTTTAACAGCATTGGATGCCCCATAGGTCATAAGACAATAGTTTTCTTCAATAGCTTGACGACCATTTTTATCTTCATTGATAACTTGACCTGTTTTAGTATCACGTGCCGTAATATCAATGGATGTAGTATTCTTTTTACGTGCTGTTTGTTGTACACGTTTTTCATGAATATACCCAACTGGTACTTTATACGGTGTGACAATAGGGTTTGATTTATCCTCGCTAAAGAATGGTAATACGACGTATTCATATAATGGAATATCGAGCAATTTAGAAGCTTTCTCGATATTAGCCATATCTAAATCCCGCTCGAAAATAACAACATCGAGTGGTAGATATGGACTCTTCGACATGAAGAGTTTCTTAAAAAATGTATCGAACTGGGTGTCACTCATTTTACCAAAGAATGACTTATAGTTCTCTGCATTGACTTTACTTGGATCGATTGTCGCAAAGAATTTGTAGATTAAATCCTCCATTTCTTTACGTTTCTCCTTAGTAATAGCCATTGGGTAATCACCACCTTTTCTTAGTATGCGATTATAGCTATGTCGAAGAAAGGAATTATTACTCTACCACTTCTTCAGGAACTTTAGCGTCCTGTAAGAACTGAAGTGTTTGCGAGTATGTCATTCTACGACCACCAATTAAAATGGTAGAATCCTTAAATATACCGGTTGAATCCATTAATTCTGGAAACAATGTTTCAACACAGTATGTGATAAGACTGTCAACCAGTCGTAGTTGGTTAATATCTGATTGATCAAGTCCATAGGACGCTTTTAAATAGGATATTAACTTACCCTTCATTTTATCCTGTGTATCTAAGGATAAATACTCTGGCCTAAGTTGCTCAGATGTTACATTGTATTCTAAGCATAGGAATTTTAACATCATAAAATCAACCCATTCCTTATACGATGCGGGTCCCATCTCTTGAATGAATGCTCGCATTGGGTCTAAAGGAAGGGTCATCATTAAATTATCGACTTCAAGAATATCTAAATAGGTTTCTGTATTCATAGTTCCCTCCGATGATAAAAAAAAATAGAGGCGGAATACACCGCCTCTATTATCATAACAACTTATCGATTCCGTAAGATGTTATTGAAAATTTCACCCATTTCATTGTTGGCATCACTGTCAATCATTGGGTTTCTTCGTTCGCCAGAACGGAAAATTGATTGGCGTTGTGGTTTATCTTGTTGATGTGGACGTTGTTGGTTATTACGTTCTTTTGGTTGTTGCTTACCTTTGTTATTGTAATGAATCTTATTCACTTTTTGTGATTCTTCACGTTTTTCATTACGTTCGAATCGAATGTTCTTAGGATCAATTCGATTTCTTTTTGGTTGTTCAACAACAGGTTGTTTTTGTTCTTTAGAATTTTCTTCTTCTTCTAAATCCATCAACGAACGTGGTTGATACATTGAAGATTTTAATTGTTCTTCTACCTTAGCGGTGATTTTCTTATCATCTTCGACTGTGTTCGTAGTAGGGGTTTCAGATTCATCAGATTCGGTAGTTTCCCATACGTTTTCTTCTGGTGTAAAGTCATCGTCATCAAATTCATTAGTTGGGAATTCAACTTCTGGTTCTTCTACTCGAATTTCACGATTACCTTCTGGGTCAACGGTAATAGATACACCATCACCACCATCCATTGGTGTTTCTGGTTCATCGGGAAGAATATCCATTCGAATGTGTTGATTACCACGTCCATCATACGCACTGAATCGAAGTTGTCGTGCATCACTTAATTCTTCTGATGTGAAGTTAGTGACATTAAACAAGTAGTATTCTGTACCTGTTTGTAAATCAACAGAAGCAATAGCAACATCTTCTAACTTTTGAGATGTGCGATTTGTGCAACGACCTGTTTCTTTATCGATATCTTCGATAACTAAAAGAACAGTGTCTTGTTCCGAATCAGATAAATCCATTGCCATATATTGAGTAATATGGTCAGGGGCATATGTTTTTCCAACACATACCATATCACGAACAGGAACGATGTCAGCTCGTTTTAATTCGAGCTCTTTTCGAGTAAAGGAATAATGCATTATATAGTCCTCCTTAACAAATAAAAGAATACAAAAAGGTCTCATGAAAACCTTTATCGTATAAATAATATATAAATAAAAGAGAGATAGGCTAATGCATATCTCCCTTCTATCTTACTTGGTACGTTGCAATGTAAATACGAAGAATGTGTATAGTGCTCGTCTAAAATTATTGAGTGTAGCAACACGTTGTGTTTTTCTGTATGTTTCAGAATATTTCTCAATCCATGTATCCAAAATACTTTTAACCTTGATGACATTTTCATCATTGGTATTCGATTTTTTATATACCGCTAAGCAGAATGTTAAGAATTTACTACCATTTAAGTCATTCACATGGTTTTCACCATTGAATAAATATAGATACAATATAGATTCGCACAATGCCCGAATATTTACACTTTCATCTTTATTTTGCGTTAATTGATTAAGTGTATTTCTAGTTTCATTAACAGAGACTTGATTCATCTTAGCTGAAATATCGACGATGCGACTATCAGGTCCATTCACAGATAGTTTTAATACGACTTGGTCAACGATTCGTTGAATCAATAATGAGTTGCTATCTGATGTTTTGAAATCATTTTCATCTTCATTATCTCGTTCTGTGTTCATATAGTTACCACTACGATAATCTTTCTCAAACGCATCACGAATTTTCTTAATCAATGAGTTTAATCTAGTTTTATAGGCATTGATATAATCTGTCAATTCCTTATCATTAGCATGACGGATATTTTTATCGTATGTTTTATCTGCTAATGCCGTTGTATCAACCAATGCTTGTAGAATATTCCCTACCTGCTTAACTTTGAACTTATTGGATAAATTATTAATGGTATATTGCATAATCGCTTCATTTGGCTCAAATTTAAAGTACTTATAATGTAATGATGGATACATAGATAAGGTTAGGTAGGTAACGGCTAATTGGTTAATTTGGTCCAACTTATTCAACTTAGCATAACGAAGAATCATCATCATTACTAAATTAAATGGATCATTAACGATTTTCCAACTAGCTTTAATATAATTCGATTGCTTAACAATCGCTTTACATATTTTTGGATCGAAATCAATAAGGTCATATACCTTATTCCGTTCCATATCTGAAAATAGAGTACGTTTACTAGGACCAGCGGTAGAAAGGCGATTGACATTGCGATCCACATAGGATGCAACAATCGCTGAAAATTTACGTTGGGTCTCTTTACTAGTGAAGGCTTGCTCTACTTTGGGATATATATTTGCTAGAATTACGCTAGTAATCATATATAACCTCCGGTTTTACATAGTTAGTTTTTCTTGGTTATTTTACTGTTTATAAGCTCCTAAATAACTCCACAAACAAGTAATGGACTGATCTTATAGTAAGAGAGGTTATTATAATGAATATAATTAATACTGTATCGGAATTGATGCAAGTGATCCCGAAGAGTATGTCGTTACCAATATGGGGATTCAGAGAACCTGAATTCCATTTATTGTCTGTTAACCCACAAGCTTCGAAATACTATAGTCAATTCCAGCTTATGACAGGATTAGCTTCCTATGTATTAGCTAGGTCTAAACTGTCATATTTAACATTATCTGCCTTTGCAGAATATCTCAGTGGTATCCAGTTCTATGGCGTGCAACCATTGAACTTTAAAGGATTTACCCAATTACGAGATAAACGAATCAATTCGTTTACCGATACATCCCATGTTATTATATCACCCTATGAATATATCTTATTCAATCACCCTGTTCGTGCAACAGCTGATGGAGTGGTAGAATCCATTGATGTAAATTCATATGAAGATAGGGTGTATCGTAATACGAACTTTTTGAGCCGTTTAGCTCACAATCCTAATGATTATAGAGGTAATTATATTTCTATTAAGCATAACGAAGTCATTCGTTCCAATTATTGTAACTTAAAGAAATCCTCCTCTAAACTCAAAGTAGGCGACCAAGTTAAAAAAGGTCAAATTATCGGTAGAGTTGGTCTATCGAGTATTATTAACTCCCCATGTTTAATCTATTTTCTATCAGTCTCTCCTGGTATTGATTTAGGTTTCTTGGGTCGATACACATTCCCATTACCTAGTGTAGAATGGGAACGTGTTATTACGTGTAGATTAACAAATCAATTCATTAAATCTATTGATGGTATTGAGGATTTCTATGCGAAAGATATCAAGTATACGATATCAAATAAACTATTATACGATGTGAGCTTAGTTAAAAGAAACGTAGGTAATGAAAATGAATGAATTTATTAGTCGTTATTATGATGATACAGTAGCGGAAGCAGTAGCTGAACGATTGTCTGCTAAATTAGAACCTGTTGAAGAAGGGTATGTTGGTAAAACCACTAACCTTATCAATGCAACGGCATTGTTAGATAGTATCATTGCCGATGTTGCTAGAACTGCTGGTGAAGGTGCAGGTAACATTCCTAAGATTCAAGCAGCCTATAAAATGAATATCAACAAAGATCCACGCATTGCTAAAGTGGCTAAGTTATTAGAAAAAGAATTTAATTTCGCTAAGATGGATTTAGCCATCTACTCCACAAAAGACGCCAATGCATTTACATTGGTTAGATCTAAATTTAGTCGTAGAACATTGGCTAAATTACCAGACTTACCTACTAAACACGGTAAACGCTTTATTGATAAAAATAAACAATATGTAGCATTCGTTGTTGTATATTCTCAATTGTTTGCTATCATGAGTGGTTCTGAAATCATGGCAGTTATCCTTCATGAAATTGGTCATAACTTTGAAATGGCTGAAAAAGCTTGGTTCGCCGATTACGTAGGTCAAGCTATTGTAGAAGAAACCGAAGCTATGGCTAGAGAACGTGATGAACTCATTGATGATATTACAGGTAACGTCAAAACCGAAATTCATATTATGAATGGTGGTGCGGAACGCCATGGTGGTAAATGGTATGATCGCTTGAACGATAAAATCGCCCAAATATTCAGATATATCCCTATTACAGGTCTTCTTAATATCTGTGGATTAGCTATGATTGCACCAATTACATGGTTGATGTCTAAATTCAAGAAAGATGATTGGGAAGGTATTGGTGGTGAAGTATATGCCGATAGTTTTGCCACTGCCTATGGCTTTGGACCTGACTTGATTTCTGGCATGTCTAAATTCGAAGATGCTGAAACATTAACTTCTGGTGGTTCTAAAAAATTAGTTGGTACTATGAACTACTTATTATCCACATTCCCAATGATTCTTGCGTATCACGTTGACGTTCATCCAGAAAACCAAGCCCGGTTTAAACGTCAATTGAATGATTTACTTAAACTAGCCAATGACCCTAATACACCTCCAACAACTAGAAAGTTGGTACAACGCGATTATGAAATTGCTAAGAAGATGTATGATCAATACATTGATGGGAATGGGTCTAAAGTTCGTAGATTTGTTCGTCAATTGCAAGAAAAATACTTCAAAGGTTCTATGGATATGCGTGGTTACGCATTGCAAATCAATGCGTTAACTGATGAAGATGAAGCTAAAGGTATTATTATGGGCGGTAAACAACCAATCAAATAATATAAGGAGAATCCCATGAAAGTAAATCTAACAGAAGTTAATAATGAAAAACCAATCCAATTGTTATCCGAGAAATATATGGATGAACATTGGGATGAATTGGATAAGGATGAAGTGAGTCTATACCAAAACATGTCAATTCGTTTCTTATTGAAACATGAAGATGATATCAATTGGAAACTCTACTCAACCAATCCATTCATCTCGATTGATACCATCGATTTCTTCAAAGATAAAATCTCTTGGGTTAATATCTGTATCAATGGTAAAATCACATCACCAAATGTCATCTATAACTATAGAGATCATATGGTATGGAATATTCTATTGAACAAACAGCAATTGGAATTGCAATTACTTATCATTTTATCCGAAATCTATCGCGTAAATCCTACTGAGAGTCAAGCTAAGGAGTTCTGGAAAGCGGTATCTCGTTATCAAGACTTTGACTTGGAGTATGCTGCAGAGTATGGTCAATATATTGATTGGAAACTTGCCAGTCACAATGAACTACTCAATGAATTAGTGTATCAAGGATTTTTAGATAAACTTGATATCTTAGCCGTTGTTAAGACTCGTAGCTTAAGCGAAGATTTCTTAATGAAAAATGCCGAATTCCTAAAAGATAAATTGGGAATTTAAAAAGAAAGATGTATAGGGTTATTCCCTATACATCTTTACTTGTTTCTTTGGTAGCAGATAATCAATATAACGACTCATATTATACACTTTGCCTTCATCATATATTGTTTTGATAACATCAAATCGTTTATCAGTAAACATACAACCTGGAGCACTTAAATACTCATCTAATATATCGGTTTCAATATGGTATTTAGTATCCACAATCATATCGAATAGTTCATATCCACCCACTTGGGTACCAATATTTTCTTTAACGGATATAATCGTATATGAGATATCATGTTCTTCACGACTTCGTTCAAGTATACTGGTAAAAGCGATGGCACTAAATGGAACAATCACTAAGTTAATTGCATTTGGATCTAGGTCTTCTTTTTTAAGAACCCACATAGTTTCTTCATCGATAGACCAACTGGTTACTATCGTTCCTAGTTCTTCTTTTGGTCGTAGAAAATCTTCTTTTTTAGGATATACTAAGTGAGCATACTCTGGTTGAAACTGTGAGGCTACCATGCCACATAGCATCGTGTTATTTGCTACCAAAAATGCAACAGAATACTTCATATCAATCTCCTTATTACATATTTATCGTTACAATAATGTGCCATATGAGCTTTATAATTATTTATTATAGAATAAACAAATTTTTAGAATAATAATATTAGCATAAGCCGTTGCAGGGTTATGTATACTCAATCAACTATTATTGTTCTAATTCCTTTCGAACAACATGGTATACCCTCTAAGTTTGGTTTTTGTCATATCCTCCAAACTTAGAGGGTAACTACTGCCTTTTACTAATATTTCTATATAGAATGAATTACATATAAGTAATTTACATATCCAACAAAGGAATTTATTGTCTGTTATATCTTACGATTGACCACAAACAATCGTAAGCAAGACTATTTTTCATTTTTTATCTCCTATTCGTCCATGTGATCCCCTGGTCACATGGACACTTCTACGTCATTTTTAAATATATATCATAATATTGTATCGATACAATTCTTTTATTTGGAAAAGGAGATTTTGTCATGGCAATTTCTAAACTGGAGCGTGACCGTCTGCTATTTAAGCTAGATGAACGCAAAGCAAAGAAATACAAAGACAAGAAACTTCGTAAGAAGTTCCTTGAAGTATTTCAAAAGGTCAATCGAGAAAACGTATATAGCTTTTTCGATGACCATGATAACATGACCTACTACAACATTCTTTTTTGGTTGTGTTACTTAGATAAACTATGTAAAGCAACCTATGGAAAGAAGTACGATGAGTACGACGTAGAGCGAATGATTCTAAACGTATTTAATTTTGATCTAACCTATCGGGCAGCGAAAACGTTAGATAAATTAAATAAGTTCATTAAGAAGACTAAGGATAAAAAGATTAAGTCTTTCCCTATTAGTGGACTACTAGATGGAAAAACATTCACGGAATATGTAAGAGAATCGGAAGAGAAGAATCTCATGTCCGATTGGGAGGTAATGAACTTATGATGGAAATCGCTAAAACAGGTGTAAAAGCGGGTTTTAAACTCGGTGAAGTATTGAACATTGGTGGATTCTTAAAGAATCAGATGTTTTCTAATATCATCAAATGTGTACCAAAGTTGATTCCTGACTTTGACCCTGATGCAAAGTTAAATATTACAAATTATAATGTAAATCCATTATCTGGAGTATTTGAACTCGAATTCACAGCAACCGATCGTCGTGGTTTTACGCTATGGTTTATTAAAACCACTGGTAATTTAAACAATCGTGAAATTGCAGTATCAATAAGTAAAGATAAAGTGGTTTGGCATAAAATCACTTACAGTATTGAACTTGTTGAACAAATGATTCAAGCGTAAGAATAAAGGTGTATAGCGGAGAATGCTATACACCTTTATTTTTTTATTTTTTATCAAAGTAAATCTCTTTAAGTCGTTGGGTTAATCCCACAATCATCTTATTACCAAACATAGTAATCAAAATGGAAGGTACTTTACGAGATAATACAGAGTTAGCTGGGAAGATAGTGGAGATTTCTTCATCTGGATAATCAACCGTATATGGTTCTTGTCCCTTAGGGATAATACCAGATACTACACCTTTTAACGCTGCGAAGTCTACCACTTTATCACCAACACCAACTGGGTCATTGAATTTGATAAAGAATTCGATAATGACACCTTTATCAATCGTATACCCTTTTACTTTACCATCAGCATTTGGAGTAATTGGACGATCCATTTCATAGAATGTATTACCCGAATAGGTTGGATCGGTAATTTTATACTTCTTGACTAAGGATTTTTTCTTACCGATTTCTTTCCAATATGGACCCACGATGGCTTGCAGTGAAGGAGATAAGTTTTCTAACTCTTCTGTACAATAGATACGAATATCTTCAATCACACCAGTGTATTTAGATTTCAAACTGGATTTTCCCAAGTTCTTAATTTCTTCACCTAAATCCTGACCAATCGATGATAGTAGTTCGTTCATCGCATCATCTGAATTAGATTGTTCGTAGTTGATTAACGTATCCCCCACTTCAATCGTTTGACCTTTCTTAACAATGTGATCAACGTTTGCATTAGGTCCTAATGTGATATGTTTACACATAACCATTTCGGTAGATAAACGATGTGATAATTGCTCTGTTACAAGTTTACTATCTTCGAATGTACCGAAAGATGATAAGCAGGCAACTTTACACAATGTACCAATGTTAAATTTAGGTCCATCAAAATTATCACCAAAGAAGGTATCGTTTAATGCCAAAATATCATTTTTAGAGAATTTATCTCCTACTTGTACTTTAGCTTCTAGTTTATTGGATAAATAGAACCCGCCCGCACCATTCTTAACAACAACTGGGTTTAGGTTGATAGCTTCATGATTTCCATTATTGTATTTAACAATCATCATTCCTGTTGATTTATCAAAGGATTCAACTACCCCATTATCTTCTGCTTTAACAGCAAAATCTTTAGAGATAGTATATGGTAACGTTTTTTCGATACCAGATGAAATCAATACAGGACTCATATCAGCCACGGGGATAATATGTTTTGATTGTTTCGTTGCCATAGCGGTACGAATACTATCATCCCGAGTTACACCTAATGGTGTTAATGCTTCTGCATAGGAGAACATATTGGCATCATTGATTTCCTCATTTGGCTTGTCAACGTCAATGAAGCCACGACTATCCATAATTTTAGGTTCCATAGTCAACTCCCGTACTACACCACAGTTAGCATCAGGAGATGTTGAAATAGCCATCAAACCTGTCATGGATTTATCAAAACTACGTTTCTCTTGTGTATAGGCTTTATCCATATTAATACCAAAGTGACCTTTAGCAGAAATAGAACGAAGCTTTTCTTTTTCAGTAATTGGGTTGATAATGGAATAATCTTCCAATGTATTCAATGCCATAATTTCTTTGATAACAGCATTTTTCGGGATAGAGATCTTCATTGGGTTTCTATTCATAGCTGTACGCCTATATTTTGTATAGGCTTCAGAAACCACACTATATAGAACAGCAGCAATGATTTCATTGTTACGAACACGGAATTGACTCATATCGATTTCCGAATGATAGGAGTTATCAGCTAATAGTGTATTGGCAGCAATCAGTAGACCCACGAAGTCAGTTGGATATCCCATTTGCTGTAAGATTTGTTTCGTAATAGGGTCAATCATATTATCATAGAATGAATCATAACCAGATGCAGTAGAACGCATACCCGTTTGTGATTCAATGATATCCAAATATGGTGCTTTGGTATCAAAGTCAGAGAACTTATATGCTACTGTATCAAAGATAGCCAATCCATTCAATAATAAAGAAGATTGAATTGGTTCTCGTTTATAGATTAGATAGCCATCAGCAAACTGAATATAACCTTCGCTCTTAGCTAACCCTTTAGGTTGTGTATCAGAGAAACGGAATTCGATATTTGCTTTACGAAGAATGGTAGTTAATCCTTCATAATAACCAAGTAAGATAATGGTCGGGATCTTTTTAGCCATAATCATACAGTATGTATACATGAACTGTTTACCTGGTTTAGCACCTTTGGCTAATGACCAGAAGTCCATTTTCATTTTATCATTGAAGTATTCAACGAAGATATCAATGATACTATCAGCACTGTTTGCATCGGCATTACCATCGGCATTAACACTAATCAACTCAGAACCAACTTTACCAATTCTAAGCTCATTGATATCCTTAGGTGCAGGAATTAGTTCATGCTTAACTTGATCAGCATACCCTAATTGGTCAAATCGTAATGTTAATGGGAATTTACGTACTTGCAATTCCAAAATATCCTTAGCGATAGAATCATATTCTATCGTTGTTTTGGTATTTCCATTTAGTGCAGTACCATTACCACGTCTAACTTTAAAGTATTTAGCATTATCTGGAGATAAGATAATCTTCTTGAATAGTTCAATTTTAGGAGATACATTATCACCTCGACGATACATAAAGACTTTCTTAAAGTCTGTACGAATTTGAACCGTATCTGGTTTAATCTTTACAATTGGTTTTTGAAGCAATTGATTAACCAGTTGCTTACGGTTACCACCAAGATACATATAGTTATTATCATAAATCTTAGGAATATCTACGGTAATACTATGACGTACTCGATTAGCATCTTCCATTTTAACAGTATAGGTTTCTTTCAAATCCATTGCTGTAGAAGTATCTTCTTTACTAATGGATGTGATATATACCGGGATAGGTTTATCATTCAATGATTTGAATACATTCAAAATATCTTTTTGCATCAATTTTTCATTGTATGATTTATTGAAGTTATCGAATCGGATTTCTTTTACATTATCATTGGTTGTAAAGACTTTCTTAGTCACATTATTCGTTTTGATTTCCGTATCAGGCATATCAATTTTCATTGTTCCTAATTTAAGTCCATCTAAAGTAATCTCTTTTTGCTTCTTACGCAACTCAGCTTCACGGGCTGAGTTCTTAGCCATTGCCCGATCCATCTTATCATAATTTAACTCAACAGATGCTGTGGCAATTTCTTCATCCAATTCTTGATCATCGTAGATATTTAAATCTACTGAGGTTTCGTCAATCTCATCACCAGATGAAGTGGTTTCTTCTTCATCATCGATATCTTCATCTATATCCAAATTAGGTTCTTCAGTATCATCAACAGTATCAGGCTGTAATAACGTATCATCAACTGGACCTTTATTAGCACTTTTGATAGAACCAATAAGTTCTTTACGTAACTCTTCTTTAGTTTTAGTATCCAAGATTTCATCTGATAAGTCATCGATTTGCTGTATACCTGTTACGACTTCATCTGGAATTTTTTCTTGTTGATGTTCTGGAACTTCCCCTTCGTCGTTTAGTGTATCGATATGGTCGACCATAGCGGATGCATTTCTAAACTTACGTACTTCTTTAGCGAATGCTAGATGTGTACGTTTATCGATATCAGAGGCATTGAAATAGAACCAGCCCATAGCTCCATCAAAAATAAGGAACGTGTAGTCCCCTAACACTTCTTTTAGCAGTGTAAAATTTTTACGAAGTAAGAAATAGATGATGCTTAATGGGTTAATGAGTTTACTACTCATATTCATAACATCTTTTTTATTCGTTCCACTAATATCCCAATTAGCAGCATCAATCAAAATATAATTATGCTTATGGGTAGAACCAACCATCGATAAGGTAATAAATTCTTTTAATTTAGCTACGTAGTTATTAGCAACTAATTTGTATCCACGATTACCAATGGAAGCTATAAAATTTTTATGAAAATCGCTTGTATCAACTACGATATTGCGATTCTTAATGACATTTGGTTTTGGTATATATAGCATATTCAATTCATTCTTACAGAATACTGCCATATCACTCATCTGTGTTTGGTCCAACCGTGTTTGTACCATCTTAGTAAAGAACTTTTGACGAACTTTATATGGACGATAATACCGTTTATATGTGGTTGCAACCCTGTAACTATCTTGCGTTAAGATTGCTGTGGAATCTTTGTGGTCAGATAGTAACATAACTAGTCTAAATTCATAACCAGGGGTTGAAGCATCATAGGGAAGCTTCAACTTCTGTTTTGTATACTTGAATGGATTAACTCGATCCAAAGTAATCAAAGTAATTCACATCCTTTCATGTGTATTATGCGTTACATATCTGTCAAGCCAAATAAAGCAACACAGTATTTACTACGTTCCGGAGCTATAAATATATATTATTACTGCGTATACAGCAAGAAAAATAAAGAATGAATCTAGTGGACCATATGCAAAATCCAACTAGATTCATTCCTTAACCAGTGTATAAGGTTGATATATGATATTTTAAAAGAGATGAGAGAAATATTAAGTCTATGAGAGAAGTCATAAACATATAGTATCAACCTTACATAATAGTACATCGTTATATAATTTTTGAAAGGAGTACAATATATGGCTTTATTACGAATTGACTTTGCGAAAGATTCAAATAACCACTTTCGCTATAGTATTAAAAAAGGTTATTTTACTATATCAAAATTTGATAATACCACCACATTCGATTGTGGTGATTGGGTAGTCGAGTTTAATCAAGAAACTATTCATTTCAAATGTAACTCTGTAGTACGTGGTTCTAATAATGATATGGTTAGAGATTTTACGTTTACTACAAAAGAGGGTTCACTATTCTTATATACATCACCTAATAATTGGTATTGGTATTGGAGAGAAAAACATACACAAGATGTAATGGATCATTTCAATATCAATAAGATTATACCCGTGGATGTGAATGATTACGTCTACGTTGAACAGACAAACATCATCAAATACCATTATACTCCAACCAATGAGTATTGTGGTTATACAGTTAGTGAATCTGAGCTAAAAGGTTCTCAATCCTTTAAGGTTTGGATTAGTGATGGTGTATCTATCAATAAAATTGTACCGAAGATAGTAATCACACATCCAGTACTTGGTAATACAACCAAATTGCTATTATCTGATGTATATTTTGGGTTAACCAATTTCTTATTGGTACAAAATCGAAAAGAACATCGCACACTATATATCAATAAAGACCTTGATATAGCAGATGTAGCAAAGTATATGAATGAACATCAAGAAACATTAACTAGTGTTACACCAGTTCTTGATGAAGAATTCGTAGATACTATGCTAAAATAATATTGTGGATATGACCTGTGGGGTCATATCCACTTCTAATCTCAATTAGTAAAGGAGGTGAGTATATATGATTTTAATTAAAACATTAGCTATTGAAGAGAAATTACGCAATGAACTAATGGTGAAAACTCATCATCTATTCAAGTATATGATGAGTCCTAAAAACAACTATAAACGTTGTTTAGTTGACACATCTTCGAATAGCCACATTGCCTGTATGCATCGATATGTATCTAACGGTTCACAGGTAGAAATCATTCATATGAAAAATGGTAATCATAAGATTCGTATGTATGATGATGGAGATGATAAGTGGCGAGTTCAAATCGTTGCTAACGACAAGTTTCCCGAACGTTTCAGATTTGTATTCAGAGGGTATCCTGCTGAATTGACAGATCGTATACCTGATGCATACCCACCAATGGATGAATTTTATCATACCATATTTAGAGCATTGAGTGCCTATTGTAGAGACCATGTTAGATACAAGCATCAACAAAAAGTCATGACGCTTGTAAAAGATATGGCATACTTAATTAGACACCTAGACCAAATCTATGGTGCAGAAGTTGAATTATAGGAGATACAAAATGAAAATTTTAACAGAAATGAACCAAAATTTTTCCTTAATCGAATTGATTAAACGTTATAAAGATGAAGAAAATAATTTCATTCGATGTAGTGAAAATATCATCAATGCGTTAGTGTTTGCATTATATGAAACACGATTCAATGATGATTACGATACGTTTACAGTATCACGTAAAGAAGCCGAAGGATTCCAACTATCAACCGATCTATATGATTATCATCTTTCAACAAGCTATAAGTTTGATAAGGATTTAGATGATATCCAGTATGAATCAATATATGATATGCCTAATCGATTATTATATCGCTACGTCACTATCACTCGAAAGGAACCATTACCAAATAACACACCAACACAAATCGAATGGTATGGTGCTTGGACAAGGGGTAACAATGAGATGTTTGATATCCCGATGGATTTAGATGATATGGTTTCTGAAAAATATGTATACTTATTAGCCGATGTCTTCGAAGACTTAAGTCGAGTCTATGAAGACTTGCAAATATCTCAACATAGAACCTGTAAACAGTATAGTTCATTTTATGAAAATAAGCGGTCTATGATTGAATCGGCGTATTTCTTAGATACTGTAGCAAATACAGTTTCATCGGATGCTGATATTACCGTCAAGTATTCGATTGATTATTTAAAAGAGTATGAAAACGCATTGGGTCATACTGATATGGATGCATATCGTGAAACAATAGCTGACTTAAAAACTAACCCAGAGAAAATGTGTCATATTACCGATGATGGTCCAATATTTTAATTAGGAGGTAACTACCATGTTACAAAAATTTGAAAAACGTCTTAATGTAGAAGATTTAGTATTACTTAATAAATCTAATAAAGATAACTATTACGATATCCAAACAAATGCTCTTTGGGCTATTTGTATGCTGATGTTAAATGGTTTACTAACTAAAGAAGTATCACCATATGGTGAGTCTTATGATCGAGTACGATTCGGTCATTATATCGCAGATATTCGTAAATTTGAAGTACCTGAAGTTGAAGATGCTACTGATTTATCCTATAGTACAGATATAGAATTTTGCGATTTCTTACAACGGGTCGCAATTATTGAACGTACAGAACCATTACCTAATGGAATACCAAGTAGTTTCATGTATTGCACAGAATGGTTTCAAAATAAACCTTGGACATCTTCTATCCAAGACCATACCCCTTTAGAAACTAATGAATATGATATTATTTGTGAAAATGTGATTGTAACTAAGTATATCTATCTATTCGCAGATCTATTTGATGAACTGTATTTGTTCTGTAAAGAACGTGGTATTGAGCAATATTATTATTGCCGTGAAAATGGTGGAGATTTTATTGAATTGAAACTCAGCATGTTTGAATATGCCCGTTCTGTTGAATCGTATATCAAGATTGTTAAGCAAATCGGTTTATTAGACTATAATGTTGAATTCGATACAACGAAAGACTTAATTGATAATCTTGGTGTTGCTATACTAGAACAACGACACACTGAATTACCCGAACAATTCAACGAATCCCATGCTCAACAACGAAGTGATGAAATGGAAATCCCATTCTAGGAGGTATCACTATGGAACAAGTATCAATTGAACGATTCTATGACACACTCCGTAATGATACCAACCAATGGTTACATATCATTGCAGACATTATGAGAGCCATTACCCGTGAGGTAATGGCTCATCATTTTGAATCTACGATATCGGATTCCAGTCCAATTACGCAACGAATAGATATGACTTGTATTTACCATTCCATATCTATTCGAGGTCGTGGTTATGCGTTTAGAAATTCTCGTGTATTCATTATAAAGAAAGAGGGACAAACTCTATTGCATATCAAAATCAATAATAAAGAAAATTATTGTAGCATCGAAAACTGTCGATTGAATAAATTGACATATGCAAATGGTATTCTTAGAGATATTGATTACCAAGAGGTCTTATCTATACTACTCGCGGTTGTGGATGAGTTACACGAGGATTATCCAAATATTCAATTATTACCCAATCGAGCTCGGTTGATTGAGCTAACTGATAAAATTGCTACTATGTATACTAAAACGGTGGAGGTTTAAACCTCCACCGTTATTTAATCTTAAAGGAGATTATAAATGAATAACTTTGAAAAATATACAAAAGAAGAACGAATTGAATATAAAACCCGTACTCGTGAAATCTTTTCCATTGAGAAGATTCATAATGATGGTTGTATTACCGTTAAATATAATGATGAATTATATCATTTAGACTCTGAGAACGAATTAGAGATTGGCGATGATTGGTCTATCAATCTATCTAATAGTATGACATCCATCATTATCACCTATGTAGGATTTACTCGTTACCCAGGTGAACGCAATACATTCGCATTCCCAGTTAAACTAGGTATCTGTTACCTACATGGTGAAGCTCCAGATTACGAAGGTGTTAAGAAGTTCTACTTTAAATTTGTCGATAAAGTAGACCAAGTTGCTCGAGACGAAATGGGATTTGATGTGATTCGTGAAGTTGTTGATACATCACTTGTGGTTCGCTTACGTTCCTTTAGCGAAAATCCGATTGTTGCATTCTATGTTAATCGGGATGATGTTATCAATAACATGAGTGGGATCTTCCCAGGTTATGAGACTAATGTAGCTCCATCAGGAGAAGTATCCTATATCATTCGTACAGCGTATTTCTCTCCATTCCTTATTGTAGAATTCAAAGATGGTCGTCGAGTTTGTTATATCCATAAAGGATATAGTATCGACAACATCAAGGATATGCTCGAAGAAGATAAGCTTCTTCGTATCTAACTTAATAAGCCCGATATACCATCGGGCTTATTTTTTTACCCACTTCTCTGCTTTGACAAATTAGTATATATTCGTTTATCTATCAGCAAAGGAGTTGTGTAACTCTATGACATCTATATCCGATATCCGAGTATTCCTCGGTAAAGAATTCGATAACTATTATTGGGTTGATGACTTAGACTCAATGAAATGGTTCTTATGTCATACTGTACTCGATCGATTTATCGATTATGATCCTAATCGGGTAGCTTATACACATGATTACCTAGATATGATATACTCTCTATTAGACACTAGTAAAGATATTATCAATACGATACCCTATAATTCAGAATACCGCATTGATAAGCTCACGATCTATATTGCTTGTATCTATCTATTCACCGGTATGTTACAATCTAATCATAAAGACTACTTCGTACTATCCATCAGGCACTTACGTAAAGATGCAAATAAGCTAATTTCCTATGGCTTAAATGCATCTATGCTTGAGGAGATCGAATGGATTCTGTCCAATTGTCTCCTCCCTGATGCCTCTAAATCCTATCGGTCTTATCCATTTAACCCCGGTAATCTTTATGTAGTCTCTGATGCTTTGAAACTCTCCCGTTTACCTATTTATGATCTAGTATTAACTACCTTCTATGATGTATATGAAACTCATAAATATAATATCACTACCTACGATATGGATCATATCATTCATTTGGTATACCTTAGACTTCAATCGTTATATGGATATAATCAATGTAACCATTTATACTTACTGAATATCATACTGGATATTCCAATCTATTCTGAGTATAATACATTACAAAATATACTGATATCATTCCCTGTCTTTAAAGAGTATATATCTCACTATATTAATTTTGATTCTATAAATCGACTTCTATAGAAATAATAATAAGAAGAAGGATATTAATATCCTTCTTCTTATTATTTTCCATATAAAAAATAAAAAAAGAAAATTTTATGAGGGGTGGGAACCCCGAATAAAATTTTAATATAA